>Ga0180074_1000190_pt1 | contig 12827 bp, 8 predicted proteins | sample EasRiv366_16_10D_FD_121773 | JGI IMG/M metagenome (GOLD analysis project Ga0180074, IMG submission 121773) | Soil microbial communities from meander-bound floodplain in the East River, Colorado, USA - East River metaG ERMLT366_16_10D | ecosystem: Environmental > Terrestrial > Soil > Floodplain ...
AAGGTCCTGCACGCGGCGAACCCGAAGGTCCAGTTCGTCCCCTTCGACCAGATCGACAAGGCGCCGGAGGAGAAGGAGCGGGGCATCACCATCAACATCGCCCACGTCGAGTACGAGACGGCCAAGCGGCACTACGCCCACGTCGACTGCCCCGGCCACGCCGACTACATCAAGAACATGATCACCGGCGCCGCCCAGATGGACGGGGCGATCCTCGTCGTCGCGGGCTCCGAGGGCCCCATGCCCCAGACCCGGGAGCACATCCTCCTCGCCCGCCAGGTCAACGTCCCCCACCTCGTCGTCTTCCTGAACAAGGTCGACCTCGTGGACGACCCCGAGCTGCTCGAGCTCGTCGAGCTCGAGGTCCGCGAGCTCCTCACGACCTACAACTTCCCCGGCGACGAGGTCCCGATCATCCGCGGGAGTGCCTTGAAGGCCCTGGAGAGCGGCAGCGGCGACCGCAACGACCCCAACGCGCAGCCGATCTTCGCGCTCATGGACGCGGTGGACCGCTACTTCCCCCTCCCCGTCCGGGTCCTCGACAAGCCGTTCCTCATGCCGATCGAGGACGTCTTCTCGATCTCGGGCCGGGGGACCGTCGTGACCGGCCGCGTCGAGCGCGGGATCATCAAGGTCGGCGACGAGGTGGAGCTCGTCGGCATCCGGGACACCCAGCGGACCGTCGTGACCGGGGTCGAGATGTTCCGGAAGCTCCTCGACCAGGGCCAGGCCGGGGACAACGTCGGCCTCCTCCTGCGGGGGACGAAGCGCGAGGAGGTGGAGCGGGGCCAGGTGGTCGCGAAGCCCGGCTCCATCCCCCCCCACACGCGCTTCAAGGCCGAGGCCTACATCCTGACCAAGGAGGAGGGGGGCCGGCACACCCCCTTCTTCAACGGCTACCGGCCCCAGTTCTACTTCCGGACGACCGACGTGACCGGCGTCTGCACGCTCCCCGCGGGGACCGAGATGGTCATGCCCGGGGACAACGTCGCGCTCAGCGTCGAGCTGATCCAACCGATCGCCATGGAGAAGGAGCTCCGCTTCGCCATCCGCGAGGGGGGCCGGACCGTCGGGGCGGGGGTCGTGAGCGAGGTGATGGAGTAGTGCCGGGCCCATTCACTTCGCCTGGCGGCGAGGCTTCACCCCGGGGCACTCCCTGCGACGTACCTAAATCGTACGCCGGGTACCCGCGCAGTGGGTGTGGCCCCAGGGGCCGCGCCTTGCTATGCTCGTTTCTTGGCCCGGCAAAGGGTGCCCACCAACAGAAGGGACAGCGTTGGCGTGCAACTAGGAGGTGGGGGAGACAGATTCGGGGTTCGGTGTCAAGGTGCCTTCGAGGGATAATTATGGACCATCGGAGCAGCGATGCGTGAGATCATCACCCTAGCCTGCGGTGAGTGCAAGAGGCGGAACTACTCGACGAAAAAGAATAAACAGAATACGCCCGACAGGATCGAGTTGAAGAAGTTTTGCCGTTGGTGTCGCAAGCACACTCCCCACAAGGAAGCTAAGTAAACCGGCCGATACGCTGCTCTCCTCGTAGGGGGGGGAGCAGGGGGCTAGTCCGAGCGAAGCGAGGATGGGCTTTGCCCACCCCCGTTGAGGGGGGACGGCATCCCCCCTCAAGAGAGAAAAGGCCAGTAGCTCTAACGGCAGAGCACCGGACTCCAAATCCGGGGGTTGGGGGTTCAAATCCCTCCTGGCCTGCCATGTGAAGGCGGCCGAGCGTTCGGAGCTCTGCAGTCTGGGAGTCCCCCGAAAGTTGGGTTGGTGTTCGGGGGCCAACGTTTCCGAGATCTCGCTTCCGAGACTCGTGCCTCCCGAGAGAAGGAGCGATTCACCGGCGGCGTCGGAGAACGGGCCCGGGGAGGGGGATCATCGCATGATCACGATGACAGAACGATGGCAGCAACTGGTTCGCTTCTTGAGGGATATCAGGATCGAGGTAAAGAAGGTCAACTGGCCCCCAAGAAAAGAGGTGGTGGGTTCCACCATCGTCGTCATCGTATCGGTCTTCATTCTCTCGTTCTTTCTCGGGATTGTGGATGTGACGTTGCAGAAACTGATCGCCTACGTGCTGAGATAGCGAAGGACTAATGATTCACACAGACCAAGTCACGTCGCAGAATTGGTACGTGATCCATACCTACTCGGGATTCGAGAGCAAGGTGAAAGCCAGCATCGAGCAGCGAACCGCCGCCCTGGGGTTGTCTGGAAAGGTATCGCAGATCCTGATCCCTACCGAGGACGTGGTGGAACTCAAGCAAGGCAAGAGAAGGGTTTCATCGCGGAAATTCTTTCCGGGGTACGTCCTGATTAAAATGGAGATGTCAGAGCAACTCTGGTACCTGGTGAAGAATACGCCCAAGGTAACAGGCTTCGTTGGGCCGGCCACCCAGCCGACTCCGATCCCGGAGGAACAGGTTCAGACCATTCTGCAGCAGGTGGAGGAGGGGGCGGAACGGCCGAAACACAAGGTGATGTTCATTCGCGGAGAGAGTGTTCGCATCATCGATGGTCCGTTCGTCAACTTCACCGGTCTTGTCGATGAGGTGAAGCTAGACAAGGGGCGACTAAAGGTGATGGTGAGCATCTTCGGGCGGCCGACGCCGGTGGACCTGGAGTTTCTCCAAGTCGAGAAGGTGTGAGGACCGACGCGTAAAGAGCGATCGTGAAGCGTCGATCCTAGACCCAATATCTGCTATCTAGGATCGCATTTCCCTTGGGGGCCCGATGGCCAAAAAGATTGCAGCCGTTGTAAAGCTTCAAGTTCCTGGCGGCAAAGCCAATCCGTCGCCGCCGGTGGGTCCTGCCCTCGGCCAGCACGGGGTCAACATCATGGAGTTTTGTAAGGCCTTCAACGCCCAGACGTCAGCGCAAGAGGGCCTGGTTATTCCCGTCGTGATTACCATCTACGGGGACCGATCCTTCAGTTTCGTCACCAAAACCTCTCCGGCCGCGATTCTGCTGAAGCAGGCTGCGGGCATCGCTCAGGCCTCGAAGGAGCCGAGCCGAGTGAAGGTGGGAAAGGTGACAAGGAAACAAGTGGAAGAGATCGCCAAGACGAAGATGCCGGATCTGAATGCGCTGACCCTCGAATCGGCTGTGAGGATCATCGAGGGAACGGCCAGGAGCATGGGGATCGAAGTAGTCTAGAGAACAGGGTTGAGGGTATAGGGTTTAGGGTCTAGGAAGAACTAACATGGGCGGATTTTCTAAACCCTATACGCTAAACCCTAGACGCTAGCCTTTGAAGTGGAGTGGGACATGGGAAGAGATGGGAAGCGTTATGAGGCTGCGGCTGCTGCGGTAAAACAGTCGGGTCCGTGTGATCTGGCCACCGCCATCGACGTGGTGAAGTCGAACGCCAAGGCCAAGTTCGACGAGACGGTCGAGATTGCCGCTCGGTTGGGGGTCGACCCTAAGCACGCGGATCAGATGGTGCGGGGCACGGTAGTATTGCCGCATGGGACAGGGAAGGGGGTCCGCGTGTTGGTCTTCACGAAGGGCGAGAAAGAGAGGGAAGCCCGGGAGGCCGGGGCTGATCATATCGGATGCGAGGATCTGATCGAGAAGATCCAGCAGGGATGGCTTGATTTCGAACGGGCGATCGCCACCCCCGACGTCATGGGCCTGGTGGGACGCCTCGGGAAGATCCTCGGTCCCAGAGGGCTGATGCCCAATCCGAAGACCGGCACTGTGACATTCGATCTCGGCAGGGCGGTCCGGGAATTTAAGGGTGGCAAGATCGAGTATCGTGTGGAAAAGGCCGGGATTGTCCATGTCCCATTCGGGAAGGTGTCCTTCACGCAGACTCAGCTTTATGACAACGCGGTGGCGCTGCTGGAGGCCTTGGTCCGGGCGAAGCCGGCATCGAGCAAAGGACGGTACCTCAAAGGCGTTGCGATTTCGTCCACCATGGGCCCAGGCGTACAGATCGACCTTAATACCCTTTCGGGGCTCGTCAAGGGCTAGCAGGGCCGTGCGTCTCGTGCAGCGACGGAGGAGATGGTGAAACAGGGCGAAAAAACCGTGGTCGTCGATGAGCTCAGGTCCCTGCTGGCCGGGGCGAAAGCCGCGATGCTGGCAGACCATCGGGGCCTGACGGTGAGCGAGTTGACCGAACTGAGAAGGCTCCTGCGCCAGCAGTCGGTGGTCCTTCGGGTCGTCAAGAATACTCTTGCCAGATTGGCCACCCACGGGACGGAGTTCCAAGGGTTGGGACCTTATCTCGTCGGCCCGACAGCCATTGCCATTGGCAAGGGTGATCCAAGTGCGCCGGCCAAGCTTCTGGCCTCCTTTGCAAAGACCAAGCCGACCTTCCATATCAAAGCCGGCTTCGTGGAAGGAAGGGTACTGGGCAGGGAGGAGGCGCTTGTGCTAGCCGAGCTCCCGCCGCGCGAGGTCCTTCTGGCCAAGCTTGCCGGTGTCGCGCAATCTCCGCTTCGGGGCCTCCTGATGGCGCTTCAAGCGCCGTTGTATTCCCTCCTCATGGTCCTCCTGGCAGCGGCGAAACAGAAGATGGAGCACGAACCGCCCCAGCCCTGAGCGGCCGGGGAAGCTTCGAGACAAGTGACGATGGCGCAGTGAAGGAGAGGAGAGGCGATGTCAAAGGTGACAGTGGATGACGTGCTGGAGTCGATCGAGAGTTGGACCGTCCTGGACCTGAACAACCTCGTGAAGGGCATCGAGGAGAAATTTGGCGTGTCTGCCGCCGCGATGGCGCCGGTGGCGGCGCTCGCCGCCGGCACGGGTGGATCTGCCGCAACGGCAGCAGCACCGGAGAAAACGGAGTTCTCTGTGATCTTGGCCGGTGTGGGAGAGAAGAAGATCCAAGTCATCAAAGAGGTCAGGGCGATCACCGGGCTTGGGCTGAAGGAGGCCAAGGATCTGGTGGACGGCGCCCCAAAGCCGGTCAAGGAGGGGCTGTCGAAGGCAGAAGCGGAGGCGCTCAAAGCAAAGTTGGAGGGGGCTGGCGCGACTGTGGAGCTCAAGTAGGACGGGAAGAAAAGGAGTAACAGAGGCATGGCTCTGGCCAAAAAGAGCGGGGCTGCTGAGCGGAGCAGTTTCGCCAAGATCAAAGAGATCATTCCGATTCCCAATCTGATTGAAGTCCAGCGGCGGTCCTTCGATCAGTTCCTTCAGATGAAGGTCTCTCCCCACGCGCGCGAGGAAATCGGGCTTCAAGGGGTCTTTACCAGCATCTTCCCGATTTTCGACTACGACGACTCGGCGTCGCTGGAGTTCGTGAAATTCGAGTTCGGGTCGCCCAAGTACAGTGCCGAGGAATGTCGCGAAAAAGGCATGACGTTCTCCGTTCCTCTCAAGGTGACACTCCGTTTGGTGGTCTGGGACAAACAGGCCGACTCCGAGGCCAGGAGCATCCGGGATATTAAGGAGCAAGAGGTCTACCTCGGAGAGATGCCTGTGATGACGGCGCATGGCACCTTCATCATCAACGGCACGGAGCGCGTCGTGGTCAGTCAGCTTCACCGGTCCCCGGGGGTGTTCTTCGACCATGATGGGGGCAAGACCCACCCAAGCGGGAAGACCCTCTACTCGGCCCGACTGATCCCGTATCGAGGCTCTTGGCTGGAATTCGATTTCGATGCGAGCGACGTGCTTCATGTCCGGGTGGACCGACGACGGAAGTTTCTGGCAACGATCCTGTTGCGGGCCATCGGGTACAGCAGCAATGAGCAGATTCTGAGCCTCTTCTATGAGCGGGATGTCATTCACGTCCAGAAGGGGAAGGAGCTGCTGATCGGTGTGAATTCGCCCGGCGCCACCAGCTTTCGAGTCAGCAGAGAGATCCCCGATCCTCACTCGAAGCAATCCATCCTCGGGGCGACCAAGCGGATCACCAAGGCGGCCCAGAAGCGGTTGCAGGCCTTGAAGGTCGCACACGTACCCCTCTACAAGGAAGATGTCATTGGCCGGATCGCGGCCGCAGATATCGTGAATCCGAAGACCGGTGAAGTGATCTTGGAATGCGCGCATGAGATCACGGAAGACTCGCTTGAGCAGATTCTGAAAAGCGGGATTCGAGACCTCGCGGTGCTTTCCAGCCACGATGGCCGGGAGGTGTTCGACATTCGGGAGACCATCCTCCGTGACTCGACCCGCTCCGAGAAGGAGGCGCTGACGGAGATTTACCGAAGAATGCGCCCGGGCGATCCGCCTAACGAGGAAGCGACCAAGGCGTTCCTGGAGTCTATCTTCTTTAACTCGCGGCGCTACGATCTCTCCAAGGTCGGCCGCCTGAAGATAAATCGCAAGCTAGGGATGGACGTGCCCCTCGAGGCCCGCACCCTCATCAGCCGCCGGTATCGGCCCGCTGGAATGGAGGGGCGGGCTGCCAATGTGGACGATATCGTGGGGCTGATCCGCTACCTCCTCCGGCTGAAGCATGGAGAACCCGGCACCTCCATTGATGATATCGACCATCTGGGCAATCGGCGGGTCCGGTCGGCTGGAGAGCTTCTGGAGGACCAGTTCAGGATCGGGTTGGCTCGGATGGAGCGGGCGGTCCGAGAGCGAATGAGCACGCAGGAGCTTGAGACCCTCATGCCGCACGACTTGGTGAATGCCAAGCCGGTCACAGCGGCCTTGAAGGAGTTTTTCGGCAGCTCCCAGCTCTCACAGTTCATGGATCAGACGAACCCGCTGGCCGAACTGACCCATAAGCGGCGACTGTCGGCCTTGGGTCCCGGTGGCCTGTCCAGGGAGCGGGCGGGGTTCGAAGTCCGGGACGTACACCCAACCCACTATGGCCGGATGTGTCCGATCGAGACCCCAGAGGGCCCCAATGTTGGTCTCATCGCCAGCCTCTCGACCTACGCCCGCGTCAATGATTTTGGATTTATCGAGACCCCCTATCGCAAGGCGAAGGACGGGGTGGTGTCCGACGAGATCGTGTATTTGACGGCCGATGAAGAGGAGAAGTACACCATCGCACAGGCCAACGCGGAACTGGACGCGCGGGGACGCCTCACCTCGGATCGGGTCTCGTCACGATCTGGGGGAAACTTTGTCATGGTCCCCCCGAACAAGATCGATTACATGGATGTGTCCCCGAAGCAACTGGTCGGGGTCTCGACGTCCCTGATCCCCTTCCTGGAGCATGATGACGCCAACCGGGCGCTCATGGGGGCCAACATGCAGCGTCAGGCGGTTCCCCTCTTGCGACCGGAGGCCCCACTGGTTGGGACCGGAATGGAGCATGCCGCGGCCAAGGATTCAGGGGCGGTTGTGGTGGCCAGGCGTGGCGGGGTGGTCGAGTCGGTAAGCACCGAGCGGATCATCGTCCGTGCCTCGGATGGCAAGGGAGAAGATGGAAGCGACGCCTCCGGGGTGGACGTCTATACGCTCGTGAAGTTCCGCCGCAGCAACCAGAACACCTGCATCAACCAGCGGCCGATCGTCAAGAAGGGTGAACGGATCGCGAGGGAGCAAGTCATCGCGGATGGACCTGCCACCCAGCTCGGCGAGCTGGCCCTTGGGCAGAACGTTCTGGTCGCGTTCATGCCATGGGGCGGGTATAACTTTGAGGACGCCATCCTGATTAGCGAACGGTTGGTCAAGGATGACCGTTACACCTCCATCCATATCGAGGAGTTTGAGATCGAGGCCCGCGACACCAAGTTGGGCAAGGAGGAGATCACACGCGACACGCCCAACGTGGGTGAGGACGCCCTGAAGGATCTCGACGAAAGCGGGATCATTCGGATTGGAGCCGAGGTGAGGCCTGGCGACATCCTGGTGGGGAAGGTGACCCCCAAAGGGGAAACCGTGTTGACCCCTGAGGAGCGGCTGTTGCGTGCCATCTTCGGCGAGAAGGCCGAGGATGTCCGGGACGCCTCCCTCTATGTCCCGCCGGGAATCAATGGGACCGTGGTCGATGTGAAGGTGTTTTCGCGGAAGGGAATCGAGAAGGACGAGCGGGCCAAATCGATCGAGGACGAAGAGGTCAGCCGACTTCGCAAGGACTTTGACGACGAGATCAGCATCATTGCCGCAGAGCGTGATAGGAAGCTGCGCGCCCTCCTTGAGGGCAGGTCGGCAGCCAAGGAGGTCCGAAGCAAGAGGACGCGCAAGATCATTGCGGCAAAGGGCAAGAAGCTAACCGGCGAGACGCTGGACAAGCTTTCGCATGAGGATCTGGTGGAGCTTGCAGGCCGATTGAACGACGAGTCAGGCCGGAAAGCGACCAAGATCAGCGACGCCGCCGACAACCAGATCCATGTCCTCCAAACGCTCGTGGAAGAGCGGATCGGCCGGGTGACACGGGGGGACGAGCTCGCCCCCGGCGTCTTTAAGATGGTCAAGCTCTACGTGGCCATGAAGCGAAAGCTTTCCGTCGGCGACAAGATTGCCGGCCGCCACGGCAACAAGGGGGTCATCGCTAAGATCCTTCCAGAAGAGGATATGCCCTATCTGCCGGACGGCACCCCCGTCGAGGTGGTCCTGAATCCCCTGGGTGTCCCATCCCGGATGAACGTGGGCCAGATCCTGGAGACCCATCTGGGTTGGGCCGCACACTCCCTCGGGATCCGAGTTGCCTCGCCGGTCTTCGATGGAGCGACCGAAAAAGAGATCAAGGCCTGGCTGAAGCGCGCTAAGCTTCCCGTCACAGGGAAGACGGTGTTGTATGACGGGCGCACCGGGAAGCCGTTCCATCAGGAGGTGACGGTCGGCTATATCTATCTCATGAAGCTGGCCCATCTGGTGGATGACAAGATTCACGCGCGCTCCATCGGTCCCTACTCATTGGTTACTCAACAGCCGCTGGGTGGGAAGGCCCAATTCGGCGGGCAACGCTTCGGGGAGATGGAGGTGTGGGCCTTGGAGGCCTACGGGGCCGCGTATACGCTCCAGGAGATCCTCACCGTGAAGTCGGACGACGGGGTCGGGCGAACCAAGATGTATGAGTCGATCGTCAAAGGCGACTGCGCGCTCGAGCCAGGGCTGCCGGAATCCTTCAACGTCTTGGTAAAAGAGTTACAAAGCTTGTCGCTGGATGTGGAGTTGAAGAAAGAGTAAAGGAGGGAATTTCGTCGTTGAGCGCTACTGACGTGATTCCTGAGTGCTCCAGTAGGTCGCGCGGTGTCGCGCTCGGAGGGAAATGCAGTGGATAAGTTTTTCGGATTCTACGACGAAAAACCGGTCGATCCCACAAGTTTTAAGGCGATTCGAATCGGGCTCGCGTCGCCGGAGAAGATCCGCTCGTGGTCCTTCGGAGAGGTGAAAAAGCCGGAGACCATCAACTATCGGACCTTCAAACCTGAGCGGGATGGACTGTTCTGCGCCAAGATTTTCGGACCCACGAAGGACTGGGAGTGCAACTGTGGAAAGTACAAGGGCATAAAGCACAAGGGCGTCGTCTGCGACAAGTGCGGCGTGGAAGTGATCAGAAGCAAGGCGCGACGCCAGCGCCAGGGCCACATCGAGCTGGCCTCACCGGTGGTCCACGTCTGGTTCTTCAAGGGGGTTCCGAGCAGGATCGGCTATCTCCTCGACATGTCCCTGCGAGACCTGGAGAAGGTGCTCTATTTCGAGGAGTATGTGGTCGTCGAACCCGGAAAGACTCCTCTCTCCGTCAAACAGCTCCTGACTGAGGATCAGTACCGCCGTGCTCAGGAAGAGTACGGCGATGGATTCAGGGCGGGAATGGGCGCGGAGGCCATCCGGGAGCTGTTGAAGCGAATCTCCGTCCGCGAACTGGCCGAGAGTCTCCGCGCTCAAATGCTGGAGGAGATCTCTCAACAGAATCGCAAGAAGATCACCAAGCGGCTCCGGATCGTGGAGGCCTTCATCAACTCGGGGAATAAGCCGGAATGGATGATCCTTGAGGTGATCTCGGTCCTGCCGCCCGAACTTAGGCCCCTCGTTCCCCTCGACGGCGGGCGCTTCGCCACCTCGGACCTGAATGACCTCTACCGGCGAGTCATCAACCGAAACAATCGCCTGAAACGCCTCATTGAATTGAAGGCCCCTGAGATCATCATCCGCAACGAAAAGCGGATGCTGCAGGAGGCGGTGGACGCCCTCTTCGATAACGGCCGTCGTGGCCGCGCATTGAAAGGGCAAAACAACAGGCCGCTGAAGTCGCTGTCCGAAATGTTGAAGGGGAAGCAGGGCCGCTTCCGACAGAACCTGCTCGGGAAGCGGGTGGATTACTCGGGGCGATCGGTGATCGTGGTGGGGCCCGAGCTGAAGCTTCACCAGTGCGGCTTGCCGAAGAAGATGGCCCTGGAGCTCTTCAAGCCTTTTATCTTCAAGAAGCTGCTCAAGGACAATGAGCATGTCACCACCATCAAGAGCGCCAAGAAGCTGGTGGAGAAGGGCAAGCCTGAGGTGTGGGACGCGTTGGAGGAGGTGATCCGCGAACACCCGATCCTCCTGAACCGCGCCCCGACATTGCATCGCCTCGGTGTCCAAGCCTTTGAGCCCGTCCTTGTTGAGGGGGAAGCGATAAAGATCCATCCCCTGGTCTGCGCTGCGTTCAACGCCGACTTCGATGGTGACCAGATGGCGGTACATGTCCCCCTCTCTCCGGAGGCCCAGCTCGAGGCCTCGGTTCTGATGCTGGCTCCCTACAATATCCTCTCCCCGGCCAACGGGGCCCCTATCGCTTCGCCCAGCCAGGACATCGTGCTTGGCTGTTACTACTTGACGCGAGGGAAGATCGGCGAGAAAGGCCAGGGTCGGGTGTTCTCCGATCCGGACGAGGTTCGAGCCGCCTACGACGCCGAGGAAGTGAGCCTTCTGGCTTCGATCAAAGTACGGATCCTTGGGGAGATGACCGAAACCACCGTCGGGCGATGTATCTTCAATGAGCACCTCCCAGAGAGTCTCCGCTTCATCAATCAGGAGATGAACCGACGGGAGCTCACTCGTCTTATCGCTCAGTGCCACTATGTCCTCGGGAATGCAGAAACCGTGAAGCTCTTGGACAACCTGAAAGACCTGGGGTTCAGGTACGCCACCCTCGCCGGAATATCGATCGGCATCGACGACATGCACATCCCATCCACGAAAGGCAAGCTGATCGATGGGGCCAACAAAGAGATCATCACAATCGAGCAGGAGTATCAGGATGGCCTGATCACCAAAGGCGAGCGCTACAACAAGATCATCGACATCTGGACGCACGTGACCGAGCGAGTCTCGGATGAAATGTTCAGAGAGATCGAGGCAGAGGAGAGGGGAGAATTCAACCCCGTCTTCATGATGGCCGATTCTGGCGCCAGGGGCAGTCGGCAACAGATCAGGCAGTTGGCGGGCATGCGCGGGTTGATGGCCAAGCCTTCGGGAGAGATCATCGAGACGCCTATCACCGCGAACTTTCGCGAGGGTCTCACCGTCCTCCAGTATTTCATCTCAACCCACGGCGCGCGGAAGGGGTTGGCCGACACCGCCTTGAAGACGGCGGACTCCGGCTATCTGACGCGGCGGCTGGTGGACGTGGCGCAGGATGTCATCGTCACTGAGGTCGATTGCGGCACGCCTAATGGGATCTGGGTGACCCCGTTGATCGAGGGGGGCGAGATCATCCAGCCCCTGCGGGACCGAATCCTCGGTCGGGTGGCGCTGGACGATATTCTTGACCCCTTTACGGGAGAGGTATTGGTTCGGGGCAATCAGGAGATTGTGGAGGTGTTGGCCAGCAAGATCGAGAATGCCGGCATCGACCGGATCAAGATCCGCTCTGTTCTGACCTGTGAGGCCCGGCGGGGGATCTGCGTGAAGTGCTACGGCCGCAACCTTGCCACCAGCAGACTGGTGGAACTGGGAGAGGCGTGTGGTGTCCTGGCGGCGCAGTCCATCGGCGAGCCGGGGACGCAGCTCACCATGCGAACGTTTCATATCGGGGGCACCGCGAGCCGTGCCGTCGAGCAGAGCACCCTCGAATGCAAGGGGGCAGGGCTCGTCAGGTTCAATAACCTGCGCACGGTCAAGACCGCTCATGGCGACCAAGTGGTGATGAACCGAAATGGCGCCATCAGCATTATTGACGAGAAGGGCCGCAAGAAGGAGAGTTACCCTGCCGTCTATGGCGCTCGCCTGAAGGTGGAGGATGGCAAGGCGGTGAAGGCCGGACAGATCCTGATAGAGTGGGATCCCTTTACCACCGCGATCTTGGCAGAGCAAGGGGGCAAGGTACACTTCCGGGATGTGATCGACGGGGTGACCATTCGTGAGGAAGTGGACGAGGTCACCGGCTTGTCGCAGAGGGTTGTCGTGGAGCATGGACGCGAGGACCTGCAGCCTCGGATTTCGATCAAGGACGACCACGGAACCACCGCCTTCCGCTGCCTCCTGCCGGTCAAGGCGCACCTGATGGTGGGTGAGGGCCAGACCGTGTCGGCCGGGGATGTTCTGTCGAAGATCCCGCGGGAGACGATGAAGACCAAGGACATCACCGGTGGGCTCCCAAGGGTGGCTGAGCTGTTCGAGGCGCGTCGACCGAAGGATGCCGCCGTCATCTCAGAGATCGATGGTCGCGTGGAATTCGGCGGGACGGTCAAGGGGATGCGCAAGCTGGTCATCCGCGATGAGAACGATGAGTCCAAAGAATATCTGATATCGCGCAGCAAGCATATCAATGTCCTGGAGGGAGACGAGGTCAAGGCTGGTGAGGCCCTCATGGACGGGCCTATCAATCCTCACGACATCCTGGACGTGTTGGGCGAGCAGGAGTTGCAGCGATACCTGGTGAATGAGATCCAGGAAGTCTACCGTCTTCAGGGCGTGCAGATCAATGACAAGCACATCGAGGTCATCGTCAGGCAGATGCTGAAGCGGGTTCGCATCGAGACGGTGGG
>Ga0180074_1000191_pt1 | contig 12786 bp, 7 predicted proteins | sample EasRiv366_16_10D_FD_121773 | JGI IMG/M metagenome (GOLD analysis project Ga0180074, IMG submission 121773) | Soil microbial communities from meander-bound floodplain in the East River, Colorado, USA - East River metaG ERMLT366_16_10D | ecosystem: Environmental > Terrestrial > Soil > Floodplain ...
GCTGACGAAGAATCACATGCCGAGATAACGCGCGCCTTTGCCGCCTGGGACAATGTCGATGTCGTTCATCAACAGGAAAAGATTTCCATCCACGGCAACAGCTTTTCCGGCATTGCGCGTCTTCAACTTCTCAAAATTCTGCAGCGACGCTGCGAACAGCTCGGCGCTCAATTACTCTTCCGCACCGGAGTCCCTGATCTTGATTCACTGAAAGCGAACTGTGACCTGCTGGTTGCCGCAGACGGCGTCAACAGCACCGCGCGAAAACAATACTCAAAACAATTTCTGCCCACGTTGGATGTACGTCCGAATCGCTACATTTGGTATGGCACGAATCGATTGTTTCATGGACTGACGTTGACCTTTCGTGAAACTGAGACTGGCGTGTTCGCCGCCCACTCATACAGGTTTAACCAAACAACCAGCACGTTCATCATCGAATGTGATCAGGAGACCTGGGGCCGAGCGGGCTTCGCCACGATGAGCGATGACGAGACGCGGGAGTATCTGGAAAAGGTGTTTGCGCCGGACCTCGACGGCCAGTCGTTGCTTTCAAACAATTCCAAGTGGATTAACTTCCTCCTGGTAAAAAACGACAACTGGTTTTTTGAGAACGTAGCAATGATAGGCGACGCACTTCACACGGCACACTTTTCGATTGGGTCAGGTACCAAGTTGGCACTTGAAGATGCCATCGCGCTTTTTGATTGTTTTGGAAAGACCGGAACTGTGCTTGACGCGCTTAGGGAATTCGAGGCGACCCGCAAGCCGGTGATCGAAGAGTATCAAGCAGCGGCGTTTGAAAGCATGCGCTGGTTTGAGAATGCGCGAGACTATATGCACCTGAGCCCGATTGAACTCGCGTTCGCCGTTATGACACGCAGCGGCAAGGTCGACTATGAGGATCTCAAACGTCGCGATCCGGCGTTCATCGCAAGGTATGAGAAGCAGAAGACAGTAGGCAGAAGGCAGTAGGCAGAAGGCAGCAGGCAGAGAGCCGCTTTCGCCTTCTGCTTTCTGCCTACTGCCTTCGGCCTACTGCCTCCTGCTCCCCTACTGCCTACCGCCTCTTCCACTCCGGCGCCAGTAGCCTGCGGCGGCCCTCATCAACAGTCGCAATTCCCGGTTCCTCCAGTTCAAAGCGATCCCAAAGCTTGCAGGTGACAGGTCGATGCGCCTGATCAAGCGCTTCACAATAGTTAGTGTAAGTGCAGCGCCTTACCTCATCACCGCGCCCGAGCTTCACTTTAATAAACCAGTCGGGGTCGGCAAGCGCCTGACGAGCGAGCCCGGCGATATCGGCCTGGCCGCGCTGCAGAATCGCCTCGGACTGCGCGAAAGTTGTAATACCTCCGGTTGCCACGACCGGCGTATTGAATCCCGCCTCATTCACTGCGCGCTTGATCGCCGCAACCAGAGGCACGCTGCGACCGAATGGGCCGGCAGCATCCGAAAGAACTGTCGGCATACACTCATAGCCGCTCTGCCCGGTGTAAGGATAGACCGCCTGGCCAACCTTTGGTTGCTGCGCGTCTTCAAACTTTCCACCCTTCGAAAGAGACAGAAAATCAAAACCCGCCCGAGCAAACTCAACGCCGAAATAGATTGCATCGTCAACTCGATTGCCGCCCTGGATCACTTCGTCCGCTAAAAACCGCGTGCCCACAACATAGTCGTTGCCCACCGTATTTCGCACCGCCTGAAAAACTTCCAGGGGCAACCGCAGTCGATTCTCGCGCGAGCCTCCATACCCGTCATTGCGATCATTTAAGGCACTAAGAAACCCGGCCATCGTGTAGGCGTGGGCGTAATGCAGTTCGACGCCATCAAACCCCGCTTCACGCGCACGACGTGCTGCCTCGGCGAAAATCTTCGGCAACACCTCCGGCAATTCGCGGACGTGTGACAGATGCATATCAGTCACGTGTTCGCGATAGCCAAAACGAAGTGATTCCAACTCACGCGCGTTGAGTATGTGCTCAACCACTTCATCCGGCGCGTTGTTAAAGAACTCTCGCACTTTCATCTCCGCCGCGTCCAGCCAGGCTGTGTTTTCAGTAATCTTCGCCAGCGCCTCTCGATGACGATTGTTAATGCCCAGAAAACGAGCGAAGTATTTTTCCTTATCGGGCCGACGCTTTACAGACAGGAAGTCGATGATCTGGATGAAAAGTTTGGTCTGTCCTTCGCTCGCCTCCCTCACGCTATCCACGAGTTGCTTCAGCCCCGGAATGAACCGATCGTGACCAATGCGAAGCAAAGGACCGCTGGGAATATCACGTACGCCCGTCGCCTCAACCACTAAAACTCCGGGTCGTCCTTTGGCGAAACGTCGATACCAATCAAGGTTTTCCTGCGTGACGAAACCATCTTCAGTGGCGCGCCAGGGAACCATCGCCGGAACCCAGGTGCGGCTGGTGGCTTGTAACGATCCGATGCTGATCGGTTGGTAGAGAAGAGACTGTGCTGCTTCCCCAGCTGTAGGCCAGCGCGTTGCTGGAATTGAGTGGCGGATTGGATTGGCAAACTTCCACATAGGTTCGCGTTCACTTTACCACGGAGGCCGCGTTACGGTTGAAGTCCTGCCTCAACTTGCCCCAAACGAGAAAGATCATAGAGGGTTATGGTAAATTAAACCTACCTCATGAATTTTACTGGAGAGCCGCTTTGACTGATGAGCTTCTGAAATGGCGCCGTGAGTTTCCCATTCTGGACAAGACTGTCTATCTGATCTCCCACAGTCTTGGCGCGATGCCCAGAGAAACGTTCGCGCGACTTAACGACTACGCTGAAACCTGGGCGACGCGTGGCGTGCGTGCCTGGGCCGAAGGTTGGTGGGACATGCCGGTCACGGTCGGCAATGAAGTGGGGCGGATTATTGGCGCTGAACCCGGCAACGTCGTGATGCATCAAAACGTTTCCATCTGCCAGTCGCTGATCCTTTCCTGTTTCGAGCCCACCCCAAAGAGAAACAAGATCGTCTATTCAGAACTGAATTTCCCTTCCGTGATGTACGTTTATGAAGCTCATGCGCGCGAGGGCAAACTAAGAATAGAGACGGTTCCGTCAGACGACGGCATCACGATCTCGCTCGAGCGGTTTCTCGCCGCGATTGACGAAGAAACGTTACTCGTGCCTTTTTCCCATGTGCTTTTCAAAAGTGGTTTTTTGCAGAACGCAAAAGCCATCACCGAACGAGCGCATGAGGTGGGGGCGATGGTTGTGCTCGACGCCTATCAGTCCGCCGGCACGGTTCCCTTCAGCGTCAAGGACCTCGAGGTAGACTTCGCCACTGGCGGTTCGGTGAAATGGCTCTGTGGTGGACCGGGAGCGGGCTATCTCTACGTGCGCCCTGATCTGCAGATGCAGCTTCAACCAAAGACTACTGGCTGGATGGCGCATGAAGCGCCTTTTGCTTTCGACACCGACCTGCGTTACGCATCCGGCATCCAGCGGTTTCTTCACGGCTCACCCGCGATTCCGGCACTATACGCCGCGCAGTCGGGTTATCGAATTATCAACGAAATTGGTTTAGAGAGAATTCGCGCCAAGAGCACGCGACAAACGGAACGATTGATTGAGTTGTCAGAAGAAGCAGGATTTAGAGTGACGAGTCCAAAGAATGCCGCGGACCGCGGCGGGACGATAACCGTCGGCCATCAGGATGCGGCGGCGATTACCACTGAGCTGATTAGGAGGGAGTTCATCGTCGATTATCGCCCCGGCGCCGGTGTACGCATCTCGCCGCACTTCTATACGAGCGATGAGGAACTCGAACTCGTAGTCCGCGAAATGAAAGAAATCAGAGACACCCGGGCGTACGCGACACACGAAACCGCGGGCGCAGCGCTCTGAAAAGTGGTCAGTGGCCAGTGGTCAGTGGCCAGTTAGTAACAAAGACCGTCCATTGCAGCTGACCACTAACCACTTCACTGACCACTGATCACTGACCACTGACCACTGACTTATGACTAAAGACTACGGCAGCAACGCTCCGCTTTCCTACAATAAGTACCTGCGCGTGGCCGACTTGATCGGCTTGCAGGATTGCCTTTCTGATCCGCAACATCATGACGAGCTTCTTTTCATAACCATCCACCAGGCTTATGAACTTTGGTTCAAACAGATTCTTCATGAAATCGATGCGGCCATCGTTTTGATGAATGAAGACCGGCTCACTGCCGCCGCGCGCGCGCTGCGGCGCGTAGTTGAGATAGAAAAACTGCTGGTTAACCAGATTCACATTCTGGAAACGATGACGCCCATCAGCTTTCTTGCGTTCAGGGATCAACTCAACCCTGCCAGCGGCTTTCAATCAATGCAGTTTCGCGAGATCGAATTTGCTTCGGGTCTGAAGCATCAGAGCTTGTTGAACGAATTTCGCGAGGATGAATTCGCATTGTCCCGTGTACAAAAACGCTTCGAGGCGCCGTCGTTGGGAGAGTCGTTTTATGCGGCTTTGCGGATGCGGGGTCTGGATGCACCCGCCAACGACGATTCCAACAGCGACGAGGAGCGCCGGAAGCGTTACGGAAAACGTGCCCAGGCTGTCCTGGAAATTCTCACGCACTTTGAGGAGCGAAACGAAGAGTTTCAACTAGCCGAAGCTTTGTTGGAGCACGATGAGTACTTTTCTCTTTGGCGTTCGCATCACATCAAGATGGTCGAGCGCATGGTCGGCACGAAGCGCGGTACCGGCGGCTCGGAAGGTGTCGGATACTTGCAGACTACTCTCGACAAGAAGTTTTTTCCCGAACTCTGGGAAGCGCGCACGCACCTTGATACAAAACACGGCGAGGCTGGTTGTCCGTTTGCCGGTGAGGCAGTAACCCAACCCGACGAAGCTCCCCCTGCGGCGCCGGAAAAAACGGAGAACGCTCCGCCGCCTAAGCCGGTTATCAAAAGTAAACGAGTGCCGACAAACGAACGCAGGCGAACGCCCAGGGCCAAAGTGAATCTGCGCGCACGTTGGGAAGGCGACCTCGGTCAGCACGAGGCGGAAGTGACGAGCCTAAGCAAGACTGGTTGCTTTGTTCTTAGCGGCGGCAAGGTCAAGCCAAAGGAACTTATACGTCTGGAACTTATGCTTCCGAATGAAGAGATAATCCATCTTTGGGCTGAGGTAGTCGAGGAGGCAGACGAGATCGGGTTTGCCTTGCAATTCACTTCGTCGGAGGAAACGTATCAGGCGAGGCTCGAGAAATTCCTCGAAAAATGCCTGAGTAACTGAGAGCTAATGCGTCGGAGTTGCGGAGTTCCCACCAATGGTTATCCACACGTGGATCTAATCTCGAAAGCAAGTTAGCGCCATGAACCCGGAATTCCCCGAGCACTTCAACATGGCCGACTACTTCCTCTACCACAACCTCGAGGAAGGGCGTGAAAACAAAGTCTGCCTCTACTTCGAAGATCAAACCTTCACCTATGGCGAGACTGCGCGAATGTCGAATCGCGCCGGCAATGCGCTGCGTGAATTCGGAATCGAGGTTGAAGACCGCGTACTCATCGTCTTGCCAGACTGTCCTGAGTTTGTCTGGACCTGGTTCGGCGCCGCTCGCATTGGAGCCGTCATTACGATGGTGAATCCGCTGCTGCCGGCGGAGGATTACAAATACTATCTCGAATACACGCGCGCGCGCGTCGCTATCGTTCATGAGTCGCTCCTGAAAACCTTCAACGAGGCTACGGCGGATTCGCCTTATTTACGTGCGGTATTGGTTGTCGGCGATCATGAACACGATCACGACGTTGACTTCACCAATGACTCGCTGGTTTGGACTTCTTTCGACGGCGCAGTTCTCACCGCCGGCGACGAGTGCGCTCCAGCCAACACACATCGCGACGACATCGCAATTTGGTTGTTCACTTCGGGTTCGACCGGCCATCCGAAGGGTGCGGTGCATCTGCAGCACGACTTGCCATTCAACACCGAAGTTTTTGCAAAACAGACGATGGGTGTGAATGAAAGTGATTTGACCGTTTCAGTGCCTAAGCTCTTTTTCGGCTATGCGACGGGAACAAATCTGTTGTTCCCTTTTGCCGTCGGTGGCGCCACCGCGCTTTTTTCTGAACGCTCGACACCGGAAAAGCTGTTCGAAGTCATCGAGCGCTATCGTCCCACGATCCTCACGACTGTGCCGACTATGATCAACTCGATGCTGAATGCGCCCGACGCCGGCAGTTGCGATTTATCGAGTCTGCGCTTTTGTTATTCAGCTGGCGAGGCCTTGCCACCAGAACTTTACGAGCGCTGGAATAAGAGTCTGGGTGTGGAAATTTGCGACGGCATCGGATCCGCTGAGATGTTTCATATTTACATCACGAACCGGCCCGGCGATGTGAAGCCGGGGAGCCTGGGCAGGATTGTCGCAGGTTATGAAGCGAAGATCGTTGACGCTGCCGGTAATGAAGTTTCGCCAAATGAGATGGGCACGTTAAGAATCAATGGCGACTCAGCTGCGCTTTGCTATTGGAATGCTCACGAAAAATCAAAAGAGACTTTTGCCGGAGACTGGTGCACAACTGGAGATCAATTTCACGTAGACGAAGAAGGCTATTACTGGTATCACGGCCGCACGGACGACATGTTGAAAGTGTCGGGCATCTTCGTGGCGCCGGCTGAAATTGAGAACTGCCTTCTCAAGCATGAGGCGGTGCTTGAATGCGCGGTTGTCGGTAGCGATGCGGGTGATGGACTCGTCAAACCGAAGGCCTTTGTGGTGCTCCGGGAGGAACATTCAGTCAGAACCGGAAGTGGTAGCGACCGGCTTGATTCCACCGCAGACTTGATTGAAGAGTTGCAGGCCTTTGTTAAGTCTCAACTCGCACCTTACAAGTATCCACGCTGGATCGAATTCGTTCCTTCGCTTCCGAAAAACGACCGTGGCAAGATCGATCGCAAGCTGCTGAAACAAAGCTGAGCAGAACCTTCTATTGTGACCGCGCGCGCATCACTCAAGCGCTCTGCCGGGACCGCGGGCGTCCCGCCCGCTCCGGATACGTTGACCTTAACTTGCGATGCTTGCTTTCTCGTACGCTTGCGGTCGGGACGCCCGCGGTCCCAGTGAAGCGCTTGAGTGGTGCTTATTGCTTAGAACCATTCGCCACGTTGCTGCGTATACTCTCTCCACGTCCAACTGATCAGATTAGGAGCCCAACTTTGATGTATCCATTTTCTCGTAACGAATTCCGACACCGCGGATTTTTCCACGCTGTCGTCTCTATCTCGCTTGCAATAACGCTGCTGTCCTCGGCGACCTTCGCCTGGCAGCAGGGTTCAGGCTCCGCCGCCGTCGCCACTAAGGCGGCAGCAACCCTAACCCCAACCGAGAAGAAAGCGGCCGCTCGCGTCAAACTCGAAACCATTCGGGAAGTTACTACCACGTTGAGTTCGCCGGCTTTTGAAGGACGAGGGACGGGCCAGCCGGGCGCCGACCGAGCAGCGCAGTATTTGGCTGACCGGTTTGCAAAACTTGGACTCAAACCGGCCGGGGAGAATGGCACCTACCTGCAAGCGATCAAATTCAAGTCGGCCCAGGTGTTGGCCGAATCATCCGTCAAGATCGGCGATGCTTCACTCAAGCATGGCGAAGACTACGTCATCCTGCCGCCGGTCACTTTTGATCAAGCTGATGTTACGGGCGGTCTTGTGTTCGCCGGATTTGGAGTTGTTTCCCAGGAGTTGAAGCGTGACGATCTCGCCGGCCTCGATCTAAAAGGCAAAGTAGTGATGATAACGGGCGGACAACCTGATGGGGTTGATGCTGCGGCCTGGAAGCGCGCCACTAACCCCCAGGCACGAGGGATGAATATTTTCGGACGTGGCGCGGTTGCCATGATAGTTGGTAACGCAGGATCGGCTGCTCAACCATTTTCCTTGATTGCCAATTATCTTTCGCGCCGTCGCGTCAGTCTGGCGTCTCAAGCTGCGTTGCCTTTTAAAATTCCACCGGTCTTGCTCGCGAGCGACGCGGCAATGGAAAAAGCTTTCGCTGGCTCAGAGACCACTTACGCGCAAACTCTGGCTAAGGCCAGGACGGGTGAAGCGGTCTCGCGTGAACTTGGGAAGACGGCGACCCTGGCATTACGCATCAAGCGCGACGAGACCACCAGCAGTAACGTGGTCGGCGTTTTGGAGGGCTCCGATGCGAAACTGAAGGAAGAGGCCATAGTCTTCTCGGCTCACTACGACGCCTACGGAATCGAGAGCGATGGTCGAATCTTTCCCGGCGCCGCCGACAATGCGCTCGGCGTAGGCACAATTACGTCTGTCGCCGAAGCTCTCGTCAAAGCATTTCCCAAACCGGCGGCGCGTCCGCGTCGCTCAATCATTTTTCTTGCCGTGACGGGTGAAGAGTATGGACTGTTTGGTTCTGAGTATTGGGTTGCACATCCCACCTGGCCACTTGAAAAGGTTGCCGCTGATATTAATTTCGATGGTATTGGCACGGAGACTTATGCTCCGGTGAAACGCGTAGTCGGCTTTGGCGCGGAGCACTCCGATCTGGGCACGACCTTCGAAGAAGTTGCCGCGGCTACCGGTAACATAGTTACACCTGATCCTTTGCCGGAAGAAAACGCCTTTGTGCGTTCAGACCATTATGCGTTTGTGAAGAAAGGCGTACCGGCGCTGATGCTGCTCGGCGGTCCGGCGGGCGAAGTGTCTGCCTGGATTCCGCGTGCGAAAAAATGGATGGAGACTGATTACCACTCGCCCAGCGATACAGTGAAACCTGACTGGGACTGGACTGGTCCACAAACGCTCGCGCAGTTGGGAATGATCATTGGCCTGCGCGTCGCGAATGCCGACACGATGCCGGCGTGGCGAGCGACTTCACCATTCAACAAGCCGCGCAAGGCGCCGACAACGAATTGATTTGAAGGATGTTGAGGCTGTTGGGTCGAGATGAGGGTTCTACTTAGCTCACTTTACTGCAGCGGCCTTCCAGTAGTCATGGCAAGGCGCTCCGCCGGACCCACAGCTACACGCGTTTGCGTCTGAACTAAGGATCATCAAGAGGAAAACGAGTGATACAAACACTTTCATCTTGTTCATTGCAAATCTGATCTAAGTGTTGGCTAGCCGTTGCGGCGTTCGAGGTTGTAGTCGCGGAGGCGGCGATAGAGTGTCGAGGGCGAAATGCCAAGAATCTCGGCAGTCTTGCCGCGATGCCAGCCAGTTTGTTCGAGCGCGGAGAGAATTTGTTGACGCTCTACATCCCGCAGTGAGGTCGGCGAGGACACGTTACTGGAAGCGTACGAACTTGCGCCGGCGTTGAAGTCAGCAGCGGCGCCTGGCTGTGAAGGGCCGACAAATGCCGCCGGAACTGCGGGCCGCACGACTTCAGGCGGCAATTCGGCGATAGTGATACGCCCGTTGTTGGAAAGAATTACCGCGCGCTCAAGGCAGTTTTTTAACTGGCGCACATTCCCCGGCCAACTATAGGCGCGTAATGCTTCGAGTGCCGCCGGTTCAAGCTCGGGTGAAGGTGTCCCACCCACATCAGCTAACAGATGTCGAGCCAGAGGCTCGATGTCTTCCGGTCTGTCACGCAAGGGCGCGAGGTCAATCTGAAACCCATTGATGCGATACAGAAGGTCGGAACGAAACGATTCGTTGGCTACAACTGAATCCAGATTGCGATTCGTCGCGGCAACAATGCGAACGTTGACTTCCACCTTCCGCACGCCACCTACTCGGAAAAACGTTCTGGTCTCGATCGCCCGCAGGAGTTTTGCCTGCAGCTGCGCGGGCAATTCGGTGATCTCATCGAGAAAGAGCGTACCGCCGTCAGCCAATTCTATTAATCCGAGCTTGCGCCCTTTCGCGCCTGAAAACGCCCCGGCCTCGTAACCGAAGAGTTCCGACTCCAGCAGCGATTCCTGAAACGCAGCACAGTTAATATCAATGAAAGAACCCTCGGCGCGCGTCGATAAGCGATGAATCGCATGGGCGATGAGTTCCTTGCCTGTGCCCGACTCGCCGGTTATCAGAACCGAGGCTTCAGAAGGAGCTACGCGCTCCACCAGCCGGATGGCCTCCGTCATCGCCGGCGATACGGAAACGATCTCGGGTAAACCCGACTGCCGTGCAAGTTGTTCGCGCAGGCGCAAATTGTCCACGCGCAAGCGGCGTTTTTCGGCTGCCTGTTTCACGCGGATGTCCAGCTCGGTGATGCTGTAAGGCTTGGTGAGATAATCGTAGGCGCCGAGCTTCATGGCCTCGACCGCCGTTTCGACGGTTGCCTGTCCCGTCAGCATTATCACTTCCGGCGGGTTAGGACGCTGATGAACGCGGCGCAGGACTTCCATCCCGTCGATGCGCGGCATGTTGATATCGCAAAGCAATACATCAACGTTACTTTCCTCAAGCTTGCGCAGCGCGGCTTCCCCGTCGGGCGCGGCCTGCACACGATAGCCCAGACGCTCCAATTCTTTCTGCAACACCAGCCGCAGGTTGGCTTCATCTTCCGCGATCAGAATTCGAGCTGTTCTTTGTTCGCTCAAGCCTGGGTTTCTCCGTCGCTGTTTATTGCCGGAAGCGAAATCGTAAATGTAGTTCCGACACCCGGCGTAGATTGTACGTCGAGCCTGCCTTCGTGCTCGGTTAAGATACCATAACAAACCGCCAGGCCGAGACCGGTACCTTTGCCAATCTCTTTCGTAGTGAAGAACGGCTCAAAGATTTTGGTGATGTTCTGCTGCGGAATCCCGACCCCGGTATCGCTGACTTCGACCAATACGCTATTCCCATTTCTTCGGCTAACTATTTTCAACACGCCGCCATCAGGCATCGCGTCGATGGCATTGGTTGCCAACGCAATGACTGCCTGTTGCAGTTGTCCCGCGTCGCCGGCAACGAGAGGCAGATCGTTCGGCGTTTCGATTTGAAGTTCTACCAGCTCGCCACGCTGCTGGTGCGACAGCAGGCGCGCGGCTGAAGCAATTACGTCAGCAAGATTCACCAGTATGTGTTCGCTGGAGCGAGTATGACTGAAGTCCAATAAGCCATTGGTAATCGTCTTGCAGCGAAAGGCTTCGCTGCGAATCAAACCGAGGTATTCACGCAGATCCTCCAGGGCAGCTGACTCTTTGAACTCGCCACCGCTTACCCTAGATTCAAGGGCTTCTGCGCATGCTGAAATAGTGGCCAACGGATTGTTTATTTCATGCACGACGCCGGCAGCTAGACGTCCAATCGCCGCAAGCTTCTCAGCGCGCGCTACCGCGCGATTCGCTTCCACGCGGGCTGTTATGTCTTCTCCGATCGCAATCACATGAGAAACCTCGCCGCTGCGATCAATCCACATCGGAATCTTGCTGATTAACCAATGCTTTAGTTCACCATTGGCTAGTGCGGTGGTATTTTCGACACGTTGGATTTCCCCGCTCGCAAACACGCGGGCGAATTCGCTTTCCAGCAGTTCGCGTTTTTGACGAGTGAGGATTCCGAAAATACTTTTGCCCAACACCGAGCCACGCGGAATGCCCAGCTCGCCAAGTTCGCGGTTGCGATTCCAGGCAACAATATCAAAGTTGCGATCGACAGCGTAAAGCGAGAGCGGCAGGCTATCAATGATCGCCTCGATGAAGCGGCGTTGCGCCTGCACTTCTGCGGTTCGCCGCTCGACTTCTATCGTTAGATTCGCAGATGCCGCCCGAGCTGCTAGGTAAAGACTGGAAATGTGTGCAGCCAGCGCAGCCTGCTGTGCAGCAGCATCAACCAACCGGCAAACGGTGTCGTCGCAGTCTTCACGTTTATCGAAAGCAACAATCAGCGCGCCCTTGGAACGACCGCCGAATCTGAGCGGCGCCGCATATTCCACCCGGTGCGCATCATCACGCAACAGAAAATTATTTGGCTCGCTGATCAATAAGGGCGCAACACTTGAGGAGGTGGAAGCAGTCAACCAACTCTTTAATCGATCGACTTGCAGCAAAGCGATGCCTTCCGCGCTCCCTTCGCGATCAAAAACACAAGCGGCCTCACTTTCGTCACCAAGACTAATAAAGGCAGCGCACATTGCGGCGCTCGTGCCTTCGTAGGTCGCACCAGCAACACGGTTCACTAGCTGATCGAGCTCAAGCGTTCGCAGGAGTCCGCGGCCCAGATCGGCAAGAAACCTCAGTTCACGGTTGCTGTCAATGAGCTCCCACTCTCTCTGTGCGGCCCGTAAGTGGGCCGCGGAGCGGGAAACAATTTCAGCCGCCGAAGACGACTTGGCAATACATTCGTCGGCTCCGGCCGCGAATGCCTGCTGCTTCTGGCTGTCTGAGTCGTCATCCGAAAGACCGATTACCGGCAGTTTGCTTGTGGCCGGCTGCGCGCGCAGCAGCCTGCAAAGTGCCAGTCCATCAACTTCAGATAGCGCCAGGTCAACCACGACAAGATCGCACGGCCCAACTTTCAGTAAGCGTAGCGCCGACGTAGTGTCGGCAGCGCTCAGTGCGCGGTAGCCGGCTTTCTCGAACATACCGCGCAGCCGTTCGCCCGCGTTGACATCGTCGTCAACAACGAGAACGGTGGCACTTTGTTGGGGGTTAGTGGCAGAAGGCATGCTTCAATCCTGAACCGCTGGGCTGGTCTGGGTAACCTTGAGCCCGGAGCATGGCGTTTTGCGCTCAGTTCACCGAACACAGAACCACATATCCAGCAGCGATTGAAAGCGATGCCAATAGGAATGTCAAGACTGTTGATTTGAAGCGAGCTGAACAATGCGAAAACTCGGCTGCGGGCTGGTGCAACGGAGAGAAGGCAGGTGTGAATAACTTAGTTGACGGCAGCTA
>Ga0180074_1000192_pt1 | contig 12784 bp, 22 predicted proteins | sample EasRiv366_16_10D_FD_121773 | JGI IMG/M metagenome (GOLD analysis project Ga0180074, IMG submission 121773) | Soil microbial communities from meander-bound floodplain in the East River, Colorado, USA - East River metaG ERMLT366_16_10D | ecosystem: Environmental > Terrestrial > Soil > Floodplain ...
CCCGCCAAGGTGCGGGAGGTCCTCGACGAGCAGCTCGAAGTGATGATGGCCGGCGACGACCTCGCGCACGCCTGGGTGCGGCTGCGGGTCCAGGTTCCAGCGTCCCTCGCCGAGTACGTCGATCGAGCGGCACTCGAACGCCGGCTCACCGACGCCGGCGCCGCCTCGATCCAGTACGAGACCGAGATCGTCCACCAGCAACGCGTGCGCAGCGAGGCGATCGCCACCGCCCGCACGCCGTGGCACCAGCTGCTCGCCTTCTGGGAGGCGAAGCAGACCGCGCTCGACGACGCGCAGCTCGCGCGATTGGCCACGAAGTACGAACAGCTCCAGGGAAGGGAGGAGGTGACCGATGCGTCTGCTGTTGCCTGAGTACGTCCGCGACGGGGACGTCTGTTTGCTGTCCGGCCCCGAGGGCTGCGGGAAGACGACGCTCGCGGCCCATGTCGGGATCGCGCTCGTAACGGGCCGCCCGATCCTCGGTTGGGCGACGGCGGAGAAGCCCATGCCGGTCTATTACGTGGGTCCGCGTGAGGTCGCCGCGGTCGTGAACCGCGTTGCTCGATCGATGTGCGGTCCGCTGCCGCCCTGGTTCCACGATTGCACCGAGATCCCGGTCGTCAACGCCGGGTCGCTCCTCATCCTGGACCGCGGGCGCTTCGCGGAAGGAACGAGCAGCCCCGACCTTGTTGACTACGTCAAGGACCTGCGCCGTATTGTCGCCGGCACCGGCGCCGTTCTTATCGTCCACCCGTCGACCAAGGGGGAGGGGCTCGGGTGGAGCACCCTTTTCGCCCTAATGGATTCCGTGTGGGCGATCGAAGCCAGTGCCGGCCGTCGACTCGTGCACTACAAGTCGCGCCACGAGCACCCGCACCAGCCGATCGACCTACAGCTCGACCCCGTGGTCGGGATCCGGGCCCGGCGGACGGTGGTGTACTGATGCGCCTCGTTCGGTCCTTCGTCCACGGCCTCACGGTGTACGACCGCCCCACGGAGATCCGGTTCGACGAGCTGCCGCCCGGGCTGATCGCCCTCGTCGGCCGCAACGGCTCGGGCAAGACCACGGCGATCGAAGCCGGCGCCCCCGGCGTGCTCTACGGCAATCTGCCCAGCCGCAAGAAAGGCAAGTCGCTCTACGACTACGTCACGGGCTCGACCGGGGTCATCGCCAGCACATTCCAGGACGGCGAGCACGAGATCGAATGCCGCGCCGTGCTCGACCCGACCAAGCGCAAGGCCGAGTACTACATGACGGTCGACGGCGAGCCTGTGTGCGACGGCAAGCGCGGGAACTACGCGGCGGAGGTCGAGCGCCGCTTCGGGTCGCTGTCGCTGCTGCTCGCCTCGGTGTTCCTCGCGCAGTCCAAGCGCGGCGCGATCCTCGCGCTCGATCGCGCCGAACGCAAGCAGCTCATGTACGAGCTGCTCCAGCTCGGGCGGTTCGGCCTACTTGCGAAAGCCGCCTACTGGCACGCGGACGCGGTCGCCAAGGTGATCGCCGGCGCTGAGAGCGCGATCGCGGAGATCCACGCCGAGGTGCAGTTCGACCCCGCGGCCCTGGAGGCAGCCGAGCGCACGCTCGCGGAGGCGCAGGCGCAGGTCGTCACCCGCAAGCAGGCCCTCGCTGCGCTGCGGGAGTCGATCGACGCGCAGCGCGAGCGGCGCGCCGAGCTGCGGGTGCTCGAGTCGAGGCTGGGCGAGGCCGCGGCCGCGGTGCTCTCCGCCCGCGGCACGGTCGATCGGCTGAAGCGGGAGCAGGTGGCGGCCGAGACCCAGGCGACGCGCGAAACAGCGATGCTCCACCTCGAGGCGGTCGCGAAGCTCGAGCAGGCCGCGCGGGATGCCCAGGCCAGCGGGCTCGGGCGGCTCGACCAGCGCGAGATCGCAGACCGCGCGCTCGTCGCCCGCGAGTCGGAGATCCGCGGCGCCCAGGACCAGGTCGTGAAGCTCGAGCGCGAGCAGGCAGAGATCTCCACGCGCAACGAGGCCTGGGTCGAGCTACAGCACCGGAAGGGGCGGCTGATCGAATCCAGGAGGTCGGCGCACGCCAGCCTCGAGGGCGCGAAGCACGCACTCGACAGCCGGCGCACCGAGCTCGTGACGCAGGCGCAGGCCATGCTCGAGGCGCCCTGTACGACGTCGCCCTCGTGGGCCGGGATCACGCCCAAGGCGCCCTCGGTCGACCTCGCCGGCACCTGCCCACTCCTGCGCTACGCGCGGGCGGCAAAGGAGCTGCTCGACGGCGATCCGGCGCAGGACGGCGACTACCACACGCGGTGGGCGGCCGCGCAGGACGCCCTCGTGGAGGTCGAGAAGGAGCTGTCCGACGTCGACCGCGGCATCGGCGAGGCGGCCGAGCTGCACGAGGCCGACGCGGTCCGCTTCGTCGAGGTCACCGCCTCGCTGCTCGCGGCGAAGACGACGGCTGCGCTGGCGGTCACGGTCGGACCGGCGAAGGTCCGGCTCGAGGCCGTGGCCGACGAGCGGCGGCAGCTCGAGCAGCAATACGCCGAGGAGATCGAGTCGGCGCTCGCGAAGGTGCGCCGCGCGCACACCGACCACGCCGCGATCGTGGCGCGCCGCGACGAGGCGGTCGAGCGGCTGAGCGCCGAGCTGGGCAAGGCCGCCGAGGCGCTGTACGAGGCCGAGCATAAGCACGGCACGATCGAGACGGAGATCTCGACGGCGAAGGCGGGGCTCGGCGAAGCCAACGACCCACGGTTCCTCGAGGCTGCGCTCGCGACCGACGAGGAGGCGGTGCTCGCAGCACACGGCCGCGTCACCACGCTGCGCGCCGATGCCGAGCGCGCGGGCCAGCAGGCCGGACGGCTCGAGCAGGCGCGAGAGAAGCTCGGCAAGCTCCAGCTCGAGCACCACGACTGGACGATGCTCGGCGAGGCGTGCGGGCCAAACGGGGCGCCGGCGCTGCTGCTCGACGCCGCGGGGCCCGAGGTCGCAGCGATCGTCAACGAGCTGCTGCTCGCGTGCTGGTCGGGCCGCTTCTCGATCGAGTTCGCCACGCTGCGGCCGCTGAAGGGCAAGCGGGCGGGGGAGCACGCCGAGTCGTTCGAGATCCTGGTCTACGACCACGGCCAGCTCCGCGACGTCGAGGACCTGTCGGGCGGGGAGAAGATCGTGGTCGGGACGGCGATCTCTTTCGGCATCGCGATCCGCCACGCACAGAAGTCCGGCATCCATTGGGAGACCGTCTGGGCCGACGAGGCTGCCGGCGCGCTCGATGAGGCCAGTGCCGTCGCCTACGTGCAGATGCTGCGTCGCGTGCTCGCGATCGGGGGGTTCACACAGATGCTCCTGGTCGCCCACCAGCCCGTGGTCTACGAGGCGGCCGACGAGAGGATCTGGTTCCGCAACGGAGAGATCACCGTGGGAGGGGAGGCACCGTGGCTCCGAGTCGCAGCCTGATCAGCTTCCATGTTCCGGGACCGTCGCGGGCGTGGTCCCGCCCACGCCTCAGCGGCACCGGACGTAGGACGCGGTTCTATACCGATCCGAAGGATGATGCCTATCGCCATCTCGTCGCCTGGCACGCCAAGCAGGCCTGGCGCGAGCGCTACGGCAAGCCGCTCGTGCCGCTCGACATGCCGCTGGGACTGCGCGTCGACGTCATGCGCGCCCGCCCACAGCGGCCGCAGCGCCCGGTGCCCGCGGGCACGCCGGACTGCGACAACTACGTGAAGGCCGTGAACGACGCGTTGAACGGGGTCCTCTGGAAGGACGACGCGCTCGTGTGCGACCTCGAGGCGTCCAAGCGGTACGCGGACAACGACGAGGAGATCGGGCTGATCGTCACGGTGTGGCAGCTGGAGCTGTAGGCCCGTGGATGTAGTGCGGAGAGAAGAGCCGCCACCCATCGGGCAGCCACAGCCGAAGGCCACGCTCAAAGATCCAGATGCGGAACGAGCCGTGTTAGGCGCAGCACTCCAGGACCGGGACGCGATCCGCCGTATCGGCGAGGTCCTCACCGACGTCGACTTCTCCGAGCGGCCGCAGCGCGAGGTCTACGACGTGCTCTGCCACCTCTACGTCTCCGAACGCGACGTGTCGCCCGCGGTCGTGATCGACGAGATGGGCCCCGACCTCGCCGGCGAGGTCGGGCTCGACGCTTCGACGCTCGAGACCTGGGTCATGGACTCGCCGGCAGCGCAGGACCCGTCGCTGTTCAACCACTTCCTGCGCAAGCTGCAGCAGCTGCGCTTCACGCGGATGATGAAGGCAGCACTCCGCGACGTGCAGCTCGCCGACGTCGCCGGTGCTGACGACCAGGAGCGGCAGTTCCTGCGCGACCAGCTGGAGGCAGCGCAAGTTGCTTTCGATCAGCTCGTCGCGGTCGAGTCCGGTCGCGCGACGTTCAAGCAGGTCGATATTCTGGTCTCGGCCACGACCGAGCCCGAGCCGGTGCCGTGGGCCCTCAAGGGCTGGCTCGCTCAGGGCGACCTCGCAGTGCTCGCCGGCGAGTCGGGCCTCGGCAAGTCGTGGCTGCTGCTCGACCTCGCGTTTGCACTCGCGCGCGGGTCGGGCTGGCTCGGACAGATCCTCGCGGGCGACGACGCGCGGCCGAGCCGTGTGCTCTACGTCGACGAGGAGCAGGCCTCGCGCCTGGTGCACCGCCGCATCGGCCACTGGGCCCGCGGCCGGTCCGACCTGGGGACCGGCGAGCTTGGCCGGCTGAAGATGAAGTACTTCGCCGAGAACGGATTGAACCTCGACGACGAGACGAGCTTCCGGCGGCTCATGCAGCTCGTCGACGAATTCCGCCCGCACTGGCTGCTACTCGACTCGCTCGTGCGCTTCCACGGCCGCGACGAGAACTCGAACTCCGAGATGTCGCAGTTCTTCACGCAGCGGCTGAATCCGCTGAAGAACCGGTGCGGAAGCGGGATCGTCGCCTTGCACCACTTCGGCAAGCCGCCGGGCAAGGACAAGGACGCGTCGATCTCGGCGCGCCTGCGTGGTGCCTCCGACCTGAAGGCGCAGCTCGACCAGCTGTGGGGGCTCGAACGCGACGGCGAGAGCGGGTCGCTCGTGCTGCGCCACGAGAAGTCGCGCTGGGGCATCGAGTGCGGGTCGTACCAGGTCGAGATCGACTACGTGAACGACATGACGGGGACGCTCGTGCACTCCCCGGGGCGTGCGGACAGCGCAATCGGCGTGATCCTCGTCGCGTTGACCAGGGGCGGCTGGGACGGTGTGCTGCGCGCCGACCTGGTCGAGGTCGTCGGCGCTGAGGGGATGCAGGGGGCCGGGCGGCTGACCTCGCACCACCTGCGCACGCTGCACGCCGAAGGCCGCGTCAAGAAGCGGAGCGAAACGGTCGGCCGCGGGATGCGCTACTGGCTCGTCGAGTGCGCTCCGGCGGACGCGCTATGAACGGAGGGGCGGGATGCGGTTCTACCTCGGGATGCTCTTCGGTGGCCTCGTCGTTGCCGTCTGTGCCTACCTCGCCCTGCGGCGTTGCGAGCGCGAGCGCGACGCCGCAGACGCCGACTGGCTCGCCGCCAGCCGAGCGCTCAACGACGCCAGCGGAGCCGTGGAGGCCGACCCCTGGCCAGGTGCGCGCGATGTGTGAGCGGCCGGAGGAGGTAGCGATGAAGCTCGGCGCCGATCCGGATCCGTTCACGGTGCAGCTCGTGCGGCGGATGGGGGAGGCGCTGGCGGCGGCGCCGCCGGGCTCGTCGCTTGCGATGGGTGCGACTGCTTGCGGCATCGGCGTGTTCGCCGTGCCGCCGGAGGGGGAGTAGGTGAGCCGCACGACGATCAAGTTGATCTGGCCAGGGGAGCGCCACGAAGACGGTGAGGAGCTGCCCAATTCCTGGGGCTCTGCGCCGTACGTGTGGAGCGCGCTGTCGAAGCGCTACATCGGAGACGTAAACTGGCTCTCCCGCGATGGGGAAAAGCTCTGGCGTCTGTGGGAGCGCGAGGATATCCCGCTGCACCAGCGGTCCGTGCTCGTGATGACGTTCGATCGCGCCTACATCGAGCGCAGGGACTACGATCGCGCAGCAAGGGACATCGAGCTGTTCCTCGCTGACTTCCCGCCGAATGGTGCCGTCAATCACTGGCCGCGTATCGCCGCAATCTTGCGATCCGACCCAGCACCGGCCGTCGGATTCCATATGACATCGGTCACCGAGGACCCGTTCGAGGGGCCGTGGAACGAAGAGCGAGAAGAGCACGGGCCGACTGACTGGTCCAGGTGCTTCAGTGTGTACAAGGACCGTCCCGAGGCCACCCCATGAACCCCGTCGAGTGGGTCGTCTGGTGGAACGGCTTCGCGATCGGCGTGGGCCTCGGGGTTGCGCTGACCTCGCTGCTCTCGGTCACCGGCTTCCTCGTGGGCGGCGCGCTGTACGGGAAGCTGAAGGCGAAGCCGGAAGCGGTGGCCACGCCAGCGCCAGCGGCGCCACCGACGACCCGCGGCGCTGCGCGCAGGGCCGCCGAGGCGGTCCTCGGTGTGCAGCCGATCGAAGACGCGATCCGCGAAGTCCGACAAGAGAACGAGGCGCTGAACATCTGGATCGAAAGCGACCTGCCGCAGGGCAGGGCCTAACACGGAGGAGGGACGGTGGCGAAGGCGACGAAGAAGACGAACGGGCGGATCGTACAGGTCGACGGCGACCTGGAGCGGTTCCTCAAGTGCGACCTCAAGCCCGAGGAGCTGGCTGCACACGCGCAGCGCCTCGCCGAGCTGGAAGCCGAGGTCGAAGAGAAGACGGCAGCGAAGAAGGCCGCGGCCAAGAACGCGCAGGGCGTGATCGATGCACTGGCGTTCGAGCGCAAGAAGCTGGCGGAGGAGCACCGCCAGCGCTGGGGCTATCGCGACGTGCGCTGCCGGGCGCAGAAGGACATGGAGGCCGGCGAGTACCAGGTCGTGCGCGAGGACCTCGACGTCGTGGTCGAACGGCGGCCGCTCAACGATAGCGAGCGGCAGGGCACGATCGCGGAGCTGGGCGCCTGAATGAGCCAGGACGGCCTGTTGCCCGCCGAGTGGGACGCCCTCGCGGACCTGCACTACGCCCCTCGCGGGGAGGGCGGGAGCGGTGCGGCCTGGGGCAAGCGGGTCGTCTCGTCGCTGCTGCGCCGCGGGCTCGTCGCTCCCGACGGATTCGGCTACGCACTCACGCCGAAGGGCCGCGCGGCCGTCGGCTACTACCTCGCCTCCCAACATGGGGGCGGCGGCACTGCTACCACGTGTGCAGCGACTCCCGCGGTCGACCCCTCGCCGTGCGAGTCGACGCTGCCGCCCCCAGTTCCACCTGTGACACCTGTGACACCTGTGACACCTGTCACCGACGACGACATGCCGCCAGCGCTCGACGAGGACCTCGACGAGACGGCGGAAGTACTGGCCCACAACACGACGCCGGGCAACCGGCCGTTCGACGACTGAAGGAGGAGACCGTGAGCGAGCCCCACAGCGATGACCGAGTGGTAAGGGCAGGCCGCGAAGAGGCCGCCAAGGACGGGCAGGCGATCGACGTCGGCCGCGAGGAAGTCGACGACAGCGACGAGGCCGAGCTGGAGCCCGACGTCGAGGCCGCGGCCGACACACCGGGCGAGGAGATGACCGTGCTCGACACCGGTGTCGCCACGGCCCTCCTGCAGGACCTCGCACGGCGCCGTGGCGAGATCCAGATCGTCATCGCGGACGAGTTGGCGCTCAAAGCCTACGGCGAGGCCGAGCTGATCATCGACCGGCTGCCGGGGCTCAACTCCACGCGCTTCCGCCTGCAGGCGCGCGAGCAACCGAAGACCGAGCCGGCTGCCGGCGGGTGATGCGGAGGCAAGCGGTGAGGTTCATCGCGTATGTGAGGCTCTGCGCGTGACAGCCCGGGCGGAGAAGCGAAGGGCGTCCGAGTGCGAGGGCAAGTTCGGCTACGACGACGATGCCCGAGCCCAGGAGCACGCCGACCGGCTCAACGCCGACCTGCGCCGCAGTCGGAGGCATCTCCACGGGCGCTTCTATCACACGTACGAATGCCGCTGGTGCCACCTCTACCACGTCGGGCGGGCGCGGCTATGAAACGGCGACGGCGGCACTGGAAGGACGACGAGGCGATGGCGCTGCGCCTGCTCTATCCCGACACGGCGACCAAGCGGCTCGCGGTGCTCTTCGGCCGGCCGCTCGACTCGATCTATGGCATGGCGAACAAGCTCGGGCTCTCCAAGAGTGCTGCGTACCTCGCGAGCGAGGACGCCTGCAGGCTGCGCCGCGGCGACAACGTTGGCGCCCCGTACAGGTTCAAGAAAGGCCACGTGCCGCCCAACAAGGGACTGCGCCGGCCAGGCTGGGGCCCGGGGCGGATGAAAGAGACGCAGTTCAAGAAGGGGCAGGTCAGTCACACCTGGCGGCCCGTGGGTGACGAGCGGATCGTCGACGGCTACCGCTACACCAAGGTCAGCGACACCCGTAACGTGCCCTGGACGCGCAACTGGTTCCCCACCCATGTGCTGCTGTGGGAGAAGCGCAACGGCAAGGTGCCGCGCGGGCACGCGCTCGCCTTCCTGAACGGCGACAAGGCCGACATCCGGCTCGACAACCTGGAGCTGATCACGCGGCGCGAGCTGATGCGGCGCAACTCGGTCCACAACTACCCAAAGGCGATCGTCGAGGTGATCCAGCTCCGCGGCGCACTGCAGCGCCAGATCAACAAGAGGAGTCGCGCGTCGTGAAGAACAAGATCGAGGATCTCCGCAACCACCTATTCGAGACGCTCGAAGCGCTCAAGGACAAGGAAGCGCCGATGGACATCGACCGCGCCAAGGCGGTCGCCGAGGTCTCGAAGGTCATCATCGACTCGGCGAAGGTCGAGGTCGACTTCTGCCGTGTCACCGGGGCGACGTCGGCCTCGGGGTTCCTGCCCGAGGCGAAGATCGAGCCAAGAGGACCTCGCGCGCTGGGCGCCGGCAAGGACAGACCGCGGTGAGACAGTCCACCGAACAGGACCTGCTCGGTGCCGCCCTCGTCGTCGTGCTCGATCGCTGCGGCGGCGAGGTCCGGATCGACACGACAGAGATGCGCGGCCGTGTGATCTGCTCCGAGGTCAAGTTCGAGACCGACCCGGCCGGCAAGACGTGGCTGTGCATCAGGGCCTGGGAGGAACGGGGGGGGGTCAATTGACCGGACGCAGGACCGACCAGGAGCCCCAGCTCACGCCCGACGAGCGCATCGCCGAGGCCTACCGCACCCTCGGCGAAGCCGCAGACGCCCTCGGGCGCATCGCCCACGAATGCCTGGACGCCGCCAAGTACCTGCGCGCCTTCCGCTCGACGGCGCTCCCTATGCGCGGCCCCAACGCGCGGCCGAAGACGCCCACGCCGGCGAGCGCGACCGGGCCCCAGACGGAGGACCGCGGGTCCTGGCTCTACCAACGCCGCACCGAGCTCGGGCTCACCCAGGGCGACCTCGCGATCGTGCTCGGGATCGAGCAGTGGCGCGTGTCCTACCTCGAACGCGGAAAAGCACGCGCCAGGCCCGCGGAGTGGCAGGGCTGGGCCGAGGCGATGCGCAAGCTGAAGGCCAGCCGCAGGAGCACCCGATGAGCAACGGCGGCGCCGGCGGACGGCTGCGACGCGAGGGCCTCTCCGTCCTTGAGGTGGCGAAGATCCTGCAGTGGTCGATCGGACGCTACCGGCCCGCCGCGGTGTACACCGTGCAGCGGATGGACGCGGCTGCAACCGATGGGCTCGACTTCCGCGCCGGGTTCGCTCTCGAGGTCGAAGGCCGGCGCTTCAAGGTCTGCATCGCGGAGATCACGCAGTGAAACAACACCGCGACTGGGTCGAGGGTTTGGGTGTGGTCGACCATGAGGACATCGAGCTCGACGACCTGGTGTTCAACGAGGCCGGCCCGTTCCCCGCCCACGTGCTCGAGTTGCTCGACGTCGATCGAGAGGAGGCCGTGCGCGTAGGGCTGCTCCCGGAGGTCTGCCGCGGCTGCGGCTGCACGGAGCAAGACGCCTGCGTCACCGCGACCGGGCGCCTCCTCGGAGGCCTCGTCGAGCCCGGCGACCGCCCCGTGTGCGGCTGGGCCGCCCCAGGGCTGTGCACGAGCTGTGCGGTCGGTTGGGTGATCGCCCAGCCCGGCGCGTGCTGGACCGACCTCGGGGCGTTCCTCGAGGGCTTACAGGGCGTGGGCGGGCTCGCGATGAAGGCGCCCGACTTCCCTGGCCTCTTCGTGCGCGTCGTGCTCTGGCTGCTCGGCTACCGGGTTCCTCGCCGAGCGGTGATCGTCGAGGGTAACGAGTGGCAGGGAGACAACATCCGTTCGTGCGTGGTGTGCGGGACCGACCCCGAGACGTACCTGGAGCCGCTCACGACCGAGGACCTGCCAGGACTCGGCTTCGTCGCGATCCAGCGTGGGAGGTGGAGATGATCGAAGACAAGCTCACCCGCGACGAGCGGATCCGCCTCGAGGCGCTGAGCCAGGCGCACGCCGGCGGCATGATCCAGCGGCCGGTCGGGGAGGTGCTACGACGGGCCAAGGTCCTCGAGGGTTGGATCCGCGAGGGCGCGATCCCGGAAGAGGCGCCGATCCCCGAAGGCGACCCGCGCTTGAAGGGCTTGTCGTGAGCGCCGAGCACGTTCACGTGGACATCGACGTCTGCCCGACGTGCGTCGGCGAGCGGGCTGGCTTCACCCGGAGCGGCGAGGAGACTTGGCGGCATTGTCAAAAAGGCCACCTATGGCGGGTCTCCATTGTCACGCCGGAGACGGAGGCGAAAGAGCCGTGAGCGCTGAGGCCCAGCACACGCACTCGGCACTGCTCGACCAGGCCATCGGTGACGCCAAGGTCGAGGTGCGGGTGCGCGACGTCCAGCGCGTCGTCGGGCTCCTCCTCGATCTACACCACAACGGGACGCTCGGCGCCCTGGTCCTCGTCGGCGTGCTGGACCCGGACCAGGCCAACGCCTGCGCGCCCGCTGTCGAGCGTCTCGGTGAGGCAGTCTGCGCGGTCGCCGAGCAACTGCTCACGGCCGAGGCCAAGGTGGCCATACGACGCGCGGCCGAGGCTCGCCACGAGCCGACAGCGCCCCAGGAGCCGTCGTGACGCTGCACGACTTGAAGTGCTGGCCCGAGAGCTTCGAGCCGCTACGCGACGGCAGAAAGACCTTCGAGATCCGTCGCTGTCTCACGCTCGTCGACTCGTTCCGGGCGGCTGCCGGAGCGTTCGAAAAGCTCGAGCGCGACTACAGGGTGGGCGACGTCCTGGTGCTCCGGCCACACCCGGAGGGCGTAGCGGAACGGCTGCAAGCCTACGTGCGCGACCGCCTCGAGGGCGGCGATGGCGAAGGACTTCCCGATTGAAACACCCATGGAAGTGCCAGCGCTGCGGCCACGAGAACGAATGGCCCAAGGACCGCAGGAAGGGTCAGCCCCGCCACGTCGGGATCCCGGACGGCTATAGGCTCGTCGCCAACCGCCAGCGCCAGACCGCGGACATCGTCCGCATGCTCGGTGTCCTGCGCGACGTCGGCCCCAAAGGCATCCGCCGCCAGAACCTGCTCACGATGGTCAACGGGGCCACACCCAAAGCCCGGGAACAGCGCCTATGCCTCGTGCTCCGCGAGGTCTACAAGGCCGGGACGGTGGCCAGGGCGAAGGAGAAGGGCACGACCCCGCCCCAGACCCGCTACTGGCTCGCCCGGGACGCCCCAGCGCACGCCCAGCGGGTCGAGAAGGTCAAGCCGCACTCCGACGACAAGGCCGGCTCCCGCAAGAGCCTGCGTCGCTCGCGCGCCAAGCTCCTCGCCGGCTTCGCCGCCAGGCCAGGGGTGGCCGACGAGATCCGCGAGCGCCTCGTCCAGCAGCTCCGCTTCGAGATCGCGCTCGTCGAGGAGTCCCTGTGTGTGGAAGAACGCCCCACACGGAAGCCGCTCGAAGAGCGCTTCGGAATCGACAAGCGCACCGCCACCAGACGCGAGCTAAACCTCCTCCGTAGGGCCAACGGCATGCTCAAGGTGGGGCGTGGAGAGCAAGCCTATCCGCGCCAGGATGGCGGAGTTAGCCCCCACTGGACCCATGAGAGGGAAACGGACGAGGGGTACGAAGAGCCTAGCACATGGCGTGAGGAAACGGCATCGGAAGACGAGTAGATGCAACACGTTAGCTACAATGCCAAAAGTCGTATCGCACCGTACCTACCCCCTAAAGGGGGTAGGGTAGGTGAGGAGGGGGTAGGCGGAGGCGGAGGAACCGCTCCTCCAGAACCGAAGCAGACCAACCCCACCACAGCGGCCACCCAGACGGACGGACCCGGGTCGGGACCGCCCTTCCGGGCTCGACCCGGTTCCCCCGTCCGCCTCAACACCGACACCACGAGAGCGGACCTCAGACCGACCCGGGGACAGGACGGCGGTCGGCACATATGCGTTGCGGCGAAGATGCATATGCGTCGCGTTCGGGGGCGTGGTCCGTCCCCGGCCGGAGGGGCAGCCGAGCACCAGCCTCGTGCCGACCGAAATGTCGGCAAGACCACAGCCGCAGCACCAGTCTGGGGGACCGGTGCTCAAGGCCTGGAAGTGCCCGTGTTCGTGAACACAGAGCCAGATCAGGGCACACGCGGTGCACATCGGGTGGCACGGAGGTTGCCGCGGGGGCGCTCTTGGCGGGGCGTCGGCATTGTGGAAAACGTGTGGATAACCCCGGGGCCCGCGGTCTGTTTCGGGCCTTTTCCGTGCAAAGTCCGCACGAAAGCGGGCTCCGCGACGGTGACCGCGCGCTGCATCTCGGCGTCCTCGCGCCTCGAGCGTGCGGCGTGAGC
>Ga0180074_1000193_pt1 | contig 12745 bp, 6 predicted proteins | sample EasRiv366_16_10D_FD_121773 | JGI IMG/M metagenome (GOLD analysis project Ga0180074, IMG submission 121773) | Soil microbial communities from meander-bound floodplain in the East River, Colorado, USA - East River metaG ERMLT366_16_10D | ecosystem: Environmental > Terrestrial > Soil > Floodplain ...
TGGCGATCACAAACACGCCAGGCAATGTATCAGATATGCCCACTCCTGTATAATCAGCTCCAGACGGGTTTTGAAGCGTGATCGTCAATGTAGTTGTCCCGCCCGCCTGAAAATTTGCCGGAGAAAACGACTTTACGACCCCAGCCGGTTGTATATTTAAATTAGCCGATGCCGGGGTACCATTCGTTACACCTTGATCGGTTTGAATTGAGCCGGGGTTGCCTGGCCCCGCTGGAATAGTATTCGTATACACCCCGGATGCACCTGTTACATCTACCGCAACCACGCAATTCTGATTCGGAGTCACTGTGGCTCCGCTAATCGCAATGGTATTTCCGCCTTGGTCGGCTGTTAGTGAATACGGTCCACAATTCGTTACCGTAGCATTTACCGGATTGGCTAAAACAACTCCCGTTGGTAATGTGTCTGTGTAGGAAGTTCCCGTCAGATTCACCGAGGTATCATTGTTGTTGAGAGTAATGCTCAACCGACTGGTTTGACCAACCAAGATCGTATTGGGTACAAACCCTTTGGTAATTGATGGTGGGGTTACTGCAATTACAGTGATCGTAGCACTAGCTGGAGTGGTGTTGGTAATATTAACGATCGTTCCGCCATCATCACCTTGCGATACCAAATTCCTGGGAGGAATCGTATTAATTAAATTGCCTACCGTCACGGAAGATACATTGATCTCCACATAACATTCACCCGGTGTTTGACCTATCTGACGCGGAACCGTCCCGCCACTTAAGGAAAGATCTGTCGTTCCGGGTATTGCTGTCACAGTACCACTGCAGGTGGTCACAATGCCAGCTGGATTGGCAATGAACAAACCGGGTTGGACACCGACAAGATTATCTGCCCAGCTAGCGCCCGTTAATTCGTAGGAGTTTGGGTTAAATATCGTCACCCGCATTACAGAAACACCTCCTGCATTAATTTGGAGCGGCGTAAACTGTTTGTTAATCTCTGCGGGCAAAGAAGCTGCGGAGACGGGCTGAGCCTGAAGTAAGGTCCCAGCCACCAATACAACGATCATGCACAAGCGTAGAAAAGAAGCGAGACGATTCATCACCATCCCCCTCGACATAATCCGCCCTACAAGACCAGGATAACTTTTCATGTGTATTCTCCATAACCAAGATCGGTTTTGTGACCGATCTAACTTATTCTGCATGTGCAAAACGGCAATCATTAAAAAGGATAAAGTGGGCTGCAGACACCTTGCGTTTTTGAAAGGATTGTAGTGTTCGGAGGGGTATTTGTCAACGAAAACGACGTAGCCAGATGTTACAAACTTGGGCAGGAAATTTCGATAAAATGCCAATGGGCGAGTTTGCTGGTCTCATCACAATGTCTCCCTCGTGTATCAAATTCTCTTATATTTTGCAAACACGCCGGTGATAAAATCCTGCCATGCTCCCTGATTTCCGTGTTCGACAACGTGATTATCTCCTTGAAATATCCCGCGCGCTTACCCAGGAACTTGATCGCGAAAAGTTGCTGGCCCGTATCTTGCGGATTGCGATCGAGATGCTGGCGGGACAAGCCGGACTCATCGCACTTAAAGAACGGGACGGGTGGCGCGTCTCTGCCGCCCATGGAATTGCTCCTGCTTTCCTGAGTTATTTAACGCCGCTGTTAGCGGATGAGACTGTCCGCGAGTTGGATGTAACCGAGCTCAATCGCATGTTGAAAGAGTTGACTTACACCGCTAGTATGGGACTCCTCAATGGCACAGCATTGCCTCTGGCGACTCATGGACAGGTGATCGGAGTTATTTTTATTTTTCGAAACTATCCCGATATGTTCACTCCGAATGATCGGGTGCTTTTGCAATCCTTTGCGGACCAAGCCGCCATCGCGGTTTATAACGCCCAACTTTACGGACAGATCTCCTACGAAAAACAACGACTCGATGCGCTTCTCGATTCAGCTGCAGATGGCATCTTGATTCTAAATTCCGATCTCACCATCGAACGCGTCAATGACGCCTTCGAGCGTTTTTATGGCAAGACGCATGATGAGCTTGCCAACCTGCCGCATGATGAAATCATCCGTTGGACAGGGGATCCGCAAGGCCCTACTTTAGGTGAGGCAATTGAAGATGGTTGGCCTCTGACGCCCAACGCCACACTTTATGTCGAAGGGGACTTACAACGTGACCTGCCCTCGCCGCTTCCGGTGGGAGTTACGTATGCGCCTTTGCTTTCTCCCGAAGGCAAGCTTCGTAATGTGATCGTCAGTGTGCGTGATATTACCCATTTCAGAACTGCTGACGAGATCAAGGCAACCTTTATTTCTATCGTGAGTCATGAACTGCGGACACCCGTTGCGTTGATCAAAGGCTATGCATCAACCTTGCGACGTGACGATGCCAAGTGGGATAAATCCACGATCAGCGATTCGCTGGCAGTAATTGAAGAAGAAGCCGATCGTCTGAGTAAAATGATCGATGATTTATTGGATGCCTCGCGTTTGCAGGCTGGCGGATTGAGTCTCAATCGCGCTGATGTTTCACTACCTAATCTTTCAAAACGTGTGGTTGAGCGATTTGCGGTGCAATCTAAAAAACATACGATCGTAACTGACTTCCCTGAAAGATTTCCGATCGTGCTAGCGGATGAAACCCGTGTGGAGCAGGTGATCGTCAATTTGGTATCTAATGCGCTCAAGTATGCTCCTGCTGGCGAGATCAAGATCACCGGTACGGCGCGACCAGAGCAGGTGGTCATCTGTGTGAGTGATGAAGGTCCAGGCATCGAAGCCAAAGACTTGCCGCATATCTTCGACCGTTTTTATCGTTCGACGAAAGCCGTCAAGCACACCAAAGGCGCAGGGCTGGGACTTTATCTGGCACGTGCCATTGTTGAAGCCCACGGCGGTCGCATTTGGGCAGATGCCTCAACAGGTTCGATAAAAGCTGATTCGGGCGCGAGAATCTGTTTCTCTTTGCCGCGATAACTGTAACGCGAGATTTATCTCGCATGGGTGCGACATGAATGTCGCGTTGCACTAAATTGTCAGGGTGGTAAAATTCATTCGAAACGGTAGCAACTGTTTGTGAGTCTGAAGCGAATCTAATCCAAAAAGGATGGAAGCCATGGCGAATAAAGTTCTCCCCCGAAATAAAATTGATAAAAAGTCCACGTGGAATGCCGAAAGTGTTTTCCCGTCTGTTGCGGAATGGGAAACAGAACTTAAGCAGGTCATTGAGGATACGGCGAAGATCAAACAATATCAGGGACGGCTGGCTGAAAGCCCTTCGGTATTGTTGGATGCGATGAACGAACTGACAAATATTGTTTCGCGAGCGCAGATCGCATTTATGTATGCAGGTTTCTCGTATGCAGTGGATACGACCGACCAAAATGCTGCCGGTATGCGCGGCAAGGCGCAGGGTATGTATGGTCAGGTGCTATCGGCGGTTTCGTTCATACAACCTGAGATTTTGCAACTTGGCAAAGAAAAACTTGATCAATGGATCAGTGAGAGCTCGAAGCTCGAAGTTTATAAACACAGTTTCGAAGATCTGTTCCGCAAGCAGGCACATGTGCGTTCAGCTGAAGTGGAAGAGATCTTGGGCATGGTCAGTGACCCGTTGGGAGGCGCTTCTTCATCCACCAGCATGTTGACCAATGCGGACTTCAAATTTAAATCCGTCAAGGATAGTGCAGGTAAGAGTATTGAGCTTACGCAGGGCACGTTAAGCAATTTGATGCATAACCCGGATCGCAAGGCGCGCCGTACTGCGTACAATATTTATATGGATAAATATGTAGAGCATAAGAATACGCTTGCGACCAATCTCGCCACTTCCATCAAATCCAATGTGTTTACTATGCGCGCCCGCAAACACGAAAATACACTTGCGGCTTCTTTGTTTGACCTGAATATCCCCACGGATGTTTTTTACAATTTGATCGAAACGTTCAAGAAGAATTTACCGGTTTGGCATCGTTACTTTGCGATCAGACGTAAAGTGCTTGGTTTGAAGAGTCTTGCTTATTACGATATGTGGGCGCCTCTCACCAAGAAAAAAGTGAAAGTGCCTTATGAAAAAGGCGTGGAGATGATCTGCGATAGCTTGGCGCCAATGGGTAAGGAATATGTAGAGACGGTCCGCAGAGGCAGTCTCAAAGATCGTTGGGTGGATGTGTATCCGAATCAAGGCAAGGCTGAAGGCGCATTCTCATGGGGTTCGCAGGGCACGCATCCATTCATCATGATGAGTTATACGGATGAAGTGACCAGCATGAGCACGCTGGCGCACGAACTTGGTCATTCGATGCACTCGTATCTCACGTGGAAGAATCAGCCATTCATTTATACCGACTATTCATTGTTCGTTGCTGAAGTGGCGTCCAACTTCCACCAGGCGATGATGCGCGGTCATTTGCTTAACACGGTCAAAGATAAGAACTTCCAGATCGCATTGATCGAAGAAGCAGTGGGTGGCAATTTCTTCCGCTACTTCTTCCAGATGCCGACGCTGGCGCGCTTTGAACTGGAGACACACCAACGCGCCGAACGTGGTGAACCGTTGACTGCCGATTCAATGATCTCCCTTATGGCTGATCTGTTCGCCGAGGGATTTGGTCCCAGCTTTGACATGGACCGCGAACGCGTCGGTATGACGTGGTCAACCTTTAGTCATCTTTTCCAGGATTACTATGTGTATGCCTATGCCACGGGTATCTCCGGTGCGCACGCCCTGGCGGGTCGTATTTTACGCGGCGAGCCCAATTCTGCCGAAGATTATCTTGGCTTCCTCAAATCTGGTTCGTCAGATTACTCGTTGAATATTCTCAAAAAAGCGGGTGTGGATATGACCTCTCCCAAAGCCGTTGAGGAAACGTTCGCTGTGATGGAAAGTTATATTGATCGGTTGGAAAAGTTGGTAGGATAGTTGTAGAAGTAGACATGTAAATAGGTAAACAAGTAGACAGGTAAACACGTAAGCAGGTTTGACGTGTGTACTTTGTTTCCTTGTTTACGATCGAAAATCTAAAATCAGAAATCGGAAATTTACGAATGCCCCAAACCCAAATCGCCTGTCCACGTTGCCGTCAGATGATCGCGGCGAATATCGAACAACTCTTTGATGTAACACAAGATCCGCAAGCCAAGCAGAGATTGCTCGGCGGTGCGTCCAATATGGCGCGCTGTCCGCATTGTGGTTATCAGGGACGTCTCGCGACGCCCGTGGTCTATCACGATAATGAGAAAGAATTATTGCTCACCTTCTTCCCGCCTGAATTGGGAATGCCGTTGAACGAGCAGGAGAAGATGATCGGTCCGATGATCAAGCAGATCACGGATAAACTTCCACCCGAGAGGCGCAAGGGTTATTTGCTCAAACCCATGCCGAACTTTACCTATGATTCAATGATCCAAACCATTCTTGGTAAAGACGGCATTACCCCTGAAATGCTCAAGGCTCAACAGGATCGTGTTATGTTGGTGGAGAAACTCATCCAGACCAGTACTGCTGATGTGCGTAGTGAATTAATAAAACAAAATGAAAGCTTGTTCGATGAACAATTCTTTGCGCTGTTCAGCCGCCTTGCCCAAAGTGCCGTGGCAAGCGGACAGGAACCAGTTGCCAGACAACTGGTCGATCTACAGAAACAACTGCTTGAAGAAACGGAATTCGGTCGCGGGCTGAAGGAATCTGTCGGAGAAATGGAAGCAGCTCAAAAGTCTCTGCAAGAAGCGGGGCAGGGACTCACACGTGAGAAACTGCTTGAGTTAGTCATCGCTGCACCGAGTGATGCACGGGTACGGGCATACGTCAGCATGGCACGCGGCGGCATGGATTATCAATTCTTCCAGTTGCTCACTGAAAAGATCGAAAAAGCATCTGCGGATGAAAAAGTGAAGTTGGAAGCACTCCGCGAGAAACTGCTTGGATTTACCAGCGAAGTGGATAAACAAATGGAAGCGCGTTACAAACAGGCGCAAGAATTTGTCGAGTCCCTTTTGGCGCAGGAGGATGTGGTCAAAGCTGTGCAGCAGAACCTGGATGGCTTTACACAAGATGCTGTAGATATCGTCAATCAAATGCTAAAGCAGGCTTCTGAGAAGAACGATTATACGCGTATGGGTAAATTGCAAAAGATGGTGGAAGTACTGCGCGAAGTTTCCACTCCGCCGGAAGTGGCGTTTGTAGAGCAATTGCTGGATGCGCCAGATCAGGCTGCGCTGGAAGGCATGCTCGATGCCAATAAAGAGTTAGTCAACGACCAATTCATGGAGGCGTTGATCGGCTTGGTTGCACAGGTGGATCAGGCATCTGTGCAGGGCAACCCTGAAGCCAAAGCGCTTGGGGAAAAATTGAGTGGCGTTTATAAGACTGCATTGAAGTTTTCAATGAAGAAAAATATGGGATAAAAAAACTGGGTTCCGCCAGGAACCCAGTTTTTTTTGGATCGTTAGATTATCAATCGGCTGGCGCTATTATTCAAACGCTGGGCAAGAGATCTTATCTGGATTTCGAGTCGTTGTACAACTGGATTCTTTCTCCCAGAGCACATTGCCTGAGGAATCCTTCACTGTGAGTTTAACGTAATTCCAGTATACGAAGTCGACTGTCGGGAACCAATTGTTATTGGCGCATCCCAAATCTTTCGCGGACAAACTCGTTGTACTTGGCTGAGCTTCCAAGTCGATTTCGAATTTGCCGTTTTCGTCAGCCGTCAGAATATACGTCGCAGAAGCTTGCCCGGTCACAGGAACCGGGTTTTGCCCAGGAGCCACCTTTTTATTTCCTGGGGAATGGCAGGCGACTACGGGAATCCCTTCACCATAAAGTGTGATGGTCACCGCGTCACTGCTAAATCCGGCAGCCCATCCAGTAAACGTGATCGAGCCAAGGCCGATATTACCACTGACAGCACCTGCGTAAACTGGTATGACTACGAGTACTGCAATGAGTAGTGCAATAAAAATCGAATTTAGTCTCTTGTGCATATGTGTCTCCTCTTAAATAACTCTGAATTGATCGAATGGTTTGCTAACAAATGCCATATATTTAACTCGCTTTCTATAGTAGCCTCCTTTGTTTGCCTGAACGAGAGAAAACCAACCCGTTGCAGATATAGGAAAAATGATGGATAATTAGTTTTATTGTACTTACATATCACGACCGTAGCATAACCAAAAGGTTACAATTACGATTGAGTTTGGAATATTGCGATTTCATGATTAAAATCTTGTGTTATGGATGTACGGGTGAAAGCCTCAGTTATCATTAAGAGATACTGTTCGACCAGAGATTTGCCCGTATGGATAACCAAGCAATTTAGATAAGGTGAGTTAATAAGTTTGTATGAATGACCATAACAAATCTCTCAACTCAAGCGAATCCGATCTCCTCAATCGTGCAATTGCCGCACTTGAGGCGAACCGAGTTTTGCTGGGGGATGAGGTCGTGGATTTTGCGCTGGACTCCGTGCGCGAGAAACTGGGCGGACTGGGCACCCGTGCGCGCACTTTGCGTGTGCGCCAACAGCGCAAACTGGTCACCGTCCTTTTTGCGGATGTGTCTGGTTTTACTGCCATGTCTGAAACAATGGATCATGAAATTGTCAACGATGTGATCAACTCCCTTTGGACTCGCGTTGACAAAGCAATTCACGATCATGGCGGGCGCATCGACAAACATATTGGCGACGCAATCATGGCGCTCTATGGCACGCCTACTGCCCGTGAGGACGATCCTGAACACGCCATCCGTTCGGCATTGCAGATCCAATCCGAAATTTTGGAATGGAAGCGGGAATTATCCGAACAATTGACAAATTACCGAACCCAAATTCAGAACATCCAGTTGCGTATCGGTATCAACATCGGTCCTGCCTTGTTGGGAACCGTAGGAACGGTTGGTGAATACACTGCCATTGGCGCCACTGTAAACATTGCCAACCGACTGGAGTCCGCCGCGCCACGCGGTGGAATTCTGATCTCGCACGATGTGTATCAAAGTGTCCAAGGACTCTTCGATTTCACTGCGTTGGACCCGATCACGGTAAAAGGCAGGGATGAACCCATCCAGGTTTATACAGTCAATGGGGCAAAGCCGCGTCCCTCCAGAGATATCGACGGTATGCTTGAAGGCGTTGAGCCCCATACTATTAATCGTCAACAACGGTTTGAGCAGGCAATTGATGCGCTTGACTCTGAACGCTCCAAGCTTGGGGACGAGGTTGTAAATGCTGCTCTGATATCTATGCGCGAAAAACTGGCGGAACTGAATGCAGGCAGACAGCGCGCCGAACGCGTGCCCCAACAGCGCAAATTGGTCACGGTCCTGTTTGCAGATGTTTCTGGGTTCACTGCCATGTTCGAAAACATGGATCATGACACTGTCAATCATGTCATCGATTCTCTCTGGTCGCGTGTGGATAGGGCAATTCAAGATCAGGGTGGACGGATTGATAAACACATCGTCGATGTTGTCATGGCATTATATGGTATACCGACTGCCCATGAAGATGACGCCGAACGCGCCATTCGCTCGGCATTGCAGATTGAGTCTGAGATTCAGGATTGGAAGAGGGAACAGGGCGAAATCCTGCCCGACTACAAAACCCAAATCCAAAACATTCAGTTACGTATCGGCATCAACACTGGACCTGCCCTGCTCGGAACAGTCGGCACAGTTGGTGAATATACGGCAATTGGCGATACAGTCAATCTTGCCCAGCGTCTGGAGGCTAACGCGCCAAATGGTGGAATTCTAATTTCGTACGATACACACCAGCTTGTTAGAGGCATCTTCGAAGTGACCGCGCTTGATCCAATCAAGGTTAAAGGCAAGAATGAACCGATTCATGTTTATACGGTCAACGGCGTAAAACCTCGTTCTTTCCGCGATACAACCCGTGGGTTGGAAGGCGTCGAAACGCGCACAATCGGCCGCGACGCAGAAATCGCGCAAATGAAGACTGCATTCGATAAAACGGTTTCCCAGCATAGCACACACCTAGTCACACTGATTGCCGAAGCCGGGGTTGGCAAATCACGCGTGCTCTTTGAATTCGGCAAATGGATTGATTCGCTCGAGCAACCTGTACAGCTCTTTAAGGGCCGTGCTGCACAAGAAACTACGCAGATACCTTATTCCCTTTTGCGCGGCATTCTTTCCTCCGCGTTTGAGATTCAGGAGAACGATCGTGCTGCCACCGCCCGCCATAAACTTGAACGTGGAATTCGAGAATTCACAGGTAATCCCGAAAACGCAACCCGGTATGCACATTTCATCGGTCACTTGATTGGTCTCGATTATTCCACTAGTCGGCATCTGAAAGGCATTCTAGGCGATGCAAGACAAGTTCGCAATCTTGCCTTCCATTATGGCGCACAATTCTTCGCCGATTTAGCCAGGCAAAAAACAGTGGTCATCTTTTTGGAGGATATTCACTGGTCAGATACAGAGTCGTTGGATTTCTTCCAAGCCGTCATGAACGAGCAGCCTGAATTACGCATGTTGATCGTTGCGTTGACGCGTTCAACCCTTTTTGAACAACGACCAGATTGGGGAACAGGCGCGGTTCAGTGTCTAAGCCTGAACCTGCTTCCGTTATCTCAAACGGATACCCGTCGACTCATCGCTGAAATCCTGCAAAAGGTACCGAAGATCCCCGAAGCCCTCATCGATCTGATTGTTCAAAAAGCAGAGGGCAGTCCGTTTTACGTGGAGGAATTGATCAAGGTACTGATCGAGGGCGGAGTCATTGTCCGAGGCAGCGAGCAATGGTCGGTGGGGTTGGATCGTCTTTCCGATCTCAAAATCCCGACAACGTTGACAGGTCTTCTGCAAGTACGTTTGGACAGCCTCCAACCCGATGCGCGTGAAACATTGCAACAGGCATCCGTCGTTGGACGGGTCTTCTGGACCGACATCATCGAACATATGCGGAATCCTGAATTTCAGTTGTCAGAATCGGATATGTCCATTACTGAAAAATTGGGCACGTTACGCACCAAGGAATTGATCTATCATTATGAAGAATCTGCATCGCGAGAGGCGTTGGAATTCATTTTCAAAAACCAGATCCTGCATGATGTGACATATGAAAGCGTTTTGCTAAGGCTCCGACCTGTATATCACGCGCAAGCCGCGGAAGGTCTGGTGGAGGTCGGCGGTGAACGTGTCAACGAATATGCGGGGCGCGTGGGAGAACATTACGAGCACGCGGGTGAATGGCTCAAGGCCGCAGAGTGGTGTGCGCGGGCTGGCAGACAGGCGCAAAACACGTATTCCTCTGATACCGCAATAAACTATTACCAGAAAGCTCTCAAGTTCTTCAACGAATATGGAGGATCAGAACAGTTCGATCAGAAATTGGAAGTGTATTATCGCTTGGGTGAAGTTTTGAATTCGCAGGCGCGTTATGGTGACGCGACCGAAAATTTCAAGATGATGTTAAAATACGCGGAGGAAAACGAAGATGTAATTGCTCAAGCCCGTGCCTTACAGGGCATGGGAATTTCCCAGACGTATCAGGGAGATCACCTTTCATCACTCAACAATGCTATGCGAGCGCAAGCGCTGGCACGTAGTGCCGATGATAAAGCTTTACTCGCCCGGGCCCTACTGATGGAGGGACAGGCTCGATGGCGGCTTGGCGAAACCCAGGCAGCGTTGCCTCTTGATGAACAGGCCCTCGCTATCTTCACGGAACTGAATAGTAGGAATGATATGGCTTCATCCATGAATCTGCTCGGTGGGGTGCACTATACGTCCGGCAGGTTCGATCAAGCAGAAGAATACTGGGAGAATGCGCTGAAAATCTTTCAGGAACTTGGAAATCGTCAGATGGGTATGAATTTGTCGAGCAATCTTGGCGTGATTGCAGAGGCACGCGGCGATTATGAGACCGCCTTCCAACGCTATGATAGTGCGCTTACTATTTCGCGAGAGATAGGATACCGTGATGGCGAGATTTTATATCTTACGAATCGAGGTAGCGCGCAAGTTGCGTTGAAGAAATTCGAAGCTGCCGAAATAGATCTGCGCCAGGCGATCTCGCTGGCTGGCATCACTGGTTCGTGGGTGATGCCGCTTGCGTTCAATTACCGCGCGGAAGCATTGACCGGGTTGGAAAGGTATACCGAGGCGTTTTATTCAGCCCGTCAGGCGCTTGTCCTTGCAGAGGAGGATAAGACACCTGAATACATTGGAATTGCATGGCGAACACTCGGTACGATAAGTAGCAGAATGAACAATGCCGTTCGTTTTTCAGCTTGGGAGACACATCAAGAAAATGACTATGATGCTGAACTCTGTTTCAGCAAAAGTACGCAGATACTAATGGATGCTGAAATCGACTCGGAGCGTGCTCGTACATTACGAGAATGGGCACGCTATAAGTTTGGCCATGGGAATCAGGAACAGGGTATAAAGATGTGGCAGGAAGCGAAGGAAATTTTCACCAAAATTGGTGCTCATATGGAAGTTGAGCGCATGAAGACCCTGCCCGAATAAAGCAAGCTATCGTTTATTGTATCTGCTGTATTTACTTTACCTTAACCCCGTAAAAAGATCAGATTCCATTTTGCGCCCGCCATTGACCAGGCTAAACGTGCGGTAAAAATGTCCGATCCCAAATACTTTCGATAATTCATCTACTGTCCATTCACCAACTGGGCCATAACCCGGCAATTGGGATCTATAACACTGAATTGCCCGTTGTACCTGAACCATATATTTTTTGTTATTAAGCACAGTGGTGATCTGCCAGGGTTCCCAGCCTCGGTGATGCCGTATTACCCCATCCACTTCCATGCTTAAGCCGCCAAAGGCTTCATTCGCTGCTTGCACAGTCTCCAGCGAATCCACCATATAGTAGAACTTTGAAACACGATGCGGAGCCTGTATGTTCGAGAAATTTTTATCAGCCGCACAGACCAGTGCGCCGTTCGTAAATTGTGAAAGCGCGATATGATCAGGGTGCCCATACGCACCATCCGGCGCAAATGTGACAACGACTTGTGGTTTGATCCGGCGAATATGGGTGACAAGTTTTCCAATGATCTCAGCTGGATTTGCCTTATCCACGTAGCCATCAATGTAATCAAGAAAATCGACAGAATGTAAACCAAGGTGTTGAGCCGCCCTATTCAATTCCTCCGTGCGGACCAGACCAACTCCTTCGAAGCCGGGGTTTGGTCCTTCGCTATCGTACCAACCCATTTCCCCGCGTGTGGCGCAGACCAGATGTGTCTCAATGCCTTCAGCTGAATAACGCGCCAGTGTGGAGCCAAGCCCCAACGTTTCATCATCAGGATGCGGAAAAATCGCCAATAACTTTAAAGGACTGTTCATACCAACTCCTTTTTAGCGAATACCGGTAAACAAATCTGATTCTACCTCCCTTCCCCCATTTATCAAACTAAACGCGCGGTAAAAAGTGCCCTGCATGACAAGGACGGCAGCGATCGCATCGTCGTGCATATTGGCGAGGGTGCCCAATGAAGGCAACTGACTCTGATGACAGCGGATCGCGCGTAATGCGGTATGACAATGCTCTGCCATATCAATGCGCGTGGTAATCATCCAGTTCTTCCATGTTATTTGACCACGTTGTTGACCCTCCACGATCGGGAAATCCATTTCGCTCATAAAAGGCTCAACAAGGTTGACGAAGTTCTCGCCATCCACCATGTAGTAGAGTTTTGAAATTCGATGTGCTGGAAGATTTTCAGGATCTTGATAATTCGAATCGGCGGCGCATAA
>Ga0180074_1000194_pt1 | contig 12692 bp, 7 predicted proteins | sample EasRiv366_16_10D_FD_121773 | JGI IMG/M metagenome (GOLD analysis project Ga0180074, IMG submission 121773) | Soil microbial communities from meander-bound floodplain in the East River, Colorado, USA - East River metaG ERMLT366_16_10D | ecosystem: Environmental > Terrestrial > Soil > Floodplain ...
GCTGAGCGCGGAGATTGGTTGGCCGCAATCTCCACGTTCGTTGCTCGTAGCCCCTTGCCTTTTGCCCTTTGCTCCTCGCGCGTTGCCAGTTGCGTTGAGCGTCGCCTGCACTGCTTGAATCACCTGCGTGACTTCAGCATCTGTCAACTTTGCTGAAAGCGGCAAACTGACCGTTTGCCTGCCGATGCGCATTGCGTTGGGATAATCTTCCGGACGCCACCCGAATTTTTCCTGATAGACCGGATGTTCCGGAATGCTCAGGTAATGAACGCCGACGCCGACATTGTTGGCGGTCATCGCGTCGAGAAATTCATCGCGACTGATCCCAGCGCGTTCCTCCTCAACCAATATTGTGTAGAGATGATGGGCGTGACGCGTCTCAGGTTCAGGTTCGGCAGGCAAAGTCACGGGCAAACCTGCAAACGCATCGTTGTATTGCTGCCAGATCTCTGCTCGCCGGCGCCAATTTGCTTCGACGCGTTGCAGTTGGTGAATGCCCAGCGCCGCCTGCAAATCCATCATGTTGTATTTGAAGCCGGTCTCGACGACGAAGTAGTGTTTGTAGCCTTCATCGCTGAAGCGCTTCCAGGCGTCCTTGCTCATGCCATGCAGAGCCAGCATCTTAATACGCGCCAGATCTTCTTCCTTGCGTGTCAGCACCATGCCGCCTTCGCCGGTGGTGACGTTCTTGGTGGCATAGAAACTGAAGCAGCCAAAGTCGCCGAAGGTACCGGCTTTGCGGCCGCGATATTCCGTTTCGATCGCGTGTGCGCAGTCCTCGATTATTTTCAGTCCATGACGCTCGGCGATGTCTGTGAGCGCTTCCATGTTTGCCGCACGCCCGGCGAAATGCACCGGCAAGATAGCTTTCGTGTTTGGAGTGATGCGGGCTTCGACTTCTGCGGGATCGATGTTCATCGTCCACGGATCGACGTCGGCAAGGACCGGCGTCGCGCCCGCGTGCACGATCGCGTTGACGCTGGCGCAGAAAGTCATGGGGGTTGTGATTACTTCGTCACCGGCGCCTATGCCGCCTGCTAACACACTCAAGTGGATGGCAGCCGTGCAGGAACTAACCGCGGCAGCAAAGGGCGTGTCCTTGTACGCAGCAAATTCCTTTTCGAAACGTGCCACGCGGGGGCCGGTGCCAATCCAGCCGGACTCAAGACAACGCACAACCTCGTCGATCTCGTCCCGTTCGATTTGGGGCGCGCCGAAAACAATGAAGTCAGAAGAAGGCATTAGGAATTGCGGGTTTCGGATTGCGGATTGCGGATTTCGGATTTCGGTTCAAGGGGAACGGGGAAACGTTCTGCCCATGCCCCCCTTTCCCCTTTTATCCGTTCTTATGCCGGCGGCGCCGGCGGTGCTGGTTTGGATGAAGCGTAGTTAGGTCCAAGCTTTTCGTCGTCTTTATTGTAGTAGGTAGAGTAGTAACGATAACTATAGTGATAGTCAGTAGAGCGCAGGTTGACGCGGTTTAGGACCACGCCCAGAACCTTCGCACCCACATCCAACAAAGACTGCTTGGACCGTTGGACTACTTTGCGCGAGCATTCGTTGGCATGAATCACCAGAATGACGCCATCGGATATTGCCGCCAGCAGGATGCCGTCAGTGAAGGATGCAACCGGTGGGGAGTCAATCACGATGTGATCGAACGTCTTGCCTAGTTCGAAGATGATCTTGCGCATTTGATCAGAACCAACCAGCTCCGCCGGGTTAGGCGGCACCGGTCCTGAGGTCAACAGATACAGCCCGCTTTCTTTTTCCTGCTGGACTAAAAGGAGCATCTCCGCCTCAGTCATGTCATTCGATAGAAGGTTGCTGAGTCCGCGCTTGTTTTCGGCGCCGAAGGCAGCATGCACGCTCGGCCGCCGCATGTCGCCATCGATTACCAGTACGCGTGCTCCTGTTTGAGCAAGGGTTACCGCCAGGTTGATCGATGTCGTCGTTTTTCCTTCGGAGGGCACGCACGAAGTGACCACCACGGTCTTGGGTGCGCGTCCGGCAGATGAAAGCAGAACGGAAGTGCGCAGGTGACGATAAGCTTCTGCTAGAGGCGAATTATTATCGAGGTCAAGCAACAGGGCTGGATTTACCTTTGCGTGGCCGTTGCCATTTCCCTTGCCGTTGCCATTCCCGTTTCCATTCCCATTGCCATTTCCATTTCCATTCCGCAGTTGCAGAGACGTGACTCCGTCCGAAACCAGACGGCGCACTCTGGCGTTCTTCAGAATCGGTATCGTGGCCAGCGTCGGCAATCCCAGAACCCTGCTGACGTCATCGCTGGAACGCACACTGTCATCCAAATACTCAAGCATGGTCGCCAGGCAGACGCCGAAACCAAGCGAGAATAGAAAAGCGAGCACTATCCCTTGCAGCCGATTGGGGCCAATCGGAACGCGCGGGGGGGTTGCATAGTCAGTCACATGCAAATTGTTAGGCGTGCCGGCGAGGATGACGTCGTTTTCCTTGGCTCGTTGCAACAGACCATCGAGCAACGTCTTGTTGGTTTCGGTCTCTTGTTGAATGATGTGGTAATTGATCGCTGCCTCGTTTTGCGTTCGGGTTGCACCGCGTTGTTGTTCGAACGCAGCGCGGAGCGCCTGCTCGCGGTCGCGCGCCTCGTGGTAGCGCACCTCCAGCGTTTTTGATTCGGTCTTGGCAACTCTGGAACGCGCGTCCTGGATGTCCTTTTCCAAGGCTGCGATCTGTTTCTGGACTTCTTTAACCTCGGGCCACTCTTCCGTGTTATCCACCAGCAACTGTGCGCGCTTTTGCTTCAGCACAATCAGCTGTCCTTCAAGTTCCTTGGTACCACCGTCACCTTTTACTTCAGCGGCGCCCGGTTCCTTGTTAACTCGAAAGGCCGCTTCGGCAATCTTGCGGTCATTTTCGGCTTCGAGCAGGGCCTTGTTCAATCCTGACAAGCGATCGACAACCGTGTTCTGCGCCGCGTCGAGCGAGAGGATCTCATGTCCCTTAGCATAGTTAATGAGACGTTCCTCGTCGGCGCGTATTTGTGACTGTAGTTCCGCGATGCGCTGCTGCAGGAAATCGCCTGTAGTGGCAGTGAATTTAGTTTTCTGTTCAAGATTTGAAAGGACAAACGCGTTTGCAATTGCGTTGGCAACCTTCGCTGCCACCACTGGATTCGCGTGCGTAAACTTAATGCTAATCAGGCGAGTTTCGGTGTACTGCAAACGCTCCTCTTTTACAGGATCCACCTTCAGTCCTGCCTGCAATGAACTCACAAAAGGCTCCAGCCGAGCGGCCTCCTCCAAATTGTCGGGAGCGGAAGCCGAAGCGACTTCCTTGTCCAGCGAAAGTTTGTACCCTTCCTCCTTTTGGGTCGCTGTTTGGGCTGCCGAAGGTGCGCCCTTAACGCCAAAGGTGCGCAACAAACGTTGCCAGGTTGTGTCGTTGGCTTGCGTTCGCAGGAAATCAGGATTGTGTTCCAGGTCCAGCGTTTTCACGACGCGCCGCAGTAGACCGGGTTTGGTAATGATCTGCAGCTGCGTATTGAAGTAGGTGGGATCTGAACCAGTATCGACGATGATGTTGCCCTTACCGGAGGTTAATCCCGACGCCGGACCTTCCGTGTCAACCTGCACATCGGTCTCGGACATGTAAATGTCGGGCTTGCGGGCCAGCATCACGGCAGTAGTAGTCGTGATCAGCATTACGATCAGCATGATCATCCAACGCCGCTTACTGATGGCGACCCACACATCACGCAGTCGAACACCCTCGTCGACACGATTAGGCGGGCCATAACTCCCATACCCATTGTTTTCGGGTTGGGTTGGCGAAGGAAGGCTTCTCGATATACTCGAAATAACTTGCAAAGCCTGAGCAAGTTCCGATGGATCCTTCTGGTCTTTTTTGGCGTCCATCTTACTCTCCTGTCTTGAATTGAGTTAATTGCATGATTACGGAATAACGCGAACGGGGAGTTGTGAAACTGTCGGGACGATAGTACCCAGCAAGCTACGCAGGATGCTCTTGGTACCGGAGATCGGCACATCGACGACGTCGTTTGCCACCAGGAGCACGTCCTCGGCCCTGTTCTTTTCGATGGCCGTGAGATCGACCATGATCTCCTTCTTGGCTGTGTTGCCAGGCGTTTGCCGAATGATTCGCACCTTGTCCTTCTTGGTACTGGGAGCAGTTCCGCCGGCCATAGCTATTGCCTTTGAGACAGTAATCGGCTCTTTCATCGGAATCGCAGTTGGCCTCAGCACGTTGCCCAGGACAAAAACCTGATCCGCCTGCGGCACTGAGATTACATCTCCCGGCTGAACGAAAGGATTCGCGTCAGGCAGTCCGTGCAGAGTGTCGCTCAAGTTGTAGGTAACAAAAGCTGAGGAGTCACCGGCATCTATCGAACCACTGCCGCGCCGGCTGCACAGTGGCCCCTCTCCGGCATGAACGACTTGAACGCTTTGTCCGGCAGCTTCCGTAGGCCCACCAACCAGACTGAGCAATTCCAACAATTTGACTTGCCGTTGTAGCTTGAATTGGGCGGGGCCACGGACGGCGCCAATGACGGCCACCGGTTGCGACTGAAACTCTTTGACAAAGACATCAACATGCGGCTCGTTCTTATATTTCCGGTAGAGTGTGGCGATGTTCTGCGCCAGTTCACCTTCGGTTTGACAGGCCGCCGGAATGTCCACATCAAGCATCGGCATGCGAATGTTTCCGCTCTGATCCACGCGCACCGCTTCGCGCGAGAGTTCCGGCGCTCTGGCTACGCGAACGTCAAGCACATCTCCAGGCCCGATTCGATAGCGCGTGTCATTGATCGCTGTGAGCGCTGTTCCGCTAGACTTCGTCGCAATCCCTTCGACCGCGATCCTGCCTGCTGTTCCACTTGCGACCGCTGAGTCCTGTGCCCTCGACTCGTAAACCGAGAGTGTTAGCAAAAGACTAACCAGACACGCTCTGACTATGGTTCTCAAAGCAAGTCTCATGATTGACCTTCTTTCATTTTTCTTTGGGATGTCGCTGGTCACGATTTGGCCGTTGCATGTATCGCTGCGATTCATGCGGGACCCCGAAGGGAAACCTCTCTCGCGAGGCAGCATTCAGAAACTTCAGATTGATCCGCGCCATTGTTTGCGCCGGTATTTCAGTACTCTCGTCGTTGTAATTCCCTTTTCACCATTTGAAAGTTGTCTATCCTCAGTTTTGGTATCGCCTGAGCCGGCACTTCTGCAATGATCAGCGAATGATTCCCAGCCAACGTGCGTCCTTGAACATCGCTGGTAACGTTTTAATCGCGTAGGTTCGCGTGAATGGCTAATTTATTATGAGAAGTTTTGAGACCGAACGCGCAGGAGTTTGTTAGAAGGAAATCCCACCCGAGATCGAGAGGCGACTGACAACTTACTTAGCAGGGTTAAAGCGCTGCGTACAGCTGATTCAGGGGATAACCCAAACACCTCGATCGCCTTCTGGGTCAAACCCTCAGATTAAATCCTCACGAGACGCTCACTTCCCGCGTGGCGACAAAATCTGACAACTTCTGGATACGCGCCGCTCAATTAGGCGGCGTCGTCTTCAAATCAGGTAACGTGGGGCCAACGCGAATATTTCTCGCACGCAACCTAATTAGAACCAGATGAAAGGGGCAGTCACTTTAGTGCATTGGAACTATTGCTGTCAACGCAATTTGTTGCGCCCAGAGTGACATCAGGCTCGACTCTTTCTCTCCTTCGAACCCGCTCTAAATACACGCGGAATTCTTCAACATTTCCCGAAAACTATACCTGACCTACGATCAATAGAAATTAAACATGTAATTGACGGATTAAACATTGTTGTGCTAAGTTAATAGGGCGGTTGAGTTCTCGTGCTCGGCCGGCTTCAGACAATCAGCACAGGGTACTTCGACACACCTCATTCTTTTCGCACCCCGCCCCGGGAGTAGTTAGGTCTCATCGTCAATCACTGAGCATTTTTCGGAAGGATCCCCTCTCCAGCACTCGCCCTCGAGGAACTGCTCTCCGGGAGTAATCACCAATGCGTCAACTTATAATCAGATGTAATCAACTCGGTCTAATTTTCTTACTGGCAGCTTCTTTCAATCTGTGTCTGGCCCAGCAGGGTGCAATTGCCTCGTTACGAGGCCCGAACGTTGAGTCGAGTGCTACCACTTCCGCCGCTACGGAGTCAGTCGCACCAAGCGAACAGGCAGCAATCCTGGAGCGTTTCGTGGCTGCTGAAACCAAGGTCCGGGAAGCCCTGAACCAACATACCTTCAAGCGTGATGTAGTGCTTCAGACCATCGGTCCTAATGGCGAGGTTACGGGCGAATACATCCGCAATTCACAGTTTATCTTTGACGATCGAGGTAGACGGATCGAACGAGTCATTTTTCATCCAAGCTCCACGATCCGTGAAATGCGAATCACCAAGGAAGACATTCAAGACCTCAAAGACGGCCAACTTTTAGGTATCGACATAGTCGAAGCCACAAAGTATCGCCTAACCTATGTCGGCGCCGAAATTGTCAACAATCGTCAACTCTTCGCCGTTGACGTTGCCCCGCTGACCCAGCCCGATCCCAATCACATGAAAGAGCGTTACTTTGTCGGTCGTGTTTGGATAGATCCACTTACCTTCCAGATAGCTATGATCAAAGGCATTATGGAACCGCAGGGTAAGCAGCGCTTTCCGATGTTCATGACCTGGCGGGAGCCGGTTAAGGACGCGTTGGCATTCCCCACTCGAACCGAAGCCGACGATATCTTGCATTTCAAGGAGCGCGACGTTCATTACCGGATCAGGGTTCGTTACTACGATTATAAAGAATTCGGTAGTAGGGTTAGCATTAAGGACATCGATGAAGGCGACGCACAGTTGGAGGAGACCTCGCCCGACACGAAAGAGGATCCTAATAAAAAAGAACCCTCATCCAAATCACGCCAGGCACCCACTCAACTTCCAACCTCTGCAAGTAATCCGCTGAGCAACTCGGAGATTTGCACCACCAACCGCACAGCTCCTCCTGTTGGGGAATATCACTGGCCAGCCGATACCGAGGTCAAAGTTTACTTCGTACGCAGCATGTTTAACCCTGACCAGACAACAGTGCTGCTTGAGGCTATGAAGACATGGAACATCGTAGGTGCGGATAACGGTTCAGGGGTCAGATTTGCTTATGCCGGAGAAGCCGACGGCCGTATGAGCTGCCGGAGCTGTTTGACGGTGACGAGACGCGAAGTATTCGCACGCGACAAACGTCATTACGCGTTCTTCCATCCTATGAAGCAAGAAGAAGGTCGGCTTTTGGTTTCTGCCTGGATAGACCTGGACTTTGGCATCACGGATCCTAAGGCCTTACAAGGGTTCATGGCACATGAAATGGGACACGGCCTCGGGCTTTGGGACTGCCCGCGCTGCAAGAAAAAACGTTCGCTCATGAATTCCTTTCCAGGAATCAACAAGAACAATGGGCTGGTTGCCCCGTCAAGTTGCGACGTAGCTACGATGAGAACTGTCTATCAACAAGAGCGACAGATTGCGGCGGTTATGCCACTAGGCGACAAGCCGACAGATATGAAGTCGACGGCAAGTGTCCTTGCACAGCCAACGTCCGGTCTCGAAAAGACAAATGTCTTCGCCTTTGAAGGACAGCGTCCTCTGGCTGCCGGAGCCGCAGCCGCAGGAAGATTTGATGGCAAGAGGTCGAAGACCGCACCAGTGGAGCGCCCCTTCCAGTCAACCCCATTGGTTCTGGAACTACCAACACTTCACCGGTTTCAACTTCAAGGTCCTCAAGCCTTCAAGTCCTTCTTCTCAAGCGGTCGCATTTTCTAGGCGGTCATTTTCTCTCCTAAGCGTTCTATCTGAAAATCCAAATGAAACTGAAGCGAACCATCTCGTTAATACTGATATCTGTCATCATCGGCCTCGGCTTTCGAGACGCAAACACGCAAACTGCGACAGGTATGAGTCAGTGTCGCGTAGGGCAACAGGCGGCCGCTATTGGCTTTTGGACGTGGGCGGCTAATGCCAACGTAAAGGTCTATATTGTTACCGTGGATTTCAAAACAGAGGAAATACCTTACTTGCTCACCGCATTAAAGAACTGGAACAGTGTCTCTGAGGAAACTGGTTCGGGAGTGAAGTTAGAATACCAAGGGAGTACGACGCAGCCACTCTCTTGTGTGAATTGCCTTACCATCAGGCGCGGACCGGTGTTTGACAAGAGTAAGAGGCATGCTACGTCCCTAACCGCTTATAGTGTGGGCCACGATCAAATTATCACTTACGCCACCATCGTCATCGACCCCGTCCTGACCAATCCCCGAGCACTTCTTGACGCGTTTGCCCACGAACTGGGCCACAATTTTGGCTTGCTTGATTGCTTTACCTGCAAAAAAAAGAGCACGCTCATGAATCAGTTCAAGGTGATTAACGAGCCGAATAACATGCCCGCGCCCACGTCGTGCGACATAGCTCAAGTGAGGGAAGCCTACAAAGAACTGAGAATACGCGTACGGCCATCACCAACCTTCATCGATCAGGGTGAAGAGCCAGAGGACGATGACACGCCCATAATTATTCCGAATCCGTATAGGTAAAAACGCCTGGAGGTCTACGCGCTTGCGAGATCGACGCCGCTCGTGCTCACAACTTTTGCAACGAGAACTTATCCAACCAGAGTTGGCCGAAGATAGGACAGGGAGAACTGTTGCAAGCCTGACGCTGAAGCGCAATTTGAACAGCGCTGGCTGCTTGTTCCGAGTCAAAGTCGATCGTGTATTCCCGCCATCCGTCGGTTACTTTCGGAAATGGTTCAGACTGTCCCAGCATCTTACTGGAATCGGCATCCATAACTACGACGAGTGGTAAACCTCCGCTAACGATACCCTCCGAACGAACCGCAAAGTGCAGTTGGTAACGGGTCCCCGGCTCAACCATAACGAGTTGCGTTATTACTGGCGACGCCGGTTCCGAAGCGCCGTCAAACTCAATCTTCAGACTGGAGTTCCCTTCTCCGGGATTGGCAGTATCCAGCGAGAGGTGAAATCCCTGACGTGGATCTCCGAGGCGCCATGCAAATCCCGGCTCAGTTAGGTCACTCTCTTTCTCAAATCCGGGATCGATTAGCGCTCCTGGGAGGGCGGCTGACTGTCTTCCAACTGCCCATAGCCTAGCGGCTGCTTTGAACTGTTTCGTGGCGATAAGGTCATGCAGATAGGCGCGGCGATAATGCTCCCCCTCACTTCCAGCCGCCGAGTACATTGCAATAGCCGCATCCACCTCGTTGTGCTGCCCAAAATATTGGGCAAGCATTTGATAACCAGCCGAGGTTGTTGGCTTGATTGCATTCATAACAAACTGAACATTGCCGTGGGATACGCTCCACGCTAAGTCAATTACTCCAAGCATGAGTGTGGGGTTGCTGGCGCCCGCGAGGCGAAGCTCTTTGAACGCTTCATCTGTCTGGCCCGCTCGCAAAAGAATGTTCCCAAGTTGGTAGTGGGGCTCGGCATAATCGGGGGCCAGCGGAGCCGCCTGTTTGGCCGCCGCAATGGCAGCAGTAGTGTCTCCGCTTAGCTCGCAGGCACGGGCTAGGCTCAACCATAAAACGTAATCGTCAGGACGAGTCAACGCAGCCTGATAGTGCTCTGCGATTGCTCGGGGCAAATCGATGGACTCAAGGATTGTCGCGCGAACATGGTGAGCGTCGGGATTGCTGGCGCCAAGTCTTACGGCCGAGTCTGCCAGGAAAATCCGGTTTGTCTGAGCGGCATAAGTGGTTAACAAGCTGGCATATCCTGAGCGGGCCACGTTCCAGGTCAACAACACCAATATGACCAGCAGGCCAACGGCTACTGCCGTACGGGCACTCGACTTTGGGGGTTTTTGATTGTCTTTAGCTTCTGTCATTGTCTTCTACTTCGCGCTCCGCGCACGCTGTTGACACAAAGAAAAGCAGAAACGGCTACGCCCCGCAGCGCAAAACTTCTCGCTGAGGACGCAGCCGCATTCTATATAGGATTGTCGCTTGCCCTGGAATTATGGACCAGACGGACTCGGATTCCCACCCCTAAAGAGGAGGTAGAGACCCGTCGCGCCGCCGCCGATAAAGGCCACTGTCACTGCCGGTGGAATTCCTGCCGGTATTGCTGCCGCGCCAGCCGCGCCACAGTCTACCGCAGATGCTCCCGCACCGGCGTCTACTGCCGATCCCTGGTCCACCGATGGTGTCCCGCCGGGCCGTAAGCAAACATCGATGCTCCCGCCATTCGCAGCATTTATCTGGCCAGCCAGCCCTTGAGCGGTATTGAAGGTACCAGCGGTATTCTTCATTGTCCGTAGGATGGCGCAGCCCTCGGTCAGGTTAACCTTCACATTGCCAAGGTTGCCCTGCCGATCGAAATCGAGAACTAGCTTCGTGTTTGGCGCGATGCAGAGGCTACCCAGAACGCCCAGCCTGATTGTGGCTCCGACGTTGTCGGGAGTTTCAATTGTAGCTCCCGTAGGAATAGTCGCTCCGCTGATTGCGCTGGCTCCATTGACGAGAATGGGTTTGTTTTGACTCGTCGTCAGGATGCCCATTATTGGCTGAGGTGCTGTAACTGAAACACTAGCGCCCGAATTTGGTTCGGCGAAAGTGACTCCGATGTACAACTGTCCAACCGCGACAGTAACGAGCAAAGCAATTACCGTAGTGATCTTCTGATACTTCAAATGCATGATTTACCTCCCCTCAAATGAATGAGAGAAATTGTTCAATTTTCTGGTCTAACTTCGCCGCACCGGAGATTGGGCGAGGAGTATACTCCCGGCTTTTCTCGCAGGTCAAGCGGTTTCCATCTGTCCGACCTTAGCTCAGCCGGCGAAGAGCACCCGAAGGCGCTGCGTCCTCTGCAAGCGGAAGCCGATCTGCCTGAACTGCGATTACCAATAGGGCTAGAAAGAGGAAAGTATTAATGGTGATGTGTAATCCAAAATCGACGAAGCTGTGTACAACAACGCCAAACATTCCAATGATCGCCCCTAAGGACGCGGCTCGATAATATGAATCCTGTGAACGCAAACTAGTCTGGGCGCGTCGGAAAAATACCACCAAAAACCAGGCGGCCAAGGCACAACCTATAAGCCCGCCGCTAGCCATCAGCTCCAGATAGTCGTTATGGGCTTGCTGGGGCGTTATTTCTCCTGATGCATGGTGATACCTGGTTATCCCAATCCAGTAACCACCAAAACCGAGGCCGGCCACCGGGTGGGATTTGAACATCTGCCACGTCGCCGACCATATCTCCTTACGACTAGTATTGGCATTGTTCTGCATTTCCTGTTGGCTGAAGTCAGTGGCAGCCAGTTGGAAGTTACTGACTACCCGTTCTCCTCCTATCCAGCTAACGCCGTAGGCAAATAAGCCGATCAAACACACAATCAGAAAAGCTCGCACCGCAATTCCCCCGGTGAAGTTCTGAAATCCTCCCACCTTCGTTTCGCCCCGGTCTTTGGTCAGTTGGCGCATGGGATTAAGGAGCACCAGCAGAAAAAGCAATTGGCAGAATGACGCGATTATTCCTCCGCGCGAATTGGAATAGATCAGCGCGCACCATAGGAGTCCGCCAATCGGTAACAGCACCATCAGTCGGCGATGCTTCCCTTTTTCTCCAAGGATCAATCCCAGAGTTAACCCCAGAGTCATCTCCAGTAAGAGCGCGAAGTGGTTCCTATTAATAAACTGGCCAAAGCCACGACCAACCGGCAGGGCAGGCAGAACAAACCCTGGGGCGTGTTGCAAGTTTTGCCGCGCGATACCAAACAACGCACTGGCTGCGCCGACACCGATGATGACGTAAATCAATCCACGCAAACGGGCTTTGCTTGAGATATAACGCCGGAGTAATAACACTACGAGTGTGAGAGCAAAGAGCTGGATTGCAAACAAGCGCGTACCATATGGATCGGCACTTATCGATGTTCGGGGGTTCATTGGTCCCGGACCAGAAAACAGTGGCACCGACTGAATTAATGCAAACAGGGTGAGCGCAAGAAGTGGGACCACGAGCGAAAGGTCAAGCGACCACCTCTTGCTGACAATCGCCTCGATCAGCCCAAGCATCGCGATAACAAAAACGAGGCACTCGAAGAGAGATATCCACCACTGCTGGATCGTGCCGTACGGAATGGCTGTCAGCACAAGCGTCGCTAGCAGAAGAAAATAAATCAATCCATCGAGAAATCGGGCGACAGGGTGCACGTTGGCAGTCGGTTCCTCGTGATTCACAATTTGTTTTCCAGTTCCAGGCTAATTGTTTGCGAGAACACTTCTCAACCTCGATCAACTGCTCAACCTCTATCAAATGAGGAGCTCCACTCCCATTCCACATTCACGACCGAGAGTACAGCCCCAGCAATGCCTGACGCTCAGATCAAACGTGTCTCGGCCCCAAGCCACCCCGCCCGCTAAGGACAGCCGCCCAGGACTGTGTACTGCGCCCCGTCATCAACCGCAGTTGAACCATTCTGAGACTTGGGCACCATGACCTTGGCCGTCGCCGTCGCCATATTACCTGCAGCGTCGATTACTTTGAACGTAATCGTGTACACGCGTCCATTGCCATTGCCCGAAGGTTCAGAGCGCAGCTGCACTGACTTGCAGTCGGCGTCACAGTTGTCGCTCGCGCCCGAAACCAGATCTGAAATCTCGA
>Ga0180074_1000196_pt1 | contig 12655 bp, 11 predicted proteins | sample EasRiv366_16_10D_FD_121773 | JGI IMG/M metagenome (GOLD analysis project Ga0180074, IMG submission 121773) | Soil microbial communities from meander-bound floodplain in the East River, Colorado, USA - East River metaG ERMLT366_16_10D | ecosystem: Environmental > Terrestrial > Soil > Floodplain ...
AGGTGCGCTTGGCATTAATCGCATCAAACCGCCGAGTTTATTCGGGTTCCCAATCGACACTGACGAGCGATTTTATTACCTTATTCTAATCATGGTGATTCTTGGTTATTTAATCGGCCGGCAAATCGTGGGCCATCGAATTGGCCGTGCCTTCCGCGCGCTCCGCGACGATTTTCAAGCCGCGCGCGCCATGGGCGTTAATACAGGCTTTTACCAGATCTTGGCCTTTGCTATCAGCGGGGCGTACGCCGGCGCGGCTGGTGTGTTATTCGCGCACTGGAATTCCTATATCAGCCCCGATATTTTCGAGTTCAAATCCGCTTTGATTGTATTAACCATGGTCATGATTGGAGGCATGGGCAGTCTTCCGGGTTCCGTTGTCGGTACTGTTCTGTTGCTAGTGTTGAATGAATACTTACGAGTTTTCGAAGAGTGGCAATTGGTCGGTTACGGCGTCGCCATTATAGTCGTCGTGCTGTTTGTGCCGGGAGGCGTGGTCGAACTCGTACGTCGATTCGGAAACTTTCGCCAACGCTGGTCAGCTGGGCTGACGAAGGAAAAATCAAACGTGGAGGAGCAACAAAATGTTCCTTGAGATTGATCAACTTACAATGAAATTCGGCGGGCTGGTGGCTGTAAACAACGTCTCGATCAGCATAAAAAAGGGCAAGATTCATGGTTTGATCGGCCCAAATGGCTCGGGCAAGACGACGATATTTAATGTGCTCTCGGGCTACTACAAACCGACTGGGGGAAAGGTTTCTTTCGAGGGTCGAACAATCTCCGGTTTGCCTGCGCATCAGATCACCGCGGTTGGCTTCGCCCGCACATTCCAAAATATGCGCTTGTTCAAAACCATGACCGTGCTGGAAAATCTACTTGTTGCGATGGGACACCATGCCAAGGTCGGCTTGTTGCAGGAGATCCTCAACCCAGTGGCGGTCCATCAGGAAGAGAAAAAATTTGTCGAGAAGGCGATGGAACTGCTGGATTTGCTGGAAGTCGCCGACTCCGCGAATGCACTGGCGACTAGCCTGCCTTATGGTAACCAACGCCGCGTCGAAATGGCCCGCGCGTTGGCCACCGATCCGAAGGTCATCCTGCTGGATGAGCCAGCGGCGGGACTGAATGAAGTTGAAACGGAAGACCTGCGTAAAACGCTCATGAAGATCCGCGATCTGGGGGTCACGATTTTCCTTGTGGAACATGATATGAAACTCGTGATGGAGGTCTGCGAAGAAATCTCTGTTTTGGATTATGGCAAAAAGATCGCTGAGGGAACAGGCGCGGTCATTAGCAAGGACCCAGTGGTGATCGAAGCATATCTGGGCCAGGAGGAGGACCGATGATCACCGTTGAAAACCTTCACGTCTATTACGGCAACATCCATGCAATAAAGGGCGTTTCCTTCGAAGTACGCAAAGGTGAGATTACCGCGCTTATTGGAGCCAACGGCGCTGGTAAGTCCACCATCATCAAAACCATTTGCGGTTTGATGAATCCTCGCGATGGAAAGATCTTATTGAACGGCTCCCCCATTCAAAGAATGAGCGCGAATGAAGTGGTACATCTGGGAGTCGGACTTGTCCCTGAAGGGCGGCGTGTTTTCGCCGTATTGACAGTCGATGAAAACATGGATATTGGCGCCTATACCCGATCTGACAAGCAGGGGATCGCCCGGGATAAGGAAAAAATGTACGAAACCTTTCCGCGCCTCAAAGAACGCCGGAAACAATACGCCGGCTCGTTGAGCGGCGGAGAGCAACAAATGCTGGCCATCGCGCGGGCGCTGATGTCCAACCCGAAGTTGTTGTTGATGGACGAACCGTCGCTCGGCCTGGCGCCGCTGTTGGTCAAGCAGGTGTTCGAGATTATTTCCGAGTTGAATAAGGAAGGGTTGACGATCTTTCTGAGTGAGCAAAACGCGCGCGGTGCGTTAAAGATCGCTCATCATGGAATTGTGATGGAAACAGGCAAAGTTAAATTTTCCGATACAGCGAATGCACTTCGGGAGAATTCCATAATTCAGCAGGCATATCTGGGCGTTGGCTAAAATAAAACTATTGGAGGAACCATGGGTCAAATTAAAGTACTATTCCCGTTCAAAGATGGCAAGGAAACCTAGTTGAGACTTGATACGTCAGGCTTTCGCCGGAAAGTACTCACCACGGCGGATAAGGCTCTGGTGGACTCGGAACATATTTTTGCCGGGTTGACAGCGTTCAAGCCGGGTTAATCATCTGCGTGGCACAATCACCCGGCAGAAGAAGTTGACATAATTCTTTCCGGAAGTGGAATTTTGGTTGATGGTGATGAAGAGGTGCCATTTAAAGCAGGAGAATGGATGTTTATACCAACGGCGTGTTCCATCAGCACAAAAATACAGGGGTGAACCACTTTGGTTAATTTGGTTTTATACACCACCTCGTGAATTGCCTACCGAATAGTCTGTAATGCGGGCGGCACAATGAAAGAAAGCAGCATATCTTCACGAACCAAATAGAATTGAAATAACATGAAACAGGAGTTTTCTCTCGCACAGCTAACTGTATTACACGCCTCTCCCTCAGAACTTGCAAAGATAGCGGCTGAAACCGGTTATGACTTCTTCAGTATGCGCCAAATCTATATGGGCTTGCCAGAAGAACCTGATTTTGATCTTTCAAAGAATAAGAAACTTTTATCAGAAACCAAAGCGGTCATGGCTAATACAGGCGTCCGTTTATTGGATATTGAGTTAGCCCGAATCGTTTTTGAAATCGATCCTGCTAAGTATGAGCCAGCCTTCGCGACAGCTGCCGAGTTGGGTGGAAAAAGTGTGATCAGCAGTATCTGGACTGAGAATAGAGATCTATACCTTTCCCGGTTTGCCCAAGTTTGCGATCTCGCAGCCCAATATGGTCTGACTGTGGAACTTGAATATGTCCCCATATCGGCCGTGAAAAATCTTGCCGGGGTAGTTGCCGTTCTTAACAAGGTGAATCGGCAGAATGCCGGTATTCTGGTGGATATCCATCATTTCCATCGAGCTGGAGACAACCCTGAAGACTTGGCAAGATTGCCAAGAAAGTGGTTCCATATAGTACACCTTTGCGATGCGAAAGCCGAAATTCCTACCAATCTTGACGAGATGAAGCACATTCTGAGGGAGGATCGGGATTATCCAGGAGAAGGCGGGATAGACATAAAATCAATTCTTGCCAATATTCCTCAGGTCCCGTACTCTATTGAGCTGCCAAAACTAAGTTTCAGCGATAAATATGGGTATAAAGAGCATGCCAGAAAGTGCTTGGATTTATCGAAGAAGTATTTGAATATTTGTAATTGATTTTTTATCGCACAATTCATACATTGACTATATCTTGGAGGATGAACATGAAAGCTGCATTGTTATGTGAACCCAAAAGAGTTGAAATCAGTGAAATCGATGTACCACAATTAAGGGATGATGAGGTCATGGTCAGACCGAAATACGCCGGCATTTGTGGCTCGGATGTCTCACTATTCATGGGTCATCGCGTCCCGCCAGCATATCCATTAGTGCCTGGACATGAGGTTGTTGGATATGTTACAGCCGTGGGCAAGAGTGTCACACAAATTGAGGTTGGACAGCGGGTGATTGTTGAACCAAACTATTCTTGTGGCGTATGCGCGTACTGTCGCGCGGGACGAGGGAATATATGTCCAAATAAGAAAAGCCTGGGAGTCACAATCTCCGGATGTTATGCAGAGCAATTTGTCGCCCCTGCTGAATTTGTCTGGCCAGTGCCCAATACAATATCCGATGAAGACGCGGTAACGATCGAGCCGCTTGCCGTATCGCTCCACGCGTTGTGGCAATCCGGCGCTCAAATCGGGGATACAGTCGCCGTATTGGGCTGCGGCTCAACAGGCTTGTTATTGATCCAGGCAGCTGTTTCCCAGGGAATGCATGTGTTTGCACACGACATAATAGATAACAAACTGGATATGGCGCGCCAGCTGGGGGCGCAGGACAATCAAAGTTCGGACATTTCAGAATTGTGGCGAAATGAGGGTGTCACGAGTGTATTTGAATGTGCGGGTGCTGCTGCGACTGTGGAGCTGGCTTTGAACGCCGTACCGCGTGGCGGCCAGGTAATCCTGCTCGGTCTTTCGTCATCCCAAGCCAGTTTTACACCTTTGAAGTTCGTTCGCGAAGAACTTCGAGTTAGCGGCTCGATTATCTATGATCATCCAACCGACTTTGCGAGGACCATCGCTCTCGTTGAGAAGAAGGTGTTATCGCCAAAGAGAATTGTCACGAACACCTTCTCATTCGATGAAATAAGTCATGCTTTGCAAGTAGCCAGTGCAGGCGAGTCCGGTAAAGTTTTATTGACCATGGAATCGTAACAACTCGTGGCGAGGATGACCATCAAAACGGAAAGATAAAAATACCTTGAGCATCTTTGTATCCGAATACCAAAAAGTCCGACTCGTGAACGAGTCGGACTTTTTGGTATTCACGATCTTTCCGTAATCGCGCCAGATTATTTCTTATCCTTACTTTCTAAATTCCAGATCAGTGCTTGCAGACCTGCAAAATAGCTCCAGCGACCAAATCCTACACAAACTCCCAGACAAACTGGTGCAATCACAGATTTGTGCCGAAACTTCTCCCGGGCATGTACATTTGACAGGTGGACTTCCACAACGGGTAACTTGACAGCCGCAATGGCATCTCGTAGTGCAATACTATAGTGTGTGTATGCTCCCGCATTGAATACGATGCCGTCAGCCCATTTGTACGCATCATGAATGGCATCAACTAAAGCACCCTCAGAGTTCGATTGGAAGTCGCGCACTTCTACATCCCGCTCGGTGGCATAAGCCTTGAAATCCTTCACAATGGTCTCCAAAGTGTCTGTTCCATAAATAGATGCCTCGCGGATTCCCAACATATCCAGATTGGGTCCATTGAGGAGAAGAATTTTGAATTTCATGGTTTTGCTTCTTTCTCAAATGAAGACATCGCTTACGTGTTATAGAATTCACCAAACAGTTCTGCTTCTGATGGTCGGTCCTCGGGTATGGGTTTGCTAACCCACGTTACATTCATGTAATGCTTGAGGTTAATATTTTCCGACGTGCTATTGCCTCCCCATGTACCGCAACCCAGGCTGGAAGTCATCGGCATGCCATTGTTGAAAGCACCAGCATTAGCCTTGGACTGTGGCTGGCGCACCATAATGCGACTCACTGGAGCGATAAGCGCTAATTGGCTGATGTGTTCATCGTTGAAGGAATAAATCCCGCACGAATGACCTTTACCTCCAACTTCATAGATTTGTTCAATCATTCTCAAAGCATTCTCAAACCCACTGTATCTGAAAATTGTAAGGACCACACATAATTTTTCGCTGGAGAAGAGGTATTCCTTGCCTATGTTTTCCTCTTTTACGATGATGAACTTGCGATCATCAGGGATCGTAAAACCAGCCCTGTTTGCAATGCGTTGCGCGGATATGGCAATAGTATCAGGTGTGCGATGCCCTTCTTCATCCCAGAGAGCGGGCTGCAGTTTTGCCTTTTCTTCTTCGGATGCTAGGTGACCGCCTTCTTTAATAAGCTGGTCAAGAAAACGATCGTAGATGGTTTCCTCCACAACTAAATTGCCATCAGCTGAGCATCCGGATCCAAAGTCTGAAGTTTTACTCATGCGTGTATTGCGCGCTGCTTCTTCGATATCGGCGGTTTCGTCGATTACCATGGTTGAATTTCCAGCGCCAACACCAAGAGACGGTGTACCTGAGCTATATGCAGCTCTCACCATTTGCTGGCCTCCGGTTGCTTGAACAAGATCGCAGATTGCCATCAACTCCTGTGAGAGCGGAATGCTTGGTTTCTCAACACATTGGAAGAGGTCTTCAGGTGCGCCTTCTCGTTTTAGAACATCCCGCATTACTCGAACCATTTCGAAAGAGGTCTCCTTACTGCGCGGATGTGGGGCAAAGATAACAGCGTCGCGGCATTTCATAGCAAAGAGGCCTACTCCAGGTGGGGTGAGTTCAGGATTGGTGGTTGGAACAATCGAAGCGATTACACCTACAGGCTTTCCGTATTTCACAAGTCCTTTTTCGGGAATTTCTTCAATAACTCCCACACTCTTTTGCCGTAATATATCCCGTAATATGCCCATGATTTTAAATCGCTTGTTGACACGTCCAGCCGGGTCTCCAAGACCACTTTCTTCAACGCCCATCACAGCAATACGGTTGAATGTCTCTTCCCTGTAGGTTGCCCAAGCAATTGCTTGACACAACCGATCAACCCGAGCCTGATCGTAGGTTTCTACTTCTTTCTGGGCAATTCGGGCACGCTCCAGTAATTCGGCAGCATAAGCCTTTTCTTCAGGAGTAATAGATCTGACAGCCATTTGGACCTCCAATTCAATGTGGATTAATGTTTATTCTTCATCTGATGGCAAATTTCTCGCAGGGGGGCCATCATAGCCATGATTTACTGGATCAATTCGACGCATGGGCGGCATTTGGGTAATTTCTTCGTTTGCATGCGCCAAAATCCCGGTGATTCGAGCAACCATGAATAATGCGTTGGAAAGACTGGGGGGAAAATTAATTTCACACAGAAGTGCAGCGGTTGCCCCATCAATATTGATGGGTAATTCTTTGCCGGTTGTCCGCTTTAGGGCTCGCACAATGGCATGTGCGGCCTCAAGGTGGATACCAGGAACCTCCGCTTCCTTTGCAAGTTCAAGTAATCGTTCAAGGCGAGGATCGATCCTTTTGTGTTGTCGATGCCCAAACCCAGCAATCCGACGGCCTGCCTCACGCCATTGAACAACCATTGTGTCTGCGGCTTGATCGAGTTTGTCCATTTCGCCATTGCTTAACGTAAACACTTTTTGAATTGCCTCCATAGAGTCTTCCACGGCGGCTCCATGGAATTTGTTGAGGGTTAGTAATCCTGCAGCTGCGGCCGCCCCCAAAGGCGCTCCTCCCGATGCTGTCATACGTGCAGCGAGGACTGAAGGGGCACCGGGTCCATGATCTATACTGGCAACCATCAGTGCATCGATTAGCTTTGCAACTTTTGGGTTAGGGAGTTCTCCTGTGAAGAGGAGATATAAAACGGATGGAAATGGCACAACCCCAATCAATTGAATTAAGTCATATCCCCGGATTAGAATACCATCTTCGGTAGTGTAGGAAAGTTTTGTATTCCAATATAAATCAGCCATTGCGGCTCCTATGTTTGTATTGGTGCGTCAGTTACCAGAAATGATAGTTCCTTCTTTTCTGAAGGATGTTGTCGTCCCATGGCTTGAGAAATCTTATCTGTGGTTCTGGTCAATAATTCAGCGTATTCAGTTATTTTTTGCTGGGAAAATCGGGTACTAGGTCCTGATATGGTTACGGCACCGATTATTTTTTCCGATGTATCAAATATTGGAGCGGCAACACAAGAGACTCCCTCTACACGTTCACTCACGCTAATTGCGTAGCCCCTCTTTTTTGTAAGATCCAATTCTTGTCTGAAAATTCTGAGGTCAGTGGTAGTATGAACTGTTAACTGTTCAAAAGGCGTGGTTGCCAAAATTACATCCTGTTGATTTGGATCCATGAATGCTAGCAAGGTTCGGCCTGACGCGCTGGCAAAAAAAGGCATTCTTTCACCTAATTGTTTTACCCAGCGTAATTTATGTGGGCTTTCTATCCGCTCAACACACAAGCGAGTCTGCCCATCAGGTATATCCAGACTGATGGTTTCTTCAGTACTTCTATTCAGCTCTTGCATGTACGGACGCGCAACGACCCGTAAGTCCATGTTGCTCATGTATAACGTGCTCCATTTGAGCACTTTGGAACCCAGACGATAACGGCGAGTATCTGGATCTTGAGTCAGAATCTCCAAGGAAGTCAAAGTAGTTAATATCCGTCCTACTGTACTTGGGTGTAGCACTAGTTGTCGGGCAATTTCGCGGACACCCAATTCGGGTTGATTTTCCTGAAAACAATCTAAGATAGCGACCGCGCGATGCAAACTTTGGGTTTCAGATGTGGGCATTAGAATTTCTCCTGTCTCACCACTAGAGACAGTGTCTCAAATAGTGATTATAATTGAAAAGGCTTAGACATTCAAGTATTTTAATACTTTTCGAGCCAATTGATTCCTTCACCAGTTATGAAAGATGGAACAATTTTACAATAGTTCAACAGTTGATTTGTTACAAACACGGATATATCCCTGAATGGAGCCGATGATGTGTTTTTCTTGATGCTTCTTCTAGAAGAATAAAAAGGAGGAAAGGAAATGATGGTTAAATCCAAGGTTACATTGATTATAGCCAGTGGTCGTGGTACGGGAGGGTTATCTATCTCGCCCTTGCAGGCAGCGGGGATATTAACATCGATAGAGAGTTCCATGTTCAGGGGTTATAATTTATGAACTTCGAGTCGACGGCATGTATCTCATTTAGAAAATCACTTCTTTGGATTGACCATGAACATCACAATTGATATTCCAAAATCATATCGAATGTTGTTGCCAGCAAAATTCCATGTAAACAGGGATGAAGAGGTCAACTTTATTGTAAACACATTGAAGCCAGACCCCGGCAATTCTGTTGCGGGAAAACAATGTTTTTTACAAGGATCTCAGGGAATAGGGAAGACTGAACTTTGTCGTGCTGCAGCGCTTAGGATGCGTAATCAATACTCTGACGCCCAAATATATTTGCAGGTTGATGAAAATGACGATGAGCATCTATCAATGTTCAAAATATTTGAAGCGCTTATTCACATAATTGATCCTTACACGCGCCTGTCAGATGATCTGGAGACACTAAGAAACCAATACCACACAATTTTGGAGGGGAAAAGGATTTTGATTGTCGTGGATGGATTGCAACATGGTGGATATTTAGATTTACTTACACCACCAGCTTCTTGTGGTCTATTAATTACATCCAAAGTCCCTTTGGCGCCAAATAATCAGGATGTCATTAAGTTAAAGGAACTTGCTCCAGAGAAAGCCGAAGAACTTCTGCTCGACATATCGCCCCGAGTAGGGAAGAGTGCCACACATTTGGCAAAAATATGTCGAAACATTCCCGCAAATTTATACTTTGTAGCGGGTTATCTAAACTATCGTCAGGCAGTCGAAGTTGATGATTTCGTCGGGGAATTGAAGAAGCATGTCACGCAGTCCTTGACAGATAAATCCGATCCAAGCGAAGTAATTCTTTCTTATATTGTCAAACAACTTACCGTCGAAGAACAAAACTTATTGATTCAGCTTGGCATACTTCCGAGTGGCTTTCGTAGTGAACTGGCCGAGAAATTAGGCAGTGGTAATGTTGATTCTGATGCCGTTTACGCGTATATGGATATTTTTACTCAATTGAATTTGCTGATTTTTGATAAAACAACTGATCATTATTATTTGCAGTCTGGGATACACAATTTTGCACTGAAAGAATTAAAGAATGTGCCTGAAGCATGGCTCAGGTTGGGGAAAACTTATTCCGAGTCTATGGATTGGTACAATTCGCTGGCCGACAGAAGTTCAGATACTTTTCTTCTTAGCTTATTAATACTTGATGAGCATAAATCTAATATGAGGGAGATCCTGCGGTATCTAAGTAAGCATCCATCTCCTGAGGGGGACCAGGTTCTCTTGGGTTTTCTTGATTTAATTCGCCTGTATGGGAGCACCCGTTTTTCGTTGAAGCTCGAAAGACTTCCTTTCCTGGAGGCAATGATGAATGCCGCTTCTCGTCTGCACGACAGCATTCTATTGCCTACCATTCTCGAGGCCTTGTCGAATATTTACCAAACACTGGGGGAGAAAGAAAAATCTCTTCATTATTTAGAGCTACACGACAAAGCGATTAATAACAATATGGTTACTTCGATGGAAAGCGCTTTGAAGGACACTTCCCAAAGTGAAACAGTAGAGCCACAAATCCTGGTTGGCGAGGATGAAATGCGTTCAGAGTCAATACCTCTTGCCTTGGAAAAATTATCCATAAATGAGGCAAAGGTAGTTCTCACAGGTTTTATGGGTACCGGTAAAACGACCGTTGGGAAACTTCTGTCGGAGTATCTAAATTATCGATTCGTTGATACGGATGAATTAATCGAATCGCGCTATGATCTTTCGATTTCGGATATTTTTAAAGAGCTGGGGGAGGATTCTTTCCGTGAGATGGAAAGAACTGTTGTCAGGGAACTTGCTGATGTGGATGGCATTGTGATTTCAACGGGTGGACGACTGATGCTGGATCCTGAGAATGTGAAAGCCCTCAGTCGTAACAGTAGGGTATTATGTTTGGTTGCGACACCGGATGAAATTTTGACACGTGTTGAACAAGATAATGCCCACAAACGACCGCTATTGACAGTTCTAAATCCTAAGGAGCGTATAGTTGATTTGCTTCAGGAACGCAATGAACAATATTTGCGTTTTCCACAAGTGATCACTGATGAAAAACAGCCGGTTGATATAGCTAGAAGTCTTGCAGAGTTTGTAAACACCAGTCCTAGAAGCCTGGTTGTTGCAAATCCACAAAAGAGTTACGAGTATATTGTCGGTGCTGGTCTACTGCCATTTTTGAGACAGTTGACTGGTGTTCAAGAAAAAATTGTTGTTATTACAGATCGGGAAGTAAAGGGACTGTATGGTCCTAGTTGTGCTTCAATTGGGAATTTCATTATTATTCCCTCAGGACGAAAGAATAAATCCATTGCCACAGTACAGTATGTGTATAATCAATTGCTTGATATGGGGTTTGATCGAAGTGGAACGATAATTGCTCTCGGCGGCAATATTGTTGGTGATATTGCTGGTTACGTTGCCGCGACCTATATGCGTGGTGTGGATTTAATCCAATGCCCCACGAGCTTAATCGCCATGGTTGATTCTAGTGTGGGAGGAAAAGCGAGTATTGATCTCCCTCAGGGAAAAAACCTTATCGGAGTCTACAAACAGCCTCTGAAGGTAATAGCGGATGTTGCCACTCTCCAAACATTACCTCATCCGGTCTTTGCTGCTGGTATGGCTGAGGTGGTAAAACATGGCCTAATCGCTGAATCCAGTTTGTTGGAACAAATCGAACAAGGTCATTGGGCGAAGAATTGGGATCGTTCCCCATCGTATATCGGCGAACTTCAGAAGCTGGTTGCACAGGCAATCCAGATAAAGATAAATATTGTGCAGGCAGATCCATTTGAGCTAGGACAGCGTTCCATACTTAATTTGGGACATACATTTGCCTATGCACTTGAGCGTGTAAGTGATAATACTTTCCGACATGGAGAAGCTGTTAGCATGGGACTGGTTGCCGCGGCTGACCTATCTGTAAGGTTAGGGCTCTGTGATGTTTCATTACAGAAACGGATTGAAGCCATTCTGGAAAGTGTCAATCTACCTACTCGTATTCCATCATATATACAACCTGACGCACTATTCCAAGCTATGCAACATGATAAGAAGAAACGGGCCGGACAATTACGATTTATCCTTCTTCGGGGGATTGGACAGGTATTTGTTTCTGATGAGGTTTCAGCCGAGGAAATAAAAGAAACAATTTTTGCCATGACGGGTTAAACGCCCGTCTACCTTCTTGTCTGGTTTAAGGAAGCATCCTAGAAAAGCTTTCAAAACCATCTGACTACCCTTAGTCGAGCATGAAAAATATGTTCGATTGTGTACACCCCTGCCCATGTGGATATTATGGCGACTCGCTTAAGCCCTGCACTTGCGCTCCTGTTGTAGTAACCAAATATCAAAAGCACATCTCAGGGCCGTTACTTGACCGCATTGACATTCACATCGAAGTGCCAAGAGTTGATTACGAAAAATTAAGTGGAAATAAAATGAGTGAAACAAGCGAAGTGATTCGTCAACGCGTGCAAGCCGTCAGAAATATTCAACAAACCCGATTCACGGATCCCGACTCCCGGTTATCGAATAAGAGTTCTTCTACCGATATCATTTCGAACGCCGATATGCGCATCGGGGAGATTCGCCAATTTTGTCAATTACAGGATGAGGGTCAGAGCTTGATGCGCTCGGCGATGAGTCAGCTGCAGTTATCCGCGCGTGCCTATCATCGCATCCTGAAACTTGCGCGCACAATTGCGGATCTCGCTGGTAGTGAAGAAATTCAGTCCGTCCATCTGGCGGAGGCGTTACAGTATCGTCCGAAGATTATGACAGGGTAATTCTTTGACAATGTCATATTCGGCATTGGTTTTGCTTGTGCTAGCTATTACGGTCATCCGCCCAGTTTTGTCGGCAAAACGAATTGAAGGGGTTCCTTGATCGTCTGGCAAATTCCTGTCTAAAACCCCAAAAAATGGAGGATAAAACCAGTAGCCAGCACAGGACTCGATTTGTCGTTTGACCTTATAGTCTGGTAATCCTATCGAGATGGTTGGATGTCGATGGTCTCAAGATTCCCCCAACCATTATCCCTTCGAATCTGCAATCTGGACGGAGTCACTCGCACGAGAACACTCCAGGCTGCTTCCGGCTTTTGCAAGAGATTTAGCGAAGCTTCGCCTCAAACCGACCAGTGGTGAGGCGGGGTAGAGGCGCTGAATCAAATGTGATAGAGTCGCTTGCGAAGGAGAGTGTGAGATGACCAATGTCAATGAAATCCTTCGCG
>Ga0180074_1000197_pt1 | contig 12602 bp, 12 predicted proteins | sample EasRiv366_16_10D_FD_121773 | JGI IMG/M metagenome (GOLD analysis project Ga0180074, IMG submission 121773) | Soil microbial communities from meander-bound floodplain in the East River, Colorado, USA - East River metaG ERMLT366_16_10D | ecosystem: Environmental > Terrestrial > Soil > Floodplain ...
ATCGCTTGGAACGACTCATCAATGGTGTCGGTCTTGATCTGGAAAAGGTATGAGTGGAACTTTCTGAGCACATAGCCTGCAACTGTGCGAATCGCGGCGTTACTTGCAACTTCGCCAAACTGATGTCCGCCCATGCCATCGGCAATAATATAAAGTCCAAAAGGCAGGTTCCCGGAGTTACCTGCCATCGTGGAAGTAATGGCTAAAAGACTGTCTTCGTTCAGTTCGCGTTGTTTCCCAACAGATTGCCCGCCAGCCGCGATAAGTTGCTGCATGTCAAAACGCGGATTCTGATTACTGACAATGGATTGTAATTGTTGGTCAGTAAGCGGTGCAGTGTTAGCTGTATCGAGAGTTTTGGTAGGAGTTGGTTTTGGACCAAATAACCAGTTATAAATTTTATTCACAAGAGCTCCTTATGCAAGCAATGCGTAAACTTGATGATCAGTGGAGCCGACGTACACCACATCGTCAAACACCAACGGCGTACCAGTGATCGCACCTTCTGTACCAAACTTCCAACGCAGGCGACCCGTGCGATATTCCAGGCAATATAAATTACCATCCACCGAACCGAAATAAATTGAATCTTTATATATAATCGGTGAACCATTCACCTGATGTTCGGCTCTAAAACGCCAGATCTCTTTTGAGCTTTTGGCTTCCACAGCATACATAAAGCCATCTGATGCGCCCACAAAAACAAACTCATCGACAATACAGGGCGAACTGATGGAGGCTTTTCCCAACCGATATCGCCAGATCGCCCATCCATTGCGCGGATCAAGCGCATATAAAGTACCATCAACCGATGAAAAATATAACGCTTGCGGAGTACCGATGGTAGAGGAGGTAATTGCGCGCTTGGCATGAAAACGCCACTTTAACGCACCACGAAAGTCGATCGCATAATAATCGCCCGATTCACAGCCCGTATATACAAGCTCATTCATTACAAAAGGTGTTGAACGCACGGGGTCGGCTGTCTCAAAACGCCATGCCATGCGCCCAGTTGTAAGGTTGACCGCGTGCAAATGGTTGTCGTCTGAGCCAATAAAGATATGCCCTTCTGCAATCCGTGGTGAAGAGCGGATTGGTCCATCCGTATAATAGGTCCACACCACCTTACCTGAGCGCGCAGAAACAACATGCAAGCGTTTATCTTCTGAACCAATATAAATATTTCCATCCAACACAGCAGGACGGGAAACGATCCCACCATCCGTGGGATATTTCCACTGGAACTTGCCCTCAGCTGCATCGACTGCATAGAGGTTGTTGTCATATGAACCGATATAAAGCGCACCTTGAAATATGGTCGGTGTGCCGCGGATTTCATCTTCAGTTTTGAACGTCCACAACGGCTTAATACCACTGGCCTTTACAATGGGCCCAGTCTGAGAGCTCATACGCACCAGCACGCCTGTTTTACGCGCAACCGACATGAGTGCTTCTTTCATTTCCAGCGCGCTCTTATAGCGACTCACAGGATCATATTCCAAAGCACGATTAATGATCACTTCCAATTCAGGCGAGACCGAAGGGTTGATCCGGCGAACAGGCCGTTCTGCAAACGAGAACGGCGGCTCAAGGCGCGGATCACGACGCGTCAAAGCATGGTGGATGGTTGCGCCCATGGCGTAAATATCAGCCGCAGGTGTAGCTTCACCACGATATTGTTCGGGAGGGGAATATCCCTCGGTACCGATCATCGTCCCCTTAATCCCAGACTGGAAGGATTTGGCAATTCCAAAATCTACCAACAGCACATCACCGCTCGAATTAATCATCACATTTGATGGCTTCATATCACGGAAAATGATCGCATCTGGTTTGTGTTTGTGCAAATAATCCAACACATCACACAATTCGATCGCCCAGGTCAATACCTGTTCTTCTGACAAAAATCCGTTCGTTTCACTAATGATCGTTTCCATATCCTTGCCGTGGATGAATTCCAACACAAGGTATGAACGGCTATCCAATGAAAAATAATCGTAAATGCGGGGAATGGATGGATGGTGAAGTGTGGCTAGCAGATTGGCTTCACGTTCGAAATTTTGGACGATCGTTTCGCGCACCAGCGGATCGGGAGCGCTATTGATCATTTCTTTCACAGCCACCAGTTTGGTCACATTTGGAAAGTGCATGTCGCGCGCGCGATAAACAGACCCCATGCCGCCCAGCCCTACAACTTCCTGAATTGCGTAACGGTTGGCTAGGGTTACCCCGGCTTGAAGTTGACGGGGAGCCGAATTGCGCTCTCCGCCCTGATTGTCAGATAAATCAGGAAAAAGTCTGGTTTCCAGAATGTCCTCTAACTTAGATTATAGTTTGCACTCCCTTGTTTGACAACCACCTACAAGTGGGGAACATTTCAGTTTCGTGTATTTATCTTTTCATTCCAAACACCTTGTCGGGAACCCTGTTATAGGGCACAATACGCCATTGTGAAAATTCTGACAGTAAGTGACGAAGTAATCGAACGCCTATATAGCTTGTGCACTGGCGGGCACTTCAATGATATTGAATTAATTTTGGGATGCGGCGACCTGCCCTACCCCTACCTCGAAAACCTCATATCCTTCTTGAACGTTCCGCTTTACTATGTACCTGGGAATCATGATCCAAATTACTCTCGACAGAATTCGCTGACTTACGTACAAGGCGGCTCAAACCTGGACCTGAAATTGGTCCGCTACAAAACATTTTTGATCGGCGGCCTGGGCGGCTCCATCCTCTACCGTCCCGATGGAACGAATCAATATACCCAGACCGAATCTTACTTTAGAGCCTTTCAACTATTACCACGCCTGCTCTTGAACAAAATGAACTATGGGCGCGCCTTAGATATACTCATCACACACTCACCGCCATTTGGTATTCATGACGAGGAGTCTCAGGCACATCAGGGCCTCAAAGCCATCAACTGGCTCATCCGCATTACCAAACCGCGCTATCATTTTCACGGACATACCCATTTCCAACGCCGCAATCTTTCTCCGTCTGAAACCACCAGCGGACAAACAAAGATCATAAACATCTTTCCCTATAAAGTGCTCGAAGTCACACATTAGAGTTATCTATAGCGTAAGTCATTGTTCTCACTAAAATTACCCGTACGGGTGATGACAATGACTTGAAGCAAATGAAAATATAAAGCATTATGTCAGATCAATATTCAGAACAAGCCAAAGCAGATTTCCAAAAAGCCCGCTTCAAGGCTTTTATAAACCGCGCCTGGGGCACGCTTTCCGGTCAACGTACCACGCTCCTTTCCTACGACGAGATCAAGGAAAAGCTACACATCGGTGGACCCATTTATCGGGGGATAAAGACCGTACGTGTGGATCAGATCGCGGGTAGTTTGAATCGTTATCACGAATTTGACCGTGTCTTCCTCCCAGCCAGTGACACGCTGGCGCAGCGCTGGCAAAGCGTCAATCGCGCTTTTTATCAGGAGATCAGCCTCCCGCCTGTCGTTTTATATAAAGTAGGACAAGTCTATTTCGTCGTAGATGGGCATCACCGTGTTTCCGTCGCGCGTGAACAGGGACAGGTCGAGATCGACGCAGAAGTGCGCGAGTGCGCCACTCGCGTCAATATCACTGCCAACATCAAACCTGAAGACCTGGAGATCCTCGAGGATAAGGTCCATTTTCTGGAGCGCACCTCGCTTGACTCTATAAAGCCAGATGCCAACATCAAACTCACCATACCTGATGGATTTGAACGCATGCTCGAACATATCGCTGTACATCATTACTTCATGGGGCTCGATCTAAAACGCGATATTTCGGAAGAGGAAGCCATTGCAGATTGGTATGAGCATGTATATATGCCGATCATTAATGTGATCCGCGATACGAACATCTTGAAGGAATTCCCTGAAAAGACCGAAGGCGATTTGTACCTGTGGGTATTGGATCATCAGCACTATTTGGCTGAAGAAGAAGGCATACCACTTCAATCTCCTGAGACTGCCGCACGCATATTTCTTAAGGACAAAGATAAAAAGATAAAACGCGCCAAAAAGAAAACTACCTCAAAAAAATCGGAGACAAAATGACATCTGGACACCCGCTCGCCGGAGTCTACGCTGCAGCCGTGACGCCCATCTGCACCTCCGATTCAACATTGGACCATGAGTCTGTTCCGGTTCTATTGAGATTTCTCGCCTCGCGAGGCTGTCACGGTGCAGTGCTCTTCGGCACCACTGGTGAGGGACCTTCATTCTCGCCATCTGAACGAGAATCAGTCCTACGTTCCGCGTGCGCCTACCGAGATCAACTTCACGGCTTTAAACTCATTGCAGGCACAGGCACGCCGAGTCTTTCTGAATCGATAGACCTGACCAAACTCGCCTTTGACCTCGGCTACGATTCCGCTTTGGTCGTGCCCCCGTATTATTTTCGCAAAGCCACAGACGATGGCTTGTTCGCATGGTTCAGTGAAGTGATCAACAAAGCTGTGCCCAAAGATAGGTATATTCTCGGCTATCACTTCCCCAATGTCGCCGGGATCGGATTCTCGCTCGAATTACTCACTCGTTTGAAAGATGCCTTCCCTACACAATTTGCTGGCATCAAAGACTCATCGCATGATGCTGATTTCGCACGCAACGTTGGCGAAAAATTTGGTTCTGATCTGGTTGTATTAACAGGGACGGATACATACCTACAGATGGCAATGGAAAACAAAGCCGCAGGTTGCATCACTGCCGCCGCAAATCTCATCTCCCCCGATCTGCGCGAAGCCTGGAATCTAATGAATGAAGGTAAGGATGCTTCAGAGGTCCAGGAACGCGTGAACAAACAAAGGCACATCCTTGAAAAATATCCACCCTTCCCGCCAACCGTCAAAGCCCTGCTTCACAGATTGCATGACTTGCCGCGCTGGGCTGTCAAGCCGCCGTTGGAATCGCTTTCAGCAGAACTGGAAGAACAAGCTGTTTTGGAGTTTGAAAGTTCACAAGTTTGAACGTTTAAACTTCCTGACCTTTAAACAATTATGAATTGGCGACTTCTCATCACCCATCCCGCACATGGCGCTTGGAACATGGCCGTGGACGAATCCATCCTTGAACATATTGGACGCGACGAATCAGTTCCAACCCTGCGCCTGTATGCATGGGACCCACCCTGTCTCTCACTCGGACATGCCCAACCATTTTCAGATGTCGCCGTGGATCACTTGAAGCAACACGGCTGGGAAGTTGTCCGCCGCGCAACGGGTGGACGTGCGATTCTGCACACGGACGAGTTAACCTATTCCGTCATCGCCCCATTGAACGAACCGCGCGTGGAAGGCAGTGTCCTTGAAAGTTACAACCGGCTGGCACAAGCCTTATTGCTGGCAGTCCAAACTTTGGAAATTCCCGTTGAAATGAAAGAGGGCAAAGCCAGTGAGAGCGGAACACCCAACCCGGTTTGCTTTGAAGTGCCATCCACTTATGAAATTACCGTCAACGGGAAAAAGTTGATCGGCTCTGCGCAGGCGCGCAAAAAAGAGGGCGTTTTACAACATGGCTCCTTGCCGCTGACTGGCGACCTCACGCGAATCTGTCAGGCATTGGTATTTGAAAATGAAGCCAAACGAGAAGAGGCGTCGAAGCGTTTATTGGAACGGGCGACGACTGTCGAATCCGCTTTGGGGGTGGGAGTCAGTTGGGAGAAAGCGCAGCAGGCTTTCATCCACGCGTTTGAAGCGCAGTTGGGATTAAGTTTCGAGCGGGGAGACCTGTCTGAATCCGAATCTCAAAGAGCTGAAGAATTGATCAAAGAAAAATACGCTCATCCAGCCTGGACAGAACGCACATAAATTAAATCATCCGAGCACTTGCATGGTACGATAGCAAGCGGGAGGCACCATGAATATGTTTTTGATCGCCGCGTTTGTCTTTGCCGCGCTGGAAGCACTGGCGTTATGGAAAAATAGTCCGCGTTTGGAATATATTGCCAAGCCTGCTGTGATGATCGCTCTGTTCATCTGGTTATGGACATCCGCTGGATTGAACGGAGCTTTACTGTGGTTCGGGTTGGGGATTCTCTTATCACTGGCGGGAGATGTGCTATTGATGATCTCACTTGACCGTTTGTTCATTGCGGGTTTGATCGCGTTTCTGTTCGCACACGTTGCCTATGTGATCGGATTTAATACACCACTTCCGACTCTCTCAGCTTGGGGATTTATTCTGGCTTTCATGATCGGGATCAGTGGTGTACGTGTCATCCGCCAGATCGTGGCTCCGCTACATTCTAAGGGACAGGCTGGTCTGCGTATCCCGATCCTACTCTACGCCTTGGTCATTTCGCTCATGCTACTTTCTGCCATGTTAAAGCTGACCGACACCTCGTGGCAGGCGAGTGCGGCGTTATTAGTGGCACTCGGCGCGTTCCTGTTCTATCTCTCCGATATCATCCTTGCATGGATGAAGTTTGTCGCCCCGATCCAGAACGGACGCATCTACAATATTCTGGCTTATCATCTTGGGCAGATCGCCTTGATCGCTGGTGTGGTCATACAATTCAAATAATCTGAAATCAAGGTTCTTCACCAAAAATCCACCAAAGGAAAACAAATATGGAAACAGTCATCCTGATCATTCTTGTCGGTTTGGCGGGCGGTATTGCGGTGGGTTTGCAGGGTCCGATGGCAAGCATGATCTCTCAAAGACTCGGTATTTTTGAGAGTGTATTTATTGTCCATCTTGGCGGCGCGCTGATCGCTTTGGTCCCGATGTTCATCTATGGCAGTAAACTGGCGCAATGGCGCAGCGTACCCTGGTACGCTCTGGGCGCAGGAATATTTGGTCTAGTTGTGATCGCCTCGATCAGTTACATGATCCCGCGGGTGGGGGTAGCCGCCGCCGTTACCTCAGTGGTGGCTGGACAGTTGCTCGTCAGTGCGGTATTGGATCATTTCGGTTTATTGGGCGCCGCAATCAAACCGCTGGATCTAGCGCGTATCCTTGGGCTGGGTGTGGTAATGCTGGGCGTCTGGTTGACGGTGAAGTAGGCAACGCGGTTTGCATTTCCACCTTGCACGTTGTACAATGACGGAAATTTGTCTGGTCACAAGGAGGCATACGTGAAAGAACTGGAAGAGCGCATATTACGGGATGGGAAAAATCTGGGCGGGGGTATCTTAAAAGTGGATAGTTTCGTCAATCATCAGGTGGATCCGCTATTAATGGATACCTGCGGTCGTGAATTTGCGAATTTCTTTGCCTCGGTCGGCGCAACCAAGATATTAACCGCCGAGATCTCAGGCATTGCGCCCGCATTGACCACCGCCATTCATCTCGGTTTGCCAGTGGTGTATGCTCGCAAACACAAACCGATCACCATGCCCGATCAGGTCTATCTTACGCTGGCGCCTTCACATACCAAGGGACGCATGGTGGAGTTGATCGTCTCGCCGGAGTATCTGGCGAACGGTGAAAAGGTCCTGATCATTGACGACTTCCTCGCTAGCGGACAAACAATCCTGGGGTTGGTGCGGCTTGCCGAAGCCTCCGGCGCAAAAGTGGTGGGCATTGGCGCATTGATCGAAAAGCTTTTCGAAGGCGGGCGGGACCTTCTGAAGTCGGTAGGAGTGCCGATCTATTCGCTGGCGTGTATCATCGCGATGGACGATGACAAGGTTGTGTTTGGGGAACCGTCATAATCGGTTTTAGGTTTGAAAGTTGAAACGTTGTGGCGCGCAGATGGCTATGGAATCCGGTTGTCAGATATTTGATCGGCTGGATGTTTGAACACATGAGCTTTGCCATTCCTGTAAAACGCCTGCGCGAGACTGAGACCTTGCTGGCGTTTTATCATCCCAAGCCAGCTTATAAGTTTCATGTTCTGCTGGTGCCAAAGAAATCCGTGGCTTCCCTGAAAGAATTTGATTCAAAAGACTCCGCTTTCTTAATTGATTTATACTCTATCGTACAAAGCCTTGTGGATGAGTTCCAGCTTAGCGCCTATCGTTTGATCGTCAACGGCGGCGAGTATCAGGATTTTCCGCAATTACATTTTCATTTGATTTCAGACATCGCCCCTACAGGAATGAAATAATTTATGGACTCTATAGCTATTCTCGATTTCGGTTCGCAGTATGCGCAGATCATCGCGCGGCGGGTGCGTGAAGCGCAGGTTTATTGTGAGTTATTCCCCTGGGATGCGCCCATCGATAAGATCCTCGCCATCAGCCCCAAGGGATTTATCTTATCGGGCGGACCGCGTTCGGCTTATGAGCCGGATGCGCCTTATGTGCAGGATTTTATTTTCAAGACCGGCTTGCCAATCCTGGGTATTTGTTATGGCATGCAAGCCATGACCCACGCCCTCGGCGGCGAAGTGTATCCATCCACCAGCCGCGAATATGGTCCGGCTGAAATTGAAAAATTAATTCCCGGCACTATGCTGGATGTAATCTCCAAGGTGTGGATGTCACATGGCGATAAGATCACGCGCATGCCCCAGGGTTTCATCGCGTTGGCGCGCAGCGGCAACAGTCCCTTTGCGGCGATGGGCGATATGAAGCGCAAATATTTCGGGGTGCAGTTCCACCCTGAAGTACATCACACCCCGAACGGACATAAACTGCTCAAGCATTTTGTGGTGGATATTTGCGGAGTCAAACTAAATTGGAATCCCGCCTCCATTATTGAAGATTCCGTCGCGCGGATCCAAAAACAAGTTGGCAGACAGCGTGTGTTAGCAGCAGTCTCGGGTGGCGTCGATTCATCGGTAGCGGCGGCGTTGGTGCATAAGGCGATCGGTGACCAACTCGTAGCTGTGTTCGTGGATACCGGACTCTTGCGCAAGCACGAAGGCGAACAAGTCGCTTCAGCCTTTCGGGATAATCTGCACGCTGAACTGATCACGGTCGAGGCATCTGACGATTTTCTCTCCGCTCTCCAGGGTGTGACTGAGCCTGAACAAAAACGCAGGATCGTTGGCGAAAAATTTATCCGCACGTTTGAACAACAGGCGAAACAGTTGGGGCAACCAAAATTTTTAGTGCAGGGGACTATTTATCCAGATGTAGTGGAATCATCCGCACCTGATCGAAACAAAGCCGAAAAAATTAAAACGCATCATAACGTCGGCGGTTTGCCAGAGGATATGGAATTCGAGCTGGTTGAGCCGTTGCGTTATTTGTTCAAGGATGAAGTGCGGGCAGTGGGCGAAGCGCTCGGGTTGCCACAGAGCCTCGTTTGGCGGCAGCCATTCCCGGGTCCGGGGTTGACCGTGCGTTGTCTCGGGGAGGTGACGCGTGAGCGTGTGTCCCGTTTGCGGGCGGCGGACGCGATCTTCGTAGAGGAATTGTCCAATGCTGGTTATTTAAATCGCAGATTTTCCGGCGGTTCGATGATCACCGGTCCGCTGGTGGTTCAACCGCCGTTGGTTTCACAGGCGTTCGTGGTGTTGTTGCCCGTGCGTTCGGTGGGTGTGATGGGCGATCAGCGGACGTATCAGGAAGCCGCTGCCATCCGTGCCGTGACCACTGACGATTTCATGACCGCCGACTGGGCGCGCCTGCCGCATGATTTGCTGGCAAAGGTTGCCAACCGCATCGTGAATGAAGTGGACGGAATTAACCGCGTCGTGTATGATATTACGAGCAAGCCGCCCGCCACGATCGAATGGGAATAGTGATTTACGATTTCAGATTGTGGATTGACGATTGAGGAGGAACTGTGAATTTTGAACTTGGGGAAGTGCTAACACGTGCATGGCAAATATCATGGAAGCACAAATCATTATGGTGGTTTGGCGTTTTTTTTGGTCTTATCATGTCAATCATTTTCCCATTGATGTTTACTCCAATGTTCCTGCCATTCCTGATGGAAAATCGCAGCATGGATATGCTGCTTGTGTTCATGTTCGGGTTCACGATTCTATTTTTCGGTATCATAGCAATTATGTATCCGGTGAGTGCAGTGGTGCAAACGGCACTTACTTTGGGAGTGTTGCATGCCGATCAGGATGCCGAACCAATATCATTGAGTGAGCTGATTAAAAATAGTCTGCCTTTCTTCTGGCGCATCTTAGGGGTTATGACATTGTATGCAATTGCCGTCATACTAATAAATCTGGTGCTTCAAGCTGTCATAACTCTGGTGACCATTGTTACATTTGGACTCGGAATGCTGTGTATGACGCCGCTTATGCTGCTGCTATACCCGGTTATGTTTTTGAGCATTGTTTGGATGGAGCAGGCTGTAAACGGCATTATCATTGATAAAATGGAGATCATGGATGCCATCAAGCAGGGTTGGCATATTATTCGAAATAATCTTTTGTCCATTGTCCTGGTGATGGTTGTGGTTTATTTTGGGGTCGGCATGGTTTCAGGGATGATCATCCTGCCCATGATGATCCCGTTCATGGTATTGCCACTTAGTTTCATGGAAGGCGAACCCAACTTGACGATCATCTCTATTTCGTTATTGTGCAGCGTGGCGTTTGGGCCGCTGTTTGCGCTGATCAACGGTTGGGCTATGGCATTTACAAAATCTGCCTGGGTGCTGACCTATCTGCGCCTTACCCGCCCGGTTAACGAACATCAACCCGTATTGTAAGAAACAACGACCTAAAAGGAGCCGCTATGAATAATTTCAACTTTGGTGAAGTCTTAACGCGTGCGTGGCAAATTATCTGGAAGCACAAGGTCTTATGGATCTTCGGCATCCTCGCCAGTTGCGGACGTGGCGGTGGTAGTGGTAATAGCGGTAGCGGTGGCAATAACGGCTTTAGCGGTTCAGGTTCAGATCTGCCACCCCAGGTCATGCAATGGTTTCAATGGATCGAAAATAATTTAACAACATTCATTGCGCTCACGATCGCCCTGGTCTGTGTGATCTGGATCGTAGTGACTTTCCTCAGCACCATTGGCAAGGTCGGCTTGATCCGCGGCACGGCGCAGGCGGAAGGCAGTGCGGAGAGTTTGATTTTCGGTCAACTGTTCAGCGAGAGCACGCCATATTTCTGGCGGATGTTCGGTCTGTCTTTGATACTTTCCATTCCGATCTTGATCGTTGTCTTTGTGTTCGTGATCGGGCTGCTCGCGTTCATTATCCCTGTCAGCCAAAGTGGCGGGGATGGTTCAGCAATTGGGGCGTTGGCAATCCTGCCGTTGATGATCGGTTGTTTCTGTTTGCTCATCCCCGTGATGTTCGTGGTCGGCATGATCTTCCGTCAATCTGAAAGAGCCATTGTATTGGAAGAGTTGGGTGTGCTGCCCGCGATCTCACGCGGTTGGGAAATCTTCCGCGCCAACCTGGGCCCAATCATCCTGATGGCAATCATCCTTGGCATCATTGGTTTTGTAGTTGGGCTTGTTGTCGCCATCCCGATCATTATCATTGTATTCCCAGCCATGTTCGCGTTTATCGTTGGCGGAGCGGAGAGCACCACGCCGTTGATCTTCATGGGCATTTGTTTCTGCTTGTATCTGCCAGTCTTGATCTTGCTGAATGGCATTATGGTCTCTTACGTCGAAACTGCATGGACGCTGACCTATCTGCGTTTGACGGGCAAGCCTCAACTTGGCGATCAACCCAAATTGGATGTTGATCCACCCGCTGCACCCGATGATGGCAACAAGACTCTCATCGCCCGCGAACCAACAGATGACAACAAAACGATCATGTCCAAAAAGCCGGATGCGTAGACTCTTTGCGTTCTTTCTCAGTATAAGCCTGCTCATTGTTCCTCAAGCCTTTGCGTCCGCCCAAACCGCGGCATATGCAGAGGTCATGGCGATCAACGCGCAGAACTTCCCGCAGATCTCCGCACTCGTGGATGTGTACGATGCGAACGGCGGATTCGTGCCCAGCTTGCAACCTGCCGACTTAACGGTGTATGAAGATGGTCAGCCGCGCGAAGTGGCTTCTGTCACTGAGTCTACGCCGCCAGTGCAGATCGTGGTTGCCATCAACCCCGGTCCGCCGTTGGCAGTGCGCGATTCAACTGGCAAGCCGCGCTTTGATAACGTGGTCGCCGCCCTTGATGCCTGGGTCAATTCATTACCACCCGAATCAAGTGACGATCTCAGCCTGGTATCTTTATCGGGGCCGCTAATCAATCATGCCACTGCCAAAGATTGGTTGGTGAGTCTCAACTCGTTCAAACCTGATTTCCGCAATACGACCCCCAATCTGCGATCTTTATCCACTGCGTTGGAGACCGCCAACATGCCAACAGCGCAACCCGGCATGAAGCGCGCCGTGCTCTTCATCACGCCGCACATGGACGATCCCAATATCGATAACACCATTGCTCCGCTCATCCAGAAAGCGGTGGAATCAAAGATCCGCGTCTTCGTCTGGTTCGTGGATGCGGAGGAATATGGCATAACGCCCAGCGCCAATGCGTTCAAGTCACTGGCGCAACAAACCAATGGCGCCTTCTTTTTATTTTCAGGCACACAGGTCTTCCCCGACCCAAATCTTTATTTTGCGCCGCTGCGTCATATCTATTCGATCACCTATGCCTCCACGCTGACGACCGCGGGCGATCATACGCTGGGACTGTATATTGATACACCACTCGGCACCATCCCCGCATTGGATAAAACCTTCAATGTAGATATCCAGCCGCCCAATC
>Ga0180074_1000198_pt1 | contig 12595 bp, 8 predicted proteins | sample EasRiv366_16_10D_FD_121773 | JGI IMG/M metagenome (GOLD analysis project Ga0180074, IMG submission 121773) | Soil microbial communities from meander-bound floodplain in the East River, Colorado, USA - East River metaG ERMLT366_16_10D | ecosystem: Environmental > Terrestrial > Soil > Floodplain ...
CAGACCTTTCTGGCTTCATTTTCCAAATACGGCTTAGTCCAACTCGGACAGATGCGGCGGCACACTGCCCCTTTCCTTTAGCTCAACTCCCTCCCGCCGCATCAATCCTTAATTCGTTGGGCACTAAAATATTAGACCGAGATAATAACATGAAGAAATCAATGCGTATCCTTATTGCTATAGTTTCGTTGGGTCTACTAACTGCTTGTAGCAACAGTGCTTCAACGCAAGAATCTCTTAGCGATGAAGACAAGATTGCCACAATTGTCGCGGGAACTCTTTCGGCAATTCCAACAGTTACCTTGACACCAGTGCCAACAGACACTCCCGTTGTTGACGAATGGATATGGCACAATATTGATTTGTATTCTCTAAAACTCAAACTTCCAAGCGGGTGGACTATCAGCGAAGCGAATCGAAAACCAGAGCCAACAGGAATGGGAAATCCAATAATCGGTCACGATTGTGCAGAATATCGTTTGGCAAGCGCCGACAATTTATCTGTTTTATGGTTTCGTCCTGTCTGTGGTTTTGCTGAAGGGTTTCCTGGTTCTTATCCACCAGATACGATTATCATCAATCCGCAAAGTGAAAACGACAAAATCGGGAGATATTTCACCGATGGAAAATTTGTTTACGCAGAGGTTTTGGTGCATTCTTATGAAGACCTGACTGGCAAACACGAGGAAACGGTTTGTATTTCTCCTCCAACAGTAAGAATCACGAAAAAGGATGGTTCTGTCAGGGCAAGTATAGACTTAGAATACTTGGGCGATCAGACAAATATTGACAAGATTTTAACTACAGTGGATGAGATCATTCTATCAATCAGCGAACAGTAAAAAAGGTACCCAACACCGCGTGCAGCAACTGTCTTGAATGTCAAGGCAGTTGCTGTTTTATGGATGTATAAAAGCAGGCGATCACAGGCTGAATATTGGGTACAATGAAACCCAGCCCCTGTTTCCTCGTAGACATCCATAGCGCAAATCCAAGAGGAGAAACATATGCCTAACATTCTCGAAGTAAAAGACCTCGTCAAACAATACGGTGACTTCACCGCCGTCAAAGGAATTTCATTCGACATCAAAGAAGGGGAGATATTTAGCTTGCTTGGTCCAAATGGCGCAGGCAAAACCACAACAATCTCAATGCTCTCAACTCTATACACACCTACATCCGGTGACGCAGCCATCGGCGGACATTCCATCACGAAAGATCCAATGGCGGTGAAGCAAGTGATCGGGGTTGTGCCACAAGACCTGGCTTTATATGAAGACTTAACCGCAAAAGAAAATCTGCTCTTCTGGGGACAGATGTATGGCTTGAGCGGCAAGTCCCTCAACAGCCGCGTGGATGAAGTGTTGGAGCAGATTGGTTTGACAGATAAAGCCAAAAACAGAGTCAAAACTTATTCGGGCGGCATGAAGCGCCGCGTCAACATCGGCGTAGGACTGCTCCATAAGCCGCGTCTGCTGTTCATGGATGAGCCTACCGTTGGTATTGATCCGCAATCACGCCGTGCGATTCTTGACACGGTCAAAGACCTCAACAAACAAGGCATGACGGTTCTTTACACAACGCATTACATGGAAGAAGCCGAAGAACTTTCCAACCGCGTGGGCATCATTGATCACGGTGACCTCATCGCGATCGGCACACAGGATGAACTCACCAAACAAGTTGGGCAAACCGATACGCTCATTCTGCACATCGGTGAAAACGAAGATGCAGAAGCGCTCGCTCATTCATTCAAAGGCATGCACGATGTTCATGAAGCCAATGCCGTAGACCACGAAATATCCATCATCACACCGCAGGCTGAAAATATTCTCGCCGCAGTTGTGAGCAAAGCCAACGAACGCGGCATCAAGATCCGTTCCATTGATATTCGTGAACCAAATCTCGAAGCGGTATTTTTGCATCTAACAGGTAGAGCGTTAAGAGATTAAGAGAATTAGATGATTTGAGAATTACCAATTACTCGATTACCACGCACTAATTCTCCAATTCTCTATTCCTTCATTTCGCAACTCCCTTTTACATAAGAGTCAATATGTTGAAACTCCTTCTCATCGGCATCAAAGACCTCAAGCTCATGTTCCGTGACCGCGCCGCGCTCACATTCATGCTGCTCGCGCCGTTTCTACTCACCATCGGCATGGGCTTTGTCACAGGTCGCTTTAGCGGCGGCGCCAGCGGGCTTTCGAACATCCCCGTCATCGTCGTCAATTTGGACAAACAGGATCTAGGCGATGCATTGGAAGATCTATTTTCTTCGGAGGATCTTACAGACTTGATGGAACCCATCGCTTCTTCCGACCCCGAAGCGGCTCGCCAAGCGATAGACGACAACCAAGCCTCAGCCGCCGTCATCATTCCTGAAGGCTTCACCCAAAGCATCATCCCCGCTGAAGGGACAATGTTTGACCAAAATGCTGTTCAGCCCGAACCCGTGAAAATTGAAGTGTATACGAATCCATCCAGCCCAACGAGCGCAGGCATTGTCAAAGCCATCGTGGACGAATTCGTCTCACGCGTCGAAGAAGGACGCACCAGCGGCATGACATCCATCGTGGGGTTAATGTCGAACGGGTTGCTGGATCCACTCAATGCAGAAGAGGAAGCGCGCGACCTATTCCAAAATGTAGACGAAAGCGAATCATCCGCCATCACGCTCAAGAAAAATACTGAGGGCGCCGAGGCTGTTGAATTCGACCTGCTGGCTTACTTTGCGCCAGGTATGGCGTTGATGTTCCTGATGTACACGGTCTCCTACGGCGGACGTTCCATCCTCGCCGAACGTTCACAAGGGACTCTGCCACGCTTGATGATCTCGCCTACCCATACCGCACAGGTCTTAGGCGGCAAGGTGCTTGGCATTTTCTTCACAGGTGTTGCACAGGTTGGGATTTTGATTCTGGCAAGTTCAATGTTCTTCGGCGTGAAATGGGGCGACGCACTAGGCGTGGCTGTGTTGATTCTTGTCGCAGTCTTTGGTGCCTCGGGCTGGGGCATGCTCATCACCGCACTGGCACGCACACCTGCGCAAGTTGGCAGCACTGGTTCTGCGATCATGCTCATCTTCGGTATTCTCGGTGGGAGCTTCATAAATCTTGAACAGATGCCACCATTTGTACGAACCATCAGCAAGATAACACCCAACGCTTGGGGCCTGGATGGTTTCACCACACTTGCATTGGGCGGTACGCTGAAAAATTTAACCGAGCCGATCACTGCCCTGTTCATCATGGGCGCGGTGTTGTTCGGCATTGCAGTGGTCTTATTCAATCGCAATGGGTTGGTGCAAAAATGAAAAAAATCTTCGCCATCGCCTGGAAAGACGCCATCGTCCGCTTTGCCAGTTCATCGGAATTACTTTTCTTTATTGTTCTGCCCATCGTTTTCACATTCCTGCTGGCAGGTGGAACACCTTCAGGGAATGAAGATAATCGCATTCCGTTATTGGTCGTGGATGAAGCTCAAACGGCAATCTCGCAACAGATGCTTGTCGAACTCGAAAACTCGACCGCTGTCCGTTCTGAGGTTGTCTCGCGCGCAGAAGCACAAAGCCAATTTGATGAGCGCCGTGCTTCGGCTGTATTCATCATTCCTGCGGGAATTGATATTGCTTCTTTACAAAGCGGCTCAGCGGAAGTGGAATTACTTCAACAGCCCAACAACATCAATGCCACCGTGGCTGAGCGCGCTGTGTTGACCGCCATTCGGCGCGTGAGCAGTGCCATCTCCGCCGCGCAGAATGCGGTCAGCGCACGGGAAGTCAAAAAGCCTTTTGTTGATGCATCCGAGAAGCAAACTTATTTCGAGAGTTCGCTAAAATTGGCGCAGTCCATTCAAGCAGACGCTCCCGAACGCGTGACCGTTGTGGAAGGCTTGACCGAAGATCAGGTCGAGTATGACCCGCGCGCCAACTCATCGGCGGGACAACTGATCACGTGGGTATTCATTCCGCTATTCGGCATTTCAGCTTTGTTTGCTTATGAACGCCAGCAAGGGACATTACGCCGTCTGCTCACCACCCCCTCGCGCAAAGCAACCTTTTTATTAGGGACAATCTCTGGTCAGGTTGTGATGGCGCTCGTGCAAATGTTGCTGCTGGTTGGATTCGCAATTCTGGTGATGAAACTCAATTGGGGACGTGAGCCTCTGGCATTGTTCATCATCCTGCTTTGTTCTGCGCTTGCCGCAGCAGCGTTCGGCACGACGATGGGCACGTTCATTAAGACTGAAGGTCAAGCCAGTGGGTTGAGTGTTATGTTCGGTATGGTCTTCGCCCTCATGGGCGGATGCTGGTATCCGCTCGAATTATTCCCGCCTGCGATTCAAAACGCTGTAAAAGTTTTACCCACCACCTGGGCAATGCAAGGCATGTTGGATTTAGTATTGCGCGGCGGCGGATTGATGGATATTCTGCCTGAAGCAGGCATCCTGCTCGGGTTTGCGGTGCTATTTTTCAGTGTGGGCGTTTGGCGATTTAGGTTCGAGTAAGTCGGAAGGCAAATAACAAAAGCGGAAGGTAGCAGGACTACCTTCCGCTTTTTGTATTCTAACTATCTACGGCTGTGCAGGTCTTAACACAGGTTGAGGCCTCTCACGTGGTGCTGAGAAGAAGTCGATCGGCATTACAAGCGGCGTGAACTGTCCGCCACTTAACGCATCTGCATAAGGAATGTAATACAGGCTGATGTCGCGGCTGTCAAAACGCTGGAACACGAACATGATATATTTTCCATCCGGGCTCCAGGTTGCATCACGGTAACAGCAAACCCCATCGATGGGATTGATGATCTGTTCCTGCTTGGTGTCGCTGTCATATACATAGAGATCGCCGAAGCCGTCATTACGCACGGTATCGTTCAACAGGAAAAGATGATCGCCATCCCAATCGTAGCTGGTGATCTTTTTTGTAGTGTCTTCATTGGAAAAACCGAAATTCAAGCCGGGGAATTTATCCACACGGGTGGGTCCGATATTGCGGCAATTGGGTATATCCACATTCAACAGAAAAATTTGATCCGTGGCGATCAATTCCGTATCCAGTACGTGTGCGGCGAGTTGTTCTCCGTCATCTGACCAGAGCACATCCCTGAACGCATACTGATTGTAAAAACAACTGGCTTCCATTGCCAGCAGGTTGAACCTGGAGGTCGCCCCGCGAAAGGCTTCTATATTAAACGGAACAATGTTCAAAGTCTTATAAATACTGACTGCAACAAGTTCTCCATCTTGTGAAACTCGAAAGCCTTCCAGCAACTCATCCAAATTAAAGCAGGCGATCTCATGGATCGCCTTCGTATTCGCATCTAAAAGATAAGCGCAATTGCGGGTGATATAAACCAGGCGATTACCGGAAATCCACTGTAAATTTGATTTGGGGGAATTATCGGTGCGGATTTGGATCAGATTCGTGCCATCGGTATTCATGAGGTAGAGCTGATTGTCGGAAATGAGGGCAATCTGATCTGCACCACCCGGCATGGGAATGGGAGTCGGCTCAGAGGTTTGTGTGGCTGTAGGTTCAGGTGTCAGGGTTGGGAGCGCGGTGTCAGTGGGCTGAACGGTTGGAGAAGCAGAGATCAGGCTGGGGGTCGGAGTAGAGGCGGGCGAGAGAAAAGACAATTGTCCACCAAAGGCAAAAATCCCCGCAATAGCAAGCAGGATCAAGATCGCGACAGTCAGCCAGCCGGTCATGCGCCCACGTGAGGCACCGAAGATGCCGGGACGATCCACCAAAGTTGTGGATGGGTTGAGGAGGCGGTCTTCACCAAAGGCGACCAGGTTCAACGCGCGCGCCAGATCAATGGCGGTTTCGTAACGATCGAGCTTGTCTTTCGCCATGGCGGTCTTGATGATCGTATCGACCTCGGGCGGCAGGTTTGGGTTGACTTCGAGAATTTCAGGAATGGGTTGTTCAAGATAAGCGCGGACACGCTCGATGGAAGTGTTGGTGGAGAAGCGCTCGATGGAACGACCGGTCAACATCTGATAGATCACGACGCCCAATGCATACACATCACTACGGGCATCTATCCGTTGATCATACGCCTGCTCGGGACTCATATAACCCGGCGTACCCACTACACGACTCTCAGTATTGGCATCTACAGAGACTTCGGTCAACTTGGCAACGCCGAAATCTGAAATATATGGATTGGCATTCAGGTCGAAAAGGATGTTATCGGGTTTGATATCACGATGAATGACATTTTGTTTATGGGCGTGATCAAGCGCCACCGCGATACGTTCAATAATCCGCGCGGTATCTTGAAGCGATAATTTACCTTCCTGAATGAGAACGGAAAGCGAACCACCCGCCATATAACGCATCACAAAATAAGGCTGACCGTCCTGCTCCCCCACATCATACACCGGCACAATGGCAGGGTGCTCCAAAGAAGCGATGGTTTCCAATTCTTTTTTGAAACGTTCCAGTGAATTTTCGCCCTTACCCACTGACTCGCGCGGCAAAACCTTCACGGCCACATCGCGTTTGAAGCTTGGGTCAAAAGCAAGATAAACGGACGCCATCCCCCCGCGCCCGATCACTTGTTTGATTTCATACCTGCCGATTTTCCTAGGAGCCATTATCCTCAAGTATAACAACGCCAAAGAGGGGGCGCAAGCAATATGCGCTACAGAAGTATTGCCAATCTTCCCCAATCCTTCCTAAGATATCTGGGGATTGGCGAACAAAATGCTTTTTCTGGACTAAAAAAAGGCGTCGCTTCACACGACGCCTCTCATTGTTCCTGTTTCGAATTTATTTATCCTGGATCTCGGCCGCTCTGAATGTGTTCGCCATGAGCATCGCGATCGTCATCGGACCCACACCGCCGGGAACCGGGGTAATGAAAGCAGCCACTTCCTTGGCTTCCTCAAAATTGACATCGCCCACGAGTCTCTGGAGCGGCTTGCCAGTCTTCTGGCTGATCATCTGCGTGCCATCAGGATTGAGCTTCGGGATGCCGTTGATGCCCACATCAATGATCGCCGCACCGGGTTTGATCCAATCTCCGCGCACCATTTCGGCACGACCGATCGCCGCGATAATGATATCCGCCTGGCGCAAGATCGAGGGAATATCTTTCGTGCGCGAATGAACGACCGTTACTGTCGCATCTTCTTTTACAAGCAACAAAGCCGCTGGCATACCGACGATATTAGAACGACCCAATACCACCGCATTGGCGCCTTTGATCGTTACACCAGCTTCCTTGAGCAGGTAGATACAGCCGTAGGGTGTGCAAGGGACAAACAAAGGTTCGCGTCCCTTTTGGGCAAGGCGACCGAGATTGATCGGCGAGAAACCATCCACATCTTTTTCGATGCTGATGAGCTGTAAGACACGTTCTTCATCCAAATGGGAGGGCAAAGGCAGCTGCACCAAAATGCCGTTCACTTTGGGGTCAGCATTTAATTCCTTGATGAGCTTTTCCAAGTCTTCCTGCGTGATATCCGCAGGGACAGGATGATGATAAGAAGTCATTCCCAGATCGGCACAAGCCTTCTGCTTCATGCTGACGTAGGTCGCCGAGTCGATGCGTTCCCCGACCAACACGGTCGCCAACCCCGGCTGAGATTTCCCATCCGCAATTCGTTTGGCTACTTTTTCTTTCACTTCATCGCGCACTTTTTGTGCAATGGCAGTTCCATCAATTAACTGAGCAGTCATGTATATTCTCCTTTTTCGGACTTATTTCCATTTTACAACCCCGCCTGCATTCCCAAAAGTGACACTTATCCCGTGTTCGAGATTACGCCCTTCAATTTATCCCCGGAGCATTCCTGCAAGAACACCTGATCCAACTCGTTCCAGCGCGGCGAGGGCGCAAACGCCTGCGCGCGCAGATAATTTTCCGTCAGCCCTTCCATTTGCCAGCCCCATTCGCCCATCTCTGAAGTGGATTCCCACAAAACGGACATCGTCCGCCCGACAAATTTCTCCCGATAGGATTTCGCCGACTCAGCCAGCGCATCGGTCAGGATGTGATTCCGTATTTTTCTCAACTCGGGCCTGACCTGCCCCTTCATCCGTGCCGCCCCTGTGCCGGGACGTGGCGAATACGTGAAGACATGTCCATCGGCAAAACTGATCTCACGTACAAACTCAAGTGTCTGCGCGAACTCTTCTTCGGTCTCACCGGGAAAGCCTGCGATGATATCCGTAGTGATGGCAACATCTGGCATGATATCTCGTGCCGCGGTTACCAACTCGCGGAACGAATCAGGCGTGGTCTTGCGCGCCATCCGCTTCAGGGTGGATTCGCATCCACTTTGCAGAGGCAGATGTAAGTGAGGCATGAGGCGTTTGTCGTTCCAAAGAGAGAAGAAATCGGTCGATAAATCCCAGGGTTCGAGCGAAGAGAGTCTCAAACGCGGGACATTCGTTTCACGCAGAATAGCTTTTATAAGTTCACTCAAATGCGAATCAAAGTCATAGCCCCACGAACCAAGATGTACGCCCGTTAAAACAATTTCCTTTGTGCCACCATCCAACGCGGATTGAATATCGAGAATCACATCCGCAACATGGCGGCTGCGACCTTCGCCGCGTGCGACAGTGGTGATGCAGAACGTGCATTGATTATCACAACCATCCTGCACTTTGATGAACGCACGTGTGCGACGATGCAGACCTGGCAAAGGCTGACGAGTGATGGGTTCAAGGTCGAAGGTTTCAGATGGAAGGTTGAGAATATCGGCGACAAGATGGTCTTTGCGGTCATTCGTGACCACACGCAGAACATTCGGTAACTCATTGGCTTTTTGAGGTTGCAGAGTTGACCAACAACCTGTTGCGACAATTTCATTCACCCCCGCCCGCGCGATCTGACGGATCTTACTGCGCGAAACAGAAGCGGCATCGTTCGTGACTGCACAGGTGTTGACCACCGCCATATCGGCATATTCCGCAGTCGCGACGATCTCATGCCCCGCCGCGCGGAATTGCCGCGCCATCGTTTCGATTTCGCTTTGGTTGAGTCTACAGCCGATGGTGTCGAGATAGATTTTCATAAATAAATTGCTGGTGGTCGAGTAGCCTGAGGCGATAGCCGAAGGCGTATCGAGACCACCATGTAAGCAAAATTATATTGGTTAGTTGTTGGTCTCGATACGTGTCTCGCTGTCGCTCGACACTACTCGACCAACGGAATATTTACGGTTGCATCACCACAAAGTTATCGAACGACACATCCGCGCCGGGTTGTGAGAATGTTCCGGCGACCACACCAATGTCACCCGCTGGCAAGTCTGCATCCTGTACGGTCGCGACTTGATTGAAGTTCACATAAAAGGTCAACGTGTTGCCAACACAATCTGCGCGCAAATGACTGATCATATTCGGTTCGATCAACGCGCTGGGTTGCATTTCGCTTTGACCAAGCAAAGTAGTTAGACCGTTGATATATTTTCCAACTGCATAATAGCCATCATTGGAAATGACAAAGAAATAATGATTACCGCCTTGATAACGACATAGCACGCCCATGCGGTTCTCGTCGGGACCCGCAAGTTTCAGCACATCCGCTTCGATGCGCACATCACCATAATTCTTTTGAACTGTGGACCAGAAATCCAAACCGGGTTGCCGCACCAAGATCCGAAAGCCGCCTTCGAAATAATCCATGATGCCGCCTTCGTTGGCGAAGCGATCCCAACCGGTATTTCCGGCATCAAACTCATCTTGAAAGAGAATGGTGCCGGAAGGTGCGGCTTGTGTCGGCGACGGCGTAGGTGCGGGGGCGCAGGCAGTGAACAGAAAGCAGAAAACAGAAAGTAGAATGATGGCACGGAGAATTTTCATGGATGGGATTTTATCAGAAAGCATTTGCGTAATACGACATTGATGTCGCCCGACTCACGAGATAAATCTCGCGCTACAATTTTCAGGCTTCATGGAAAATATTGATTCAACACAGCTTGGGCATCTGTATTTCCCAGATCGCGCGCACTAACCAGATGTGCTTGCGCTGAAACACGATCTTCCAATTGAAAATACAACATTCCCAAATGAAAGTGCGCCGAGGCGTTTTGCGAATCTAACTCCAACGCATGGATGAGAGTCCGTTCAGCTTCGGGGTAACGCGCATCGAGCAATAACAACCAACCGAGTAGGTCGTGTAAACCAGCGTCATCCGGTTGGATCACGACGGCGCGTTGTGCGGCTGGAATACCGACATCTTTTACATTGATGTTATTTTGCCCACAAAATTGCGCCAGCAAGCGCCAATAGCCAACCTCATCCGGCACAAGCGCGGCGGCATATCGATATGCTTCCAACGCACGGATCATCTCGCCCAACTTGGAAAAAGACTCGCCGATCGCAACATACAACGTGGGATCATCCGGCTGCAGTTTCGCTGCCGCCTGAAACTCGGTGAGCGCTTCACGATTATTCCCAACGCGCTGAAAATAAAGTCCGCGCAGACCGCGCACCACAGACGAATTTGGATTCAAGCTCAAGGCAAGTTCAAGGGATGTGAACGCGTCAGTACTACCCGCTTGTTGCTGCGCTTCGCCGAGCCATGCCCACGCCTCTGCATTCTTCTCGTCAGCTTGTATGGCTTGCTCGAACGCGGCTTGCGCCAGTTCCCATTCGCTGACGAGTCCCAGTCCGCGCCCGATGACAACTAGCTGGGCTGAAGACGACTCACTCAAGGAGGCAAGGTTCAAGGCGGTGCGCAAGGTTTGGACCGCCGGATCAAGTTCCGGGTCCAGTTGTGAGGCGTTGATCAATTCCGAAAGCGCAGTTTGGGGATCAGAAAGAGTCAGCAAGAGTCCAAGGCGGTAATGGGCGGAGGCATCCGTTACATGATTGGACACATAACGTTGAAGAGATTCCGCCGCTTTGGCATAATCCTTTTGTTCTTTGTAGATCTGCGCAAGGCGCGAATATAGATTTTCAGAAGGATTCGCTTGCTCCAAGCCCTGTTCCCAAATTTCAGCCGCATGTTCGGCATCGCCCAGCCAATAATGGACATCACCCCACGCCACCCAACCATCCGCCGAAAGCGCGTGACGTTGAAACGCTCTTTGATAGGAAGCCTCTGCCAGGGCATATTCTTTGGCATAGTAATACTCATGCCCTGCCAGTTCATAGAGATCAGCACGCCACGGCAGCCGCCGCGCCGCAGATTGATGATGTTGTGCGGCTTCGAGGTATGACGGCGCGGTATTGCCTTTGTCCAATTCGGAGTAGCCTGAGAATATCACCGGTACAATGATCGCGAGGGCAATAATAAGCAGAACTGGCAATGCTCGGAAAGTGTTTCGCATATCACCCATTATATAATGCCCACGGTCACAAATTGCGGTTTCCCACCTTTGAAAAAGCACAAGTTGTGACCGCACTGGGTATAAAGGGGACAGTCACCTACAGTAACATTCCAACTCAATAACTGTCTTGATACAGTATCGCCGCAAGAAGACAGATTTCAATAAGTGGAAGTATAATCACGGATATCACATGGGCGCCTCACTTACTTCGATCTTTACTTTTCTAACGACTTCTGAAGGAAGTCTGGTTTACCACATCGTACTGGTATTTGCGATCATCACCACGCTGCAGTCTGCCTTCTTTCACGCCCGTTCAAGCGGATTTCCCCAGGCACGCCGCGCAGTCTTTGGGCTGGGGATTCTGATCTCGGCTCAAATCGCACTTTTCATTTTTAATGCATTGGCAGCCCAAGTCCTTAGCTTGTCTGCTTTTCTGCCAGCCATCGACCGTGCACTGACCCTTTTCTCTTTAATATGGATGATCTGGCTATGGGGTTTCCCCGAACCCAGCCGAATAGCAGATGTGGTCACCACGCTCGTAAGTCTGTTACTTGCTGCTGCATTTGCTCTCACGCTGGTAACCTATTCCCTAAGCCCCTCAGTCCCCTTTAACATAACCTATCTGGATACACTCTGGCAGGTCGCAAGCATCGTCACGGCTGTGCTCGGTATATTGCTGGTCGTCTTCCGCCGCCCCAATGGTTGGGGCAATGGCATGGCGGTGTTCCTGCTCGCTTTGGCAGGGCATACCATTCATTTACTTTTCGGCAGAACGATTCCTGGTGATTTTCCCGGCGCAGTGAGACTGGCATACTTAGCGACTGCTCCGATCTTAATGACCCTGCCCCAACGTTTCCCCTCGCCCTCTGGTGGTGGGACCACATCGGTGAGCAAAACCAGCGCGCCCGTGGATGAGCGCCGCCGCTACAGCACGGACCCCAAAACCTTCCATGCTTTGCTGGCGTTGGCAGGCGAATCCAGCACCGATAAATTAAGCCAGGCGATCACGCGCGCCATTGCGCAGACCATGCTTGCGGATCTGTGCTTCCTCATTTATTTAACCGACAATAACAACCAGATGCAGATCGCCAGCGGCTATGATCTCATCCGCGAAGAAAACCTGGATGGCGGGAGCATGAACAAGAACATGATTCCCATGCTCACCAACGCCCTCCAACGCGGACGTCCACTGCGCCTGCCTTCGAGCAGTACCTCTGCTGACATCAAAGGCTTGAGCGATCTATTGGGGCTTGCCAGCCCTGGTCATTTGATGAGCGTGCCAATTGTGACACCTGAA
>Ga0180074_1000199_pt1 | contig 12565 bp, 12 predicted proteins | sample EasRiv366_16_10D_FD_121773 | JGI IMG/M metagenome (GOLD analysis project Ga0180074, IMG submission 121773) | Soil microbial communities from meander-bound floodplain in the East River, Colorado, USA - East River metaG ERMLT366_16_10D | ecosystem: Environmental > Terrestrial > Soil > Floodplain ...
AATCAAAAGGGAAAAAGTTTCGGTTTGAATCCGCTGTATTGGGTTGCGCACCAGTTTTCTCGGTGTTTCGCGAAGCGTTTCCGCTGGCAGAACTTGCCTCCATCAAAGGCATCTTCAACGCTACAACCAATATCATTCTTTCGCGAATGGAGAACGGCGAAACCTACGAAGATGTCGTGAAATACTGCCAATCGATCGGCGTTGCCGAGACCGATCCCACCAACGATGTAGATGGCTGGGACGCAGCGATCAAGGTCGCGGCATTGGTCACGGTGTTAATGGACACACCCATGACTCCCCAGCAAGTAAGTCCCATTGGCATTCGCGGTATCACCTCTGAAATGATCGCCAAAGCCAAAGCCGAAGGCAAGCGTTATAAATTAGTTTGTTCAGCTGAAAAAATTGGGGATACAGTGCAGGCAAGCGTCGCGCCACAACTTGTAGATTCGTCATCGCCGCTGTATGGCATGATGAATTCCAGCACCGGTCTCACGCTCCGTACAGATGTGATCCTCGATTACTCGATCATACTCTCCGAAAAGCCCGGCATGCAAGGCGGACCGGTCGAAACGGCGTATGGTCTCTTTGCGGATTTTGTAAATTTAGCAGCACAATAAGCGTGATATTCTCTTGCTCAACCTATCCCCCGCGCCGGAGCCAGTTCACGATCTCTTCGCAGGTCTCTTCAGGGGTTTTGTCCTTTGTGTACACAATGAGCTTGGCAAGATCGTAATTCGAATGATGCCAGACGAAATGCTCGTTCACTTCACGGTGACTGTCTACTTCATAGTCGACGCGGGCATTGAGAATCCGCATCGATTCTTCCGGGTCGGGCGAGGGCATTAACAAGATAACATGGGCATACGGCGCCAAAAGTTCACGCACCTGTTCGAACAAGCCATCATCCTCATAGACAGAATTTCCTCCGCCAAGATCGAATATACAATCTCTGAAGTCTTCCAACAATCTTTTAACGGCATAGGCTTCAAAGGATTTCCAATAATGATAAAGCCCCCAAAAACCATCCTGGTTATGCTTGTGCCGGGCGACATCCAGATCATAACCAATTTCATCGTAGTACTTCCAACGTACTTCATCGATGGAGCGGCGCGGCAAACCCAGCCTCTTCGAGAGCAACGCGGCAATGGTGGATTTCCCGCTACCGATGGGACCAATGAGCACGACCTCGAATTTTGCCAGCAGAAATAGGCTTCTGGGGTTACGTTTGGGTAATCCAATCATCTATTTATCATCATAATAAGTATTGGTTGGTTTCCAAGCGATTGAATCATGAATGCAACATTGCAACAAGTGGCTGATAAAGGAATGGGGCTGAATTTGGGGAATAAGTTCTGTTAATGATGAGTCGGTTTGATGTATGGAAAAGTTACTGGCTTCGTATTCTACTTATGTAATTTGGATTATTAAACCCTTTAAGGTGTCATTCGTGCCAGTGACATTTGTCATCATTTCAAAGCTGCTACTGAGGTCTCATGGGGTAAAATCTGAGTGACTGAGTGTAGCACGGTTCCACCCCAAATTTGCGGAGGGTTTTCAATGCCGATCACCAAACAACGTACACTGGATTATGTAAATATCGAATGGGGCACGTATATCGAACGCTTTACCCACCTGCCCAAGGACGAACAGGCAAAACGCGTCGAAGCGATGGGTTATGAGCAGTTTCGAGATATGCTGGCGCACATTCTGGCATGGTGGGATGAGGGCATGGGCATCATCCTTGCCATTGCACAGGAACGCGAGTTTGAACGCCGGAAATATGACTTTGATGTGTTCAACGCCGAGGCGGTCGCGAAGTATAAGGCTGTGGATGAAGTCATGTTCCTGAATCAGTTTGAGAAAACGCGTCAGAAAATGGAAGCAGACCTAAGGTCGATAAATGAGGCGGTGTTCGAGAATCGGCGTGTCAAGACCTGGCTGCATGGCATCATCTTCCATCATGCGCGCGAACATCTCGTCGCTTTGAGCCGCTTTTTGACAGTGGATATGTTGGAGAATGAATGGGCAACATATATCGCGGACTTCAACCGGCTCGAGGCTGATAGGCAAAAGGAATTTTTGTCGAAGCAGGGCTTTGAGACTTTTCACGATCTGCTGGCACATGTGACCGGTTGGTGGGAGGAAGGCGCGCGGATTATTTCGGGCATTCTGGATACGCCGGGCTTCACATGGACTAACCCCGAAACGGATAAATTCAATGTGGAATTAACGCAGAAGTTTTCAACATGGTCTGATGCGGATCTGTTCGCGCATTATGAAACGGTGCGGCTGGCTTTAGTCGAGCTGGTGGCTGAGTTGCCTGATGATGCGTTCTTGAATACGGATATCGAAGGCTGGCTCAAGGATGATGTGGTGATGCATTACGACGATCATCCGATACCCGGTTGATATGCAGGTGACTGTCACGCAAATTGACAGTCACTTTTTTGTTTAATCGTCAATCCAAATTGCGGATGGCAGGGTGGGTAATTGCGAGCAAAGCCACCAGCGCGGTCAGTCCGCCGCCGAGCAGGAAGACGGGTGAGGGTCCGATGGTTTCGGTGAGTACGCCGGCGATATATAAGCCCACGGGCATAAGTCCGATGGAGCCCATCTGGTCAATGCTGGAGATGCGCCCAAGTTGTTCGTTGGGAATTTTTTCCTGAAGGGTGGTTGTCCAGGCGAGGGAGCCCGCTTGAAGTGCGATACCGTTGATCAACGCAGCGACGATCAAAATCCATAAGGGCAGATGCAGTCCATAGATGCCGAGCATGATCGCGGCGAGAGCAAGCGTGGTATTCATCAAGATGCCGCGACGTGGAAGTTTTTTGTAATGACCCAGCCACGTGCCACCGATCACGTATCCGATCGGGAAGATGGACAGGATGAGTCCGAGGCGGGTGACATCTGCCTTCATGAAATCACTGACGAGAAATGGCATCGCTACGATGTACGGTCCGATCAGGGTGACGTTGGTGAGCGAGAAGATGAAGATGCTGATCCACAACCAGGGTGTGGATGTTACGACTCTAAAACCTTCACGAATATCGGCAAGGATGTGACTCGCTTCCCGTTGCGGGCTTGGGCTGTTGGCAAAGATCAAAGGGATCAGGAAACAGGCTGACACTAAGAATGAAGCGCTGTTGATCACGAAGGCAGCGGAGGTCCCCACCCAGGCGATGATCCCCGCGCCGAGCGATGGACCGACGACGCGTCCCAAATTGGAACTGATGCTGGTGAGTGCGTTGGCAGAGGGCAGGTCATCTTCCGCCACGATCTGCGGAATGATGGCGATGTAGGCGGGGTTGAAGAAGGCATCCACCATGCCGAAGAAAAAGCTGGTGGCGTAGATGTGCCAGAGTTGCAGTTGATCGAAATAGGCGAGCGCCGCCACGATTGCCACGATGACTGCGCGACCCACATCCGAGATCAACATCAAGCGCACACGCGGAAAACGATCCACGACTGCGCCGCCGAGCAATAATAAAAGCACAGAGGGCGTGGCGACGAAAACCCACATCAAGCCCATCGCTTCTGCCGAGCCAGTCTTTTGCAGGATCCACCATGAGAGCGCGATCTCATACACAAAATCGCCGAGGCGCGAAAGAGTCTGCCCGGTCCAGAGCAGTGCGAACGAACGATTTTTGAGAGCGCGAAATGTGGACATATAACTCCAAATTAAAAAATATTATGTTGGTTGAGCGCACGCAGTCGAAACCATCATTATGCTTATGAGACCGCCGCCAGATTTTCCCTTGCCATTTGCACATGCGGATGATCTGCATTCAATTGTGATTCAAACACCTGCAATGCGCGCTTGAACAACTCATGCGCTTCATCATTACGCCCCAGTGACTGCAATAACACACCGAGATTATTCACCGTCAATGCCGTATCGGGATGCTCCGCGCCGAGAATTTTTTCCTTGATCTTCAATGACTTGCGGAATAATGCCTCCGCTTCCTTTACATCACCGCGCGCATAACACACATTCGCAAGGTTATTCAAATTGACGACGATCTCATAATGTTCCTCGCCGTATAACTTTTCAAACACTTCCAGGGCGCGGCGATAGATCGGCTCCGACTCAGCGTAACGTTCAAGTCCATCCAGCACACCCGCATACGCTGCCGCATCCGCCAGTACGGCAGGGTCATCCTCGCCCAACAACTTACGGCGAATATCCCACGCCTTGCGCGCCTCCGCTTCACCGCCCGCAAAGTCACCGCGTGCATGCGCCAGCCCGCCCAAATTATGATAAATGGTTGCTACAAAAGAATTCTCTTCGCCCACCTGTGCCAGTAAATTCTTTAACGCGGCGCGATATAACTTCTCCGCCTCGTCGAACTTGCCCGTGTACTTATACAAGATGCCCAGATGATTGCGCGCCGCCGAGGTCTCCTCATCCGCCTCGCCGAAATGCTCGATCGCATATTTTAACGCGTGGATTAATATCCGCTCCGCCTCGACATACTTCGCCAGATGACGATTTACATTGCCAGCCAGTCCCCACGCCTGCAAGCGGATCTCGCTACCATCACGGCTTGCTTCGGTTTCAGGGAGAGAATCCAACAGCCGTACCGCTTCATTCGCCGCCACAAGCGCACCCGCATGGTCGCCGACCTCATGCCGCATGAAGCCCAGTGCATTCCACACATTCGCCGCATTCGCAGATTCAGAATCACCGGCTGTTTTGAAAAGACCGATACATTCCAAATACAACGCTTCGGCGCGTTCGATATTGCCCTGCGCTTCGGCATCGCTGGCTTCTGTATACAATTCAACAGCTCGATCAACTGGTATGGACATGATAATTCCCATTCTCAAATGGTCGGCGAAAATTTCTGTTGTGAGTCCTGGCAATGCAGAAGATTTTTGACCAATTCCCAGGCACGCATACGGACAACTTCCGCTTCAGCATGGGTAAATACACCAGCATGCGCTTCAATGATCTCGATGGACTTTTTTACAGACAGGAACGCGCCTTCATAATTGCCGCGTGACTGGCGCAAATGTGCCAGCGCGTTCAGGGCGTTGGCAGCATTCACATAATACCTATCGCCAGCCTGTTCGAATAAAGCCCAACTTTTCAAATAATACACCTCAGCCAGATTTGCCTTGCCTTCCTGCTCGGCGAGACAGGCTTGATTATACAGTTCAATGGCCTGGTGGACTTCTATGTACATGACGAACTCCTCAAACTATCCATGTGACAGTCACTAAATAAAAGTGACTGTCACTCGGATCGGATAATTACTTGCGCACTTTCAGCGCGGACTCATTGTGGTTGAGCTCAACACCTTTGCGCACCTTCAACGCCGTCTCGTTGTGGTTCTCGGGGCCATCACTAGCCTTGCGCACCTTCAATGCGGCCTGGTTGTGATTCTTGGTGAGCGCTTTACATACCTTCAACGCAGTCTCGTTGTGGTTGGGGTCAATCGCCTTGCGTACCTTCAACGCGGACTCGTTGTGGTTCCAACCGTTAGGACCACCCTTGCGCACCTTCAACATAATGGGGTTTTGATTTTTGTTCATTTTGATTCTCCTTTTGATTTTACAATCCGATCGCGGACTGCTGTTTGATTGAACTGTGCCCAGTGTAGCAAAAGGAGTGTTGACAAAGTTGCGATTTGTTGACAAACAGTGTTGACTCTTGAAGAGTCAACACTCTTGCCATGCTCACACGCCCAAAAATGAACTTAAACCTGCCTAAAAGGATTACTTGTGAATGCTCAGCGCGGTCTGATTGTGATTCTGACTATTTAACCCCTTGCACACCTTCAACGCGATCTGGTTGTGGTTTTGGGTATCGAGTCCCTTGCATACCATCAATGCAACCTGGTTATGGTTTGGAATAAGAGCCTTGTGCACCTTCAGCGCGGTCTCGTTGTGGTTGGTGCCCACGGGTCCGGTTTTGCGAACTTTCAACGCGGTCTCGTTGTGGTTGCTGGTGCCAAGTCCCTTGCGCACTTTCAGCGCGAACTGGTTGTGATTGATACTGACCCCTTTGCGTACTTTCAACGTGGACTGGTTGTGGTTTTCTTTGATACCCTTGCAGATTTTGAGTGCGGTCTCGTTGTGATTGCTGGTTCCTAATCCCTTACGCACTTTCAGCGCGATTTGGTTGTGATTGCTGGTGGTGAGACCCTTGCGCACCTTCAGCGCGGACTGGTTGTGGTTTTCTTTGACACCCTTGCGGACTTTCAACATACTGGTGGTTTGAAACTTTTTCATTTCTAATTTCTCCTGTGGTTGTTTGATTTTTTGCGATCACTTTGTGATTGCTTCAATAGTCACAGTATACATACGCAGGTGTTGACAAGGTTGTCATTAATTGACAGCTTAATTGACTCTTTAATTGACTCACAGCAGGCTGGGCGTTGACTCTTGTCAACGGATGGCGCACGCATCATCCTTGAGATGAAGTAAAATGAACCCATGGCAGTAAAGGTAAAGCCAGGTACCCTCACCCCTGAACAATTCAACAATTTTGGCGAGTTGCTGCGTTTTCTGCGTGAACGCGCCGAACTCTCCCAGCGCGAACTGGCTCTACAGGTGGGTTATCACTACAGTTACATGAGTCGCATCGAAAAGAACGAACGCCTGCCCGATTCCGCTACGCTGATGGCGCGCTTCGTCCCTGCTTTGGGTTTGGATAACCAACCGCAATGGACGGAACGCCTGCTTAAACTTGCTGCCAGCGAAGAAAAGACCATGGCGCCGCGCCGTGGACAAGTGCACGCTTCGCACCCGCCGGTAGTTGCTGCCACCCTGCCAAGCTTTGACCTGCCCCTCAACCCGCTCCCCTTAAGCCTCACCCCGTTATTGGGCCGTGAAACGGAAGTGGAAGCCCTCACCAAACTCATCTCACGCATGGATGTACGCCTTGTCACTTTGGTGGGCGCGCCTGGTGTTGGCAAAACACGCCTTGCCATGCACACCGCCAACGAGATCGTCGGTATGTTCGCGCATGGTTCGGCATTCGTGGACCTTGCCCCCATCACCGAACCGAAGGATGTACTGAATACTTTGGCTGGCGCGTTGGGCGTGCAGGGCTCATCTGACGTGCCGTTGATGACCCAACTCATCAATGCTCTCAAACAAAAGAACCTCCTGCTGGTGATCGATAACTTTGAACACGTCATCGATGCCTCGCCGCAATTGGTGCAATTGTTGGGGAATGCGCCACAGGTCAAAGCGCTGATCACCAGCCGTGAAGCTTTGCGTATTTCCGGTGAATACGAATTCGCCGTGGATCCCCTGCCCATACCGCAAGCAGATACTGGTCAATCTGAATCATTGCTCGATTACGCCGCCATTCAACTATTTGCCCAGCGCGCGCAGGCCGTGGACCCGAACTTTAGACTGACCCCCGATAACCTCAAATCCATTCTGGAGATCTGCCGCAGACTCGACGGTCTGCCGCTGGCCATTGAACTTGCTGCGGCGCGCAGTAAGTTCATCTCCCCGCAGGCGATGCTCACCCAATTCGATCGGCGCCTCGATTGGGTCGTACACGGCACGCGTGATACCAGCTCTTCGCGGCAAACGTTGCGCGGCGCAGTGGAGTGGAGTTACAACACCCTTTCTGAAACCGAACGCGTGCTCATGCGCCGGTTGTCTGTGTTCTCAGGGGGCTGGAATGCCAGTGACGCTGAAGCAGTTTGCGGGGACGCTGACGCGGAGGCGCAGCCGAATCCGTTATTGCGGCGTTGGGAAGTCCTCGATGCGCTCATCCAATTAACCGATAAGTCGCTCGTCATCGCTGAAAAACAGGATTATGAAACGCGCTTCCATTTTCTGGAAACCATCCATGACTTTGTGCGTGAAAAATTGGAAGCGGCGGGCGAAGGCGTGGAACTGCGCAACCGGCATCTGGCGTATTTTGCGAATTATGCCGAAGCCATTGAAAACAATATTGATGGCACCGAACAGTTGAAGTGGACGCTGCTTGCTGACCAGGAACATAACAACCTGCGCGCCGCCTTAGACTGGGGTTTGCGCGAGGGCGCGGTGTTTCAGGATGCGCTGCGGACTGCGGCGGCGATCAGTGTGTTTTGGGTGGCGTGCAGTCATTTTCGGGAGGGGTTCGAACGCTTGAGTATTTATTTGAAACGCGCGACCGAACCGGAACATCAGAGTGCGAGGGTCAAACTGCTCTATCGCAGCGGGGCGATGGCAGGCTATATGTTCGATCACAGCACCGGGCAAACGTTATGCACACAAGGCGTGGAACTGGCGCGGGCGCTGGGTCTCAAACGGGACCTTGCCAATGCGTTGTTCTATCTGAGTGAGATCACGCACAACCTGGGACAAACCCAGGCGGCGCGGACGCTGCTGGAGGAATGTATCGCGTTGTGCTGGCAGGAGAACTACACCTCACAGTTGACCGTTTCATTGACCAACCTGGGCGTGTTCCTGAATAAGGCCGGCGATTTCGAGTCTGCACAGTCCACGATCGAAGAGGGATTGGCAATTGCTAACCGCACTCACGATATTTGGGGCATGGGTCATGCTTTGTTAAGCCTGGGCTCCATCAATCGTTATAAACGCAATTATGATGCCGCGATCGGTTATTTTGTACGCAGCTTGGAAGTGACCTTGAGGATCGGTGACAGGCATGCCGAGGGCGTGACGTATTCGAACCTGGCGCTGCTGTATTTTGTGAAGGGCGATTATGTCAAAGCGGGTGATTGCGCCGAAAAGTCCTTCGCAGTTTTTCAAACCATGGGTAATGAATATCAATCGCCCTATCCATTACGCATGATGGGGTATTCGGCGATCCATGCCAAGAATGTAGTGCGGGCACGCGTGTTGATGCAGGAAAGCCTGAAAGGGAATTATGCGATCGCTGACGCCCTCGGTCAATTGGCATGCCTGATCGGGTTCGCGCAATGCGAGGTCGCCGACAAGGATTTCAAGAGCGCGGTGAAGTTATGTGCGCTGGCAGAGACCCAGCGCGAGAATCTTAACGTCACGTTCCTGGAGCCGGATGCGATCACGCTCGAGTTGATCTTGAAGCAGGCGAAAAAGAAACTGGGCAAAGCCGCATACGAGGCCGCCTATCAAGAGGGGCAGTCGGCAAAGTTGGAGAATACATTGATGCTGTTGATGGCTGGGTAAAAAATGGACGAACATATTGTTTATCTTGCATTGGGTTCAAACCTGGGGAACCGCGCCGCAAATTTGAAAGAGGCGATCACGGCCCTGCCTCCGCAAATGGAGGTGAAGGCGAAATCGAAAGTTTATGAAACACCACCCTGGGGTTACATTGAGCAGGAAAAATTTCTCAACCAGGTGTTGATGGTGAAAACGTATCTTGAGCCGCTGCCCCTGCTCAAACATCTCAAACGCCTTGAAGTTGCGTTGGGACGAAAAGCCTCGTTCCAAAACGGTCCGCGTTTGATCGATATCGATATTTTGTTTTATGACGATGTGATCTTTGAATCACCGGAGCTGATGATCCCGCATCCGCGTGTGCATGAGCGCGGCTTTGTGCTATTGCCGATGATGGATATCGCCCCCGATTTCATACACCCGGTCAAACAGAAAAGTGTGCGCGACCTGATCGCCGGTTGTGACCTGCGGGGAATTGTACAGATCGTCTGATTTTTGAATAACTGAAACTTATTAAATCAACCCTGAAGATGAGAATCGTATATTAAGGAGAAACAATGGAAAATCCAGTGCCCCTCACACTGCGCCCTTTGCGTCTTGGTGAATTGCTTGACCAGGCGATTCGTTTGTATCGCCGCAATTTCATCACTTTTGTTGGTATCGTGGCAATGGTTTATGTGCCACTCATGGTCTTGCAAATTGCTTCAACAACATTGATGACCAGCTCTCTGGAAGATCTGAGGTTTTCGTCCCCAGATGAGCTTTTTACAAACTATGCTTACTGGGGCGGAATGCTTTCAAGCCTTGTAGTGGCCTTTTTGCAATTCATATTTGTTCAAGGTATTGCAACCGGTGCTTTGACGCGGGCCGTGGCGGATAATTATCTCGGCAAGCCAACCAGCATATTGGGCGCCTATCGCGGTATTGGGAAATCCTGGCTGCCTTTGCTCGGTGCGCTGCTTCTTGTCGGTTTATTGTCGATTGTATTTGCTTTCTGGTGGATCGTCCCGTGTATAGGCTGGATCACTGGTTTGGGAATGTTGGTAGTCCTATTGACGGCTGTCAGCCCAATGGTGGCGCCAGTTGTGGTCCTGGAGGGACAGGGTGTGATTAGCTCGGTCCGGCGCGCGTGGAGTTTAGTGCGCCGCCGTTTTTGGCCCGTGCTTGGGTATGTATTTGTGCTCTATTTATTCAGCATGCTGATCGTTACCGGTCCTACCTTAATTATGAATGCAGTACTGGCAGGGGCACTCGGGGCATTTGAAGACCCAACCTCAGGATTGGTGATCCGCACCGTTCTTCAATCGCTTGTGCAACTCATTGCCATCCTGATCTATTATCCATTGCAAATGGCTGCATTCACGTTGATTTATTTTGATCTACGCGTTCGCACCGAGGGTTTTGATATCGCTCTGCTCACAGTCGATGCATCCGATCAGGCAAATATCGATCAAGTAATGGCAGCGCCTGCGGCTGTGACCAATGAGCGGCTTATCGCAGGCTCTGATTTGGGTAACTTTGCCATCCTGACACTTGGGGCAGCGGGCATTTATATTTTCTTTATCTCGATCATCATGGGAGGTGTATTTCTTCTGCCTTCCCTTTTCCGTTAATTTAAATGCGTTCCCTCTTTGCCATCTGGCTGATCGCATTACTGTCTCTGACGAGTCTTTCGGCAGTGGGTCAGCCAGCGCATATTAATCAGGATGCCGAGCCCATCACAGTAGATGGATATTGGGAACTTGTCAGGAACACGCAACAGGCTGTCACGAAGATGGAGGTGTTGTCTGAGGCTGAGGTCCGCCAGCAGTTGAATGATCTCGCAGCGCAATGGGAAAAAGTCACAGCTGTGGAATTTCCGAATCAAAGCGTGATGCCAATCAATTCAGCGTATCTTGTGGCGGAACTACGCAATGTTTCGCCCGATCTACAGCGCCTGGGGAAATTGCTCGACACCTTGTTGAGTGCGCACGAGGTATATCCACAAAGTATTTTTACGATTCAAGACGTCCTGCCGCTACAGGAAATCCTTGCACGCCCCGAATTTCAATGGAGCGAACCAGAGACTGTGAGTGCCCCCAACTGGCTGCAAAAGATCATCGATGCCTTTGCAGCATTCATGGAGCGCCTTGCAGTTTATATTCTGAATACATTGTATTACGGGCGAGTGCCCCTGATCATTGCGGCTGTTATCATCTTTATCGTCAGCCTATATTTCATCTCACGCAACCTTTCACGCAACCTGGTGCGGGATGCCCAGCTTGCCGCGGAGGCCGGTGGCGATGAGCTGCTCAGTTCAACAGGCGCCATGCAACGTGCGCAGGTCCTTTCAACGCAGGGTGACTATCGCACGGCGATCCGTTATTTGTATCTTTCCTCTTTGCTGGCGCTGGATGAACAGGGTCTCCTGCGCTATGACCGTTCGCGCACCAACCGCGAATATTTGCGGAGTGTCGCCTCCAAGCCTGTTCTGGCGAACCCATTGCGCAATGTGATCGATCTGTTCGACCGTGTTTGGTATGGCTTTGAAGAAGTGGACGAGAAGACTTACCAGGCTTATATTGTCCATGTTGAGAAATTGCGGGAGAATAAAGAGTGAAGATGCTCTCGCACGATGCCAAACTGGGCATCGGGATCATGGCAGCACTGTTGATCATAATTACTTTTGCAGCAACCCGGCAACAGGCTGAGCAGATATACCCCAAATTGTCGACAATTTCATCTGCGCCAGATGGTGCTTTGGCGTTGAAATTATGGGTGCGGGAATTAAACTACCCTGTGAACGAGCAGGTGTTGGAAAGTTTCAGCCCACCAGAGGGTGCAACCATCCTTTTTGCCTTAGAGCCGTCTTTTCTGACCGGTGCTGAATTGAAATCCATGGATCAATGGGTCGAAAATGGGGGCACGCTGATCGCCATCGGCGAACAATACGGCATGTATTCCCTGATCGATCACTATGGCTTCTCTTTCGAGTTTCTGCCTGAAAACAATGCTCCGCCTGCCGTTGAGACTCCGCTTTTGAATTCACCTGCACTTGGTGATCTGACCAATGCAAAAGCGCGAGTTGCGTTTGCTACAGAACGCGATGATTATGTCGTCCTGGCGACGTATACAAGCAAACCTGTTTTGGTTTCATTCGAACAGGGCCAGGGCCGCGTTGTTCTGGGAACGATCCCAGATGTGTTCACGAACGCGGATTTGAAACAAGCAGGCAATCCTGAACTGGTGTTGAACATCCTTGCATTGGCGCGCACCAAGGGCGCGGTCTGGTTCGATGAATGGCATCACGGTGTGCAGGGCGGCGCCCAGATCTTGGGACCGGAACAATTTCTGCGCCGCACACCGCTGGGTCACGCATTATTATTCGCTTTGTTCGCAGTTTTCATGACGCTCTTCCTGCAAGGGCGCGGCTTTGGCAGACCGGTGCCCCTCCCGCAGGAGATCAAAC
>Ga0180074_1000200_pt1 | contig 12502 bp, 9 predicted proteins | sample EasRiv366_16_10D_FD_121773 | JGI IMG/M metagenome (GOLD analysis project Ga0180074, IMG submission 121773) | Soil microbial communities from meander-bound floodplain in the East River, Colorado, USA - East River metaG ERMLT366_16_10D | ecosystem: Environmental > Terrestrial > Soil > Floodplain ...
CGCCGAGCATCTGGGCGCACAGCGGCCCGGCGAGGATGCGCGTGAGGTCGAGCACGCGCAGCCCTTCCAGCGCGCCCCCTTTGTCGTCAGAACCCATCAAAACCTCTTACCGCCAAGAAAACTCCAAAATCAAATTTGAACCGCCAGGACGCCAAGAGAACCAAGAAATTCGAATCCCCTCACCGCCAAAGAAAATTCAAGACAATAATTGAACCGCAGAGGCACAGAGAGAAACAAGGACCGGCGCAAAAAGTCGTTGCTTGATTTCATTTAAAGTCCTGCTCCTGCGTCTCTCCCCATCTCGGCGGTTCGATTAGGATTGCCGTTCCTGATTCTTGCTTCTCCTGGCGTCTTGGCGGTTCAGTCTTTCGCCTTGCCACGCATGGCAGGCGGCGCGTTGAGGTTCTTTTCCAGGCCCCGCAGGTAGCCGTCGAGCTCGCGCTTCGCGCGCAACCGGAACTTCTGGAAGTCGGGCGCGCGGCCGGCGAGGAAGGCGTTCATGCCTTCCTTTGCTTCCTCAGAACCCCACACGTGCGCGAGCAGCTCCATGCCGTGCTGCCACGACGAGTAGAGATTGTCGGACTCGAAGTTGAGCGATTTCTTGGTCATGCGCAGGGTGAGCGCGCTGTGGCCTTTCATGGTCTCGCACCACTTGAGCGTCTCCTTCAGCAGGTCCTTCTGCGGCACGCATTTGTTGATGAGGCCGACCTCCGCCGCCTCCTTCGCCGTGAAGCGGCGGGCGCAGAAGATCATCTCGCGCGCGAGGCGCTCGCCGATGAGGCGCGGGAGGTATTGGGTGGCGCCGACCGTCGGGCACGCGCCGACCTTGGCGCCGGTCTGGCCCAGCACGGCGTTTTCGGAGGCGATCACGAGATCACACCACAGCGCAAGCTCGTGGCCGCCGCCCATGCACCAGCCGTTCACCATCGCGATCACCGGGATCGGCAGCCCGCGTATCGTCATGGCGAGCCCCAGCATGCGGTCGTTCCACATGCAGGCATTGGTGAAGTTGAGGCGCTTCATCGCGAAGAAATCGCCGCCGGCGGAGAACGACTTGTCGCCCGCGCCAGTAACCACGGCGCACACGATCGAAGGGTCCTCGCGGGTGGATTTGAACGCGTCGATCATCTCGTCGAGCGTCTGCTCGCGGAACGCATTCAACACGCGCGGGCGGTTGATGGTGATCCACGCGACCTGGTCCTTCACTTCGTAGAGAATGTCGCGATAGTTCCGCGTTATGGACTTCGACGCGGCTGGCTTCGAGGGTTTCTTGGCGATGGTCTTGCTGCTTGCGGGCATGGCGCTCCTCGGCTCAAACTGTAGTTGGCGACGAAGCGGGGAATTATACTTTCAGAGATCGTTCCGAAGGGGGCGAGCATGAAACTCATCATCAGCTTACTTTGCGCCGTCTGCCCGTTTGCCCTGGTCCTGGGGGCGAGCGCCCAGACCACTTCGACAGGCTCAGGACAGGCCTATCCAGTCAAGCCGATCCGCCTCATCGTGCCGTTCCCACCAGGCGGTCCCACCGACACCCATTCGCGCTGGGCCGCGCACCAGTTGAACACCGCCTTTGGCCAGCCGGTCGTGGTGGAAAACCGCGCCGGCGCTGCCGGCGTGATCGGCACCGAGGCCGCAGCGAAAGCGGCGCCGGATGGCTACACCCTGCTCGGCGGCAACCCGGGACCGCTCACCATCGCGCCCAGCGTGCGCAAGCAGCTGTCGTACGACCCGGTCCGGGATTTCGCGCCGATCACGCTCATCGCTCGAAGCGCAAGCTGCATGTGCGCGCATCCCAGCGTGCCTGCGCTGGGTCTGAGGGGGTTCATCGCAGTCGCCAAGGGCAGCCCCGGGAAGATCAACTACGCTACCCCGGGAGTAGGCACGGTAGGGCACCTCGCCATCGAGAATTTCTCGACGCTGGCCGGGATCAGGATGACCCATGTGCCGTACAAGGGTGCGGCGCTCTATACCGTTGACCTGATCGCCGGCAACATGGATTTCGCCCAGATCCAGATCTTCCAGGCTGCGCCCTACGTGCGCGACGCCAGATTGCGCGCCCTGGCCGTCACGTCCTCCGCGCGCTCCCCTCTGCTGCCCAACGTGCCGACGGCGGAGGAGCAAGGCGTGAAAGGCTTCACCAGCTACAACTGGAATGGCGTCCTTGCGCCCGCCGGGACACCCAAGGCTGTCATCGACCGGATCCATGCCGTCCTCTCCAGGCCGCTTACCAACCCCGACACCCGCAGGCAGATGGAAGCCGTCGGCTACGAAGTGTCGGGCGAGGGCCCGGCGGAATACGCGGCCTTCATCAAAGCCGAAACTGAGAAATGGGCGAAGGTGGCGAAAGCGGCCGGCATCCAGCCTGAATGAAGCGTGACATGATGGTGCGTGACGCGGTGCGGCGTGACAGGGTGAGGCGTGACATGGAGAAGCGTGGCTCGTCACGGCTTTAACATCACGAATCACGACTCACGCATTCACACCAAAGAGAGAACCATGGCAGAAAAGAAAGAACCGGCGTACTTCATGTATTTCCCGGGCAACTACCGCTGGTCGGCGGCGTTCATCAACATGATCGGGTCGATCGCCTACGGGGGAGCGGAAATCGGCGAGCTGCACAAGATCGGCCGCATGCTGAAGGACAAGGCGCCGGAGGACGACGAGGCCTGGTTCAGGGCCTGCGTGAAAGTGGCCGATGGCGTGCGCGCCTACGCCGAAAAGTGGGAAAAGGCCGGGCACCGCCATGCGGCTGCGCACGCTTACCTCCGCGCCTGCAATTATTTTCAGATGGGCGAGCGCTTCCGCACGCCCAAGGACCGGACCGGGCTCGACGCCTACCGCAAGGGCGTCGAGTGCTTCCACCGCCACGCCGCGCTGACCGACCTCAAAATCGAGATCGTCGATGTTCCGTACGAGAACGGCAGCCTGCCCGGCTACTTCGTGCACGCGCAGAACGCGAAGGGCAAGCGCCCGCCGTGCGTGGTGTTCTTCGACGGGCTCGACGTCACCAAGGAAATCCAGTTCGTGCGCGGCGTGCCGGACCTCGTCAAGCGCGGCATCTCGTGCCTGGTGATGGACGGCCCCGGCACCGGCGAGGCGATCCGCTTCCGCAATTACACCCTGCGCCACGACTACGAAGTGGCCGGCAGCGCCTGCGTCGACTGGCTGGAGAAGCGCGCCGACGTGAACCCGAAGCGGATCGGCGTCGTCGCGATCAGCCTCGGGGGCTACTACGCGCCGCGCTGCGCGGCGATGGAGCCGCGCTTCGCCGCCTGCATCGCCTGGGGCGCGCAGTGGGACTACCACGACACCTGGAAGAAGCGCGTCGCGGCCTCGTTCAAGACCGCGCTTTCCGTCCCGGGGCACCACATCGAGTGGATCATGGGCGCGAAATCCCTCGCCGAGGCCCTGAAGAAGCTCGAGCCATTCAAGCTCGACGGCGTGATGCAGAAGATGCGCTGCCCGTTCCTGCTGGTGCACGGGGCGGACGACGAGCAGATCCCGCTCGGCGACGCGCGGAAGCAGTTTGACGCGTGCGGCTCGAAGGACAAGACTTTCCGCGTATTCACCGCAGAGGAAGGCGGCGCGCAACACTGCCAGCGTGACTACCTCACGCTGGTGGTGGCGGAGATGTGGAATTGGTTTGAGGAGAAGTTACTTCGCAACTGAGAAGCGTGATTCGTGGGTCGTGAATCGTGAGTTGACTTGAGCCGTCGACGATCGAATCACGAATCACAAATCACGACTCACGCCTTATGAATCAATTGCGCCGATGCTTCGAATGCGGCCAGCCGCTCGGCAAGAAGGACGTGTTCTGCCCGCGCTGCGGCGCGAGACAGCCGCGGGACCCAAAGAGAAAATGGACAGGATTAACAGGATTGACAAGACCAAGTCCGACACTAAACCTTTTCTGAGATGTTTCGTTTTTGTGTTTCGATCTAAGTCCGTGTGCTTCCGTGTGATTCCGTGGCTAAGTTTTTGAACGTTTTCGATCTTGTAAATCGTGTCTATTGGGGGTGTTATGCCCGCAGATGTTGAAGCCCGCCTCGCCAGGCTCGGCCTGACGCTGCCCGCAGCGCCGTCGCCGGCCGCGAACTACGTGCCTTTCACGATTGCGAAGGGCCTCCTCTTCATAGCCGGCCAGGCACCGGTGCGCGACGGCAAGTATGCGTTTACGGGACGCGTCGGGAGCGAGGTCACGGTCGAGGATGCGCAGTCGGCCGCCCGGCTGTGCGGGCTCAACATCCTGGCGCAGGTGAAGTCCGCCCTCGCCGGGGACTGGTCGCGCCTGAAAAGCTGCGTGCGGATCTGCGGCTACATCAGCTCGGCCCCCGGCTTCTTCGAGCAGCCCAAGGTCCTCGATGGCTGCTCCGACCTGATGGTGCAGGCGCTGGGCGAGGCGGGCCGGCATGCGCGCTCGGCGTTGGGCGTCGCCGCGCTGCGCGGCAACGTTCCGGTAGCAGTGGATGCGATCTTCGAGCTCGCGGACTAGCGCGCTTTGCGGCGCAGGAGCTTCGCGCTCATCTTCACGGCCTTGACGATGTTGATATAGCCGGTGCAGCGGCAGAGGTTGCCCTCCAGGCCGTGGATGATTTCGTCCTCGGTCGGGTTGGGCTTGTCCTTCAGGAGCCCCGCCGTCGCCATGATCATGCCCGGCGTGCAGAAGCCGCATTGCAGCCCGTGGCACTCGGAGTAGGCGCGCTGGATCGGATGGAGCTTGCCCTGCTTCGCCAGGCCCTCGATCGTGACGATGCTCGCGCCGTTCGCCTGCGCCGCGAGCACGCTGCACGACTTCACCGCCCGCCCGTCGACGTGCACGGTGCAGCAGCCGCACTGGCTGGTGTCGCAGCCGATGTGGGTGCCGGTGAGCTTCAGCTCGTCGCGCAGGAAATCCACGAGCAGCGTCCGGTCCTCGACCGTGCGCGTCTGGCTCTTGCCGTTGACCTTGATGGTGACTTTAGCCATGGTCGTTTCCCGAAAGTGATTCGTGAATCGTGATTCGTGATTCGAAAGCGCTTCCGCCTATTGTATATTTCGCCTTTCCTCGGCGTGCTTGGCGTCCCTTCGACAAGCTCAGGACAGGCCTTGGCGGTTCATTTTCTGTTCTTGCTTTTCCTTGCTGTCCTTGGCGGTTCAGATTCTCTATCTGCGGTTATTTCTTGCCGGAGAGTTTCGCGAGGGCCCGTTTCGCCATCACCCGCACCAGGTTGGCCCGGTAGTCGCGATCCGCGTGGATGTCGCTGTTGAGACCGCTGGCATCGAGCTTGACTCCCTCGATCGCCGCCGGCTTGAATCCCTTGGCAAGCGCGGCCTCTGCCTCCTGCCAGCGGAACACGCCCGGGCCCGCGCCGGTGACCGCCACGCGCACGCCGCCCGCCGTCTGCGCCACGAACACGCCCGCCATCGCGTAGCCCGAGGCCGGGTGGGGAAACTTGGAATAGGCCGCGCGCTTCGGCACCGGAAACTCGATGCGCACGATGACCTCGCCCTCTTCGAGCGCGGTCGCAAACAGGCCCTGGAAGAAATCGTCCGCGGCGATCGAGCGCTTCGTGGTCACCACGGTGGCGCCAAGTCCCAGCGCCGCGGCGGGATAGTCCGCGGCGGGGTCGTTGTTCGCCAGCGAACCGCCAATGGTGCCGCGGTTCCGCACCTGCGGATCGCCGATCTCGCCGGCGAGCCCCGCCAGCGCCGGGATCGCCTTCTTCACGACCGCAGACGTGGCGACTTCGTGGTGTTTCGTCCCGGCGCCGATGACGAGCTTGCCGCCCTTCGCCGCGATGCCGCGCAGCTCGGGCAGGCCCGCGATGTCCACGACATGCGTGGGCCGGGCCAGCCGCTGCTTCAGCGTCGGGATCAGCGTCATGCCGCCCGCGAGCAGTTTCGCTTCCGGATTCCTGGCGACGAATTCAGCCGCCTCCTTGACCGATTTCGCCTTGACGTAACTGAGTGAATACATCCGTTCGTCTCCCTTCCCAGATGTTCAATTGCGAGTCACCCTCTCCCCAACCCTCCCCCTGGATAGGGGGAGGGATAGGGTGGGGGTCGAGTGCGCAAATTCTCGATTCATCTGCCGCCCGCCTTGGCCGAGTGTATTGCATGCCACACCTTCGCCGGCGTCAGCGGCATGTCGAGGTGCCCGATGCCGAGCGGCCGCAGCGCATCCATGACCGCGTTGGCGACCGCGGGCAGCGACCCGGTGCAGCCCGATTCGCCCACGCCCTTGACGCCGAGCGGGCTCACTTTGCTCGGCGTCGGGTGCTCGGCGCCCTTGATGGCGGGCAGCAGCCCCGCGCGCGGCATGTAGTAATCCATGAAGCTGCCGGTCAACAGCTGTCCCGTAGCGGGATCGTAAACCACTTTCTCGCCCAGCACCTGCCCCACCCCCTGCGCCACGCCGCCGTGGAGCTGGCCCTCGACGACTGCATGATTGATCACCGTGCCGATGTCGTCCACCGCGGCGTACGAGGCGATCTCCGCAACGCCGGTTTCGGGGTCGAGCTCCACCTCGGCGATGTGGCAACCATTGGGAAACGTCGATCCGAATTTGCCTTCCGCGATCACGCTGACCGGCTTCGCTTTTGCCAGCTCTCCCAGGCGGACCTTTCGTTTCGATTCGCGCGTATGGAACTCGCCCCCCGCGTATTCGACCTGGGAGGGCTCGACCGCGAGCTCGAGGGCGGCAAGCGCCCGTCCGGTCTCGATCAGCTTCCGCGCCGCGAGGTGGCACACGCTTCCGGCGCCGACCGTGCTGCGCGAGCCGCCGGTATGGTTGCCCTGCAACCGGTGCTGCTTCTCCGGCGCGCACTGGCTTATCCGCACGCGCTCGAACGGCACGCCGAGCGCATCCGCCACGATCGTCGCGAACGTCGTCTCGTGGCCGTGGCCCTGCGCCTTCGACATCGTGTAAACGGTGATGCGGCCTGAGGCGTCCAGCTCCAGCTCGACCTCGTCCTTCGCCGCCTGGCCGGCGCCGGTGTTCTCGATCACCGTGGCGATCCCGATGCCGCGCAGCTTCCCCGCCTTCTCCGTCTGCGCGCGGCGCTTCGGGAACCCCTTCCAGTCCGCGAGCTTCAACGCCTTGTCGAGCAGGCCCGGCAGGTCGGCGTTCTCGTAGGTCGAGCCGGTCGGCGTCTTGTACGGGAACGCGTCGCGTGGGATGAAATTGCGCCGCCGCAGCTCGGCGGCGTCCATCGCGAGCTCGGTCGCCGCCTGGCTCACCAGGCGCTCGACGGTGTAGGCGATGTCGGGACGCCCCGCCCCGCGGTACGACGATACCGGGTTGGTATTGGTCAGCGCGACCCGGTAGGTGGCGTAGAGCGCGGGTATGCGGTAGACGCCGGTCATGCAAGTGGTCGTGTTCCGGATGTGGCCCATCGAGGCCGGCGACAGGTAGGCCCCCATGTCGTTCACCCAATCGAGCCGCATCGCGGTAAAACGGCCCTCGCGGTCGAGCGCGAGCGCGCCGTCGATGATATTGGCCCGCCCGTGGGTGTCGCAGGCGATGCCCTCCGAGCGCGTCGATACCCATTTGACCGGCCGGCCGGTCTGCCTGGCTGCGAGCATCAACGCGCCATGCTCCGGGTAGGCGGGCGTGCGCTGGCCAAAGCCGCCGCCGACGTCGCCCACCTCGAAATGAAGCCTGTCTTCCGGGACGTTAGTGTAGGCGGAAAGGTGCCGGCGCAGCGTGGTGATGCCCTGGCAGCAGACGTGCAGCGTGTAGCTGTCACCGTGCGCGTCGTAGGAGGCGATATAGGCGCGCGGCTCCATCGGATTGGGCGCGACGCGGGTGACCTCGAGCTTGAGGCGCGTGACGTGCGCCGCCCGGGCAAACGCCGCTGCGACGGCGGCGGCGTCCCCCACTTCCACTTCCAGCGCGAGGTTGCCCGGCACGTTCTCGTGGAGCTGCGGCGCGCCCGGCGCAAGCGCCTGCTCGGGCGAGACCACCGCAGGGAGCTCGCGATACTCGACTTCGACGAGCTCGGCGGCGTCCTGGGCCGCCTCCGCCGTATCGGCGACCACCAGCGCCAGCGCCTCGCCCACGAATTGCACCCTGCCGTGCGCCAGCACCGGCCGCTCCGGCGCGCGGGCCTGCATGCCGCCCTTCCCGGGGAAGGTCAACGTGTGCATCGGCTTGATGTAGCCGGCGCGCACGGCATCGGCACCGGTGAAGACCGCCTTGACCCCGGCGTGCTTGAGCGCCCGCCCGGTGTTGACCGAAACGATCGCGGCGTGTGCCCGGTCCGAGCGCACGAAGTAGCCATGGAGCTGGCCCGGCAGGCTCCAGTCTGCGGCAAACGTGCCGGCGCCGGTGACGAGGCGCGCGTCCTCCACCCGCCCCACCGGGTCATGATGATTGTGTGCCTTCGCACTCATTTCAAGAAAATCAAACCCTAAATTCAGCCACAAAGAACACGGAGTTCACAGAGAAAACCACATCAAACACGGGAAACTTTTCGCTTTTCAATCTCTTTGTTCTCCGTGATCTCTGTGGCTAATGTTTTTCAGCTTCTTTTAGCCGAGTCTATCGCATGCCACAGCTTCGCCGGCGTCATCGGCATGTCGAGGTGCTCGACGCCGAGCGGCCGCAGCGCGTCCACCACTGCGTTGGCGAGCGAGGGTATCGAGGCAGTGCAGCCCGATTCGCCCACGCCCTTCACGCCGAGCGCGTTGTTGAGGCTCGGCACCGGGTATTCCTGCATGCGGATATCCGGCACCAGCCCGGCGCGCGGCATGCAATAGTCCATGAAGCTGCCGGTGAGCAGCTGTCCGGTCTCGCGGTCGTAGACGACCTGCTCGCTGAAGATCTGCCCGGCGCCCTGCGTCACCGCGCCGTGCACCTGGCCTTCCACGATGGCGTGGTTGATGACCTTGCCGCAATCGTCCACCGCGTTGTAGGCGACGATGCGCGCGACGCCGGTGGCGGGATCGATCTCGACCTCGGAAATGTGGCAACCGTTGGGGAAAGTCGAGCCGAAGGTGCCCTCCGCCATGACGTTTATAGCACCGGCTTTCGCCAATTCGTGGAGGCTGATCTTTCGTTTTGAACCTCTTGCATGGAATACGCCGGCGGCGTAATCCACTTGCGAGGGCTCGACTTCGAGCTTCTCCGCGGCGAGCGAGCGCGCCTGCTCGATCAGCTTCAGCGCGGCGAGCTTGCACGCGCTGCCGGCGCCCGCGGTGGAGCGCGAGCCGCCCGTGTGGTTGCCGATGAGCGGCTTCACGCCCTGCCGGATGCGCACCCGCTCGAGCGGCACCCCGAGCGCCTCCGCCACGATCATGCCGAACGACGTCTCGTGCCCCTGCCCCTGCGACTGCGACACCGTATAGACGTCGATCCCGCCGGAAGGGGTGGCTTCGATCTCGACCTGGTCCTTGGGGAACAGCCCCGCTCCCGTATTCTCGATGACGGTGGCGATGCCGAGGCCGCGCAGTTTCCCCGCTTGTTCCGACTTCCGGCGGCGCGCCGCGAATCCCTTCCAGTCGGCGAACTCGAGCGCCCGCTCCAGCACGCCGTGGAGATCGGCCGCTTCGTAGGTCGAGCCGGTGGGCGTCTTGTAAGGAAACGCTTCCCTGGGTATGAAGTTGCGGCGCCGGAGTTCCGCCGGGTCGATCTTCAGTTCCGCGGCGGCCTGGCTCACCAGCCGCTCGATCACGTACGCAACGTCGGGACGGCCGGCGCCGCGGTAGGCGGCGACCGGCACCGTGTTGGTGAACGCGAGGCGGAAGCGCCCGTAGAGCGCCGGAATGCGGTAGACGCCGGTCATGCAGGTGGAGGGGTTGCGCGTGTGGCTCGCCGAGCCGGTCGCCGAGAGATAACCGCCCATGTCGGCGATCCAGTCGAGCTTCATGGCGAGGAACTTGCCGTCGCGGTCGAGCGCGAGCTCGCCGGTGACCGTGTTGGCGCGCCCGTGGGTGTCGCTCATGAAGCCCTCCGAGCGCGTGGAGATCCACCGCACCGGCCGGCCGAGCTCCTTCGCCGCCAGCATCTGCGTGCAATACTCGGGGTAGGCGGCGCTTCTCTGCCCGAAGCTGCCGCCGATGTCCTGCGCGTGCACCACGATCTTCTCCTCCGGCACGTCGGTGATGGCGGCGAGCTGCTTGCGCATCATGTTGATGCCCTGGATGCAGACGTGGACGTGGTAGGTGCCGTCCGCGGCGTCGTAACGCACCGTGCAGCCGCGCAGCTCCATCGGGCTGGGCGCGACGCGGCTCACCTGGAGCTTCAACCGCGTCACATGCGCCGCCTGGGCAAACGCCCCCTTCACCGCTTCCTCGTTGCCCGCCTCGAAGTCGAAGGCAAGGTTGCCCGGCGCCTCCGCGTGCAGTTGCGGCGCGCCGGCGGCCAGCGCCGCCTCGGCGGAAACGACAGCGGGCAGATCGCGATACTCGATCTCGACCAGCTCGGCGGCGTCCTGTGCCGCGACCGCCGTATCCGCCACCACCATCGCCAGCGCGTCGCCGACGTGGCGCACCTTGCCCGCCGCCAGCACCGGCCGGGGCGGCTTGATGATGTGTTTCCCGCCGCGACCGGGAAAGTTCACGATCACGAAGTACTGGGTGTAGCCGGCGGCGAGCGCATCCGCGCCGGTGTAAACGCGCCTGACCCCCGGGTGCCGCGCCGCCTTCTCGGTGTTTACCGTTACGATCTCGGCGTGCGCGCGGTCCGCGCGCACGAAAGAGGCGTAGAGCTGGCCGGGCAGGCTCCAGTCGGAGGCGTACTTGCCGGCGCCGGTGACGAGACGATAGTCCTCGACCCTGTTGCCGTAATGCGGCGCGTGCGTGTCCACGAGGCAGCCTTCCGGGAGAATCCAATCGATAGAATCAAAAGCCCCGCGCCTTGCGCGCAGGGCTCCGGGCGCAGATTATCAGGCATACGGCTCCCGCCAGCAATCCGCGAGTCCATATATTGAGGAGTTTGCCGGCTTCGCGCTCGGCAAACTCCTGAAAAGGAAAATCTATGGTCGGTTTGGGGCGGCGCTGGACCAATTAACCCCCTTGGTTCACTATTGGGACGGTTATGGAGTCGAGGTCGTTTCGTCATACTCCTATTCAGCATTTTCCCCGCAGGCATTCTTATATGAGGAATTTGTCGGGCCGGAGTCCGACAAATTCCTGATCCTATGAAAAAAGACACCCTCCTCGCCCGCACCGGCCGCGACCCCGCCCGCTACCAGGGCATGGTCAACACGCCGGTATTCCGCACCTCCACCGTGATCTTCCCCGACCGCGAGACCTACGAGGCGCGCGGCGGCGACGATTACAAGAAAGTGCGCTACGGCCTCTCGGGCACGCCGACCACCTTTGCGCTGGAGGAGGCCGTGGCGCAGATGGAAGGCGGGCATGCCGCGGTGGCGCTGCCTTCGGGGCTCGCCGCCATCGTGGTTGCGCTGTGCGCCTTCCTCAAGTCCGGCGATCACCTGCTCGTGCCCGATCCCGTGTACGGCCCTACGCGCGCCTTCTGCGACCGGCGCCTCAAACCCAACGGTATCGAGGTCGAGTACTACGATCCGCTCATCGGCGCCGGCATCGGGAAACTCATCAGGCCGAACACGCGGGTCGTGTTCTGCGAGGCGCCCGGCTCGCTCACCTTCGAAATGCAGGACATCCCGGCGATCGCCGCAGTCGCGCACGAGCGCGGGATACCGGTGCTCGCCGACACGACCTGGGGCACGCCCTACTTCTTCCGCTCCTTCGAGAAGGGCGTGGACGTCTCGATCCACGCCGCGACCAAGTACATCGCCGGGCACTCGGACGTGGTGCTGGGCGTGATCGTCACCAACGAGCGGCACTGGCTCACCGTGCGCCGCGCCGTCGCCGACTACGGCTACGGCGTCAGCCCCGACGACTGCTATCTCGCGCTGCGCGGCTTCCGCACGATCGGGGTGCGCATGAAGCAGCAGATGGCGAACGCGCTCAAGGTGGCGCGCTGGCTGCAGTCGCGGCCGCAGGTGAAGCGCGTGATCTACCCCGCGCTGGAGGGCGACCCGGGGCACGCCTTGTGGAAGCGCGATTTCACGGGCGCGGCCTCGCTGTTCTCGTTCGTGCTGGACGCGGGCGAGCGCCAGGCCACCGCATTCGTCAATGCGCTCACGCTCTTCGGCATCGGCTCGAGCTGGGGCGGCTTCGAGAGCCTCGCCGTCGTCGCGCCGATCGCTCCCTACCGCACTGTGACGAAGTGGGAGCCCGGCGGCCCGACGGTGCGGCTGCACATCGGGCTCGAGGACCCGGACGACCTCATCGCCGATCTCGAGCGCGGCTTCGCCAGCATTCAGAAGGCGTGAATCGTGATTCGTGGATCGTGATTCGACTCCCCCTCACCCTACCCTTTCCCCCGCACGCGGGGGAGAGGGAAGAATTGGTCGAATCACGATCCACGACCCACGCAGTTTGCCGGATAGCATGTAACCGTTAATTATTGAGGAGAGCTGTAAATGAAAGTGGGTTTCGTAGGTATCGGCACCATGGGCGCGAGCATGGCGCTGAACGTCCGCGCCAAGGGCTA
>Ga0180074_1000201_pt1 | contig 12488 bp, 12 predicted proteins | sample EasRiv366_16_10D_FD_121773 | JGI IMG/M metagenome (GOLD analysis project Ga0180074, IMG submission 121773) | Soil microbial communities from meander-bound floodplain in the East River, Colorado, USA - East River metaG ERMLT366_16_10D | ecosystem: Environmental > Terrestrial > Soil > Floodplain ...
ACTGAGGGCATGAATTGGCAGGAAATTCTCGAAGGTTTGAATCAAGGTCATACCCAATTACGTCTCGCTGCCGTCCGCAGTGAAACCGGAGCTTTATTATTGGATGATACATATAACGCTTCGCCTGAATCCATGCTGGCTGCATTGAACCTGCTCGATGAAATTGACGGGCGCAAGGTGGCGGTGTTGGGCGATATGCTTGAACTCGGTCCCTACGAACGTGGTGGACATGAAATGGTCGGTCTGCGTGCCGCCCAGGTTGCAGAGACACTGGTCACGTTGGGCGAACGTGCTCATATGATCGCCGAAGCTGCGCGGCGGGCTGGTATGAAAAAGACTGCGATCATTGAATTCGATGAAATAGATCCGCTGATGGATTGGATGAAGACCAACCTTACTAAAAAAGACGTGGTGCTAATCAAGGGTTCGCATGGTCTGCGCATGGACCGTATCACAGCCTCACTGGAGATACGTTCATGAACCATACCGCCCTCGTGCTCGGTCTGGCGATGTTATCGTTTGTGATGACTGTGATCTGGGGCACGCCGTTATTGCGGGTGCTGCGGCATTTCAAGGTTGGCAAGATCATTCGTGTGGAAGAGCCTGATCAGCACAGAGTCAAAATGGGGACACCCACTATGGGCGGCGTGTTATTTATCCTGCCTGTGCTGTTGTTGACCGGTTTACTCAACGCAGCATCCCTGATCGGTTTGAATGTGACCGGTAAGTCTGTGTTGGTGCCGCTGATCGTTCTGGTTGCGTATGGCATCCTCGGTGCGCTGGATGATTGGGAAGGTATTCGCGGCAAGCGGCGCGGCGATGGCATGCGCGCACGCACAAAATTCATGTTTCAAGTTCTGCTGGCAGTGGGGACGGCCTTTGTTTTAAAATATGGTTTGGATGTTCCTGAAATGCGCATCCCGGGCATTTCAGGTGAGATCGAACTGGGTTGGTGGTACATCCCGATCGCGGCATTCGTGATCGTGAGTGAATCGAACGCAGTGAATTTTACCGATGGTCTTGATGGACTTTCTGGATTAATTTCCGCCACAGCCTTTGCTGCTTTCGGAGGCATTGCCCTGTTGTATGGTTATACCTATCTGGCGCAATATTGTTTCATTACAGTCGGTGCATTGTTTGGTTTCTTGTGGTTTAACGTGCATCCGGCTGAGTTGATCATGGGTGACACGGGTTCGCTGTCGCTTGGCTCCACACTGGCAGTTGTCGCTTTGATGACTGGTCACTGGCCCCTGCTGCTGGTGATCGCGATCATCCCGTTGTGTGAAGCCTTGAGCGTTGTGATCCAGGTCCTTTATTTCAAGGCGACCAAGGGCAAACGCTTTTTCAAAATGGCGCCCATCCATTTGCATTTTGAATTGCTGGGTTGGAGCGAAACCCAAGTGGTGCAGCGTTTTTGGCTGATCGGTCTGCTGGCTGCCATTGTCGGCATGGGTCTGGCGCTTGTCTAATTTGTAATTGATGATTGGTTGTTTTTAATTTACGAAAAACGGATCACATAATACGATTGAATCTATGAAGACGAACTGGAATGGCAAACGCGTTTTGATACTCGGAGCTGCGCGGCAGGGACTAGCCCTGGCGCGCTGGCTTGCCTTGCATGGTGCACGTGTCACATTGAGTGACATGCGCAGTGCCGATGAGTTGCGCACCGTGCGCGAATCGCTTGCCGAGATTCAGATCAACTGGGCGCTTGGCGGACATCCGCTTGAGTTGCTGGATACAACTGATGTACTTTGTCTGTCTGGCGGAATCCCGCTCACGTTGCCCATTGTGGCTGAAGCTGTTTCGAGGGGCATTCCCCTCTCGAATGATTCGCAGATCTTCATGGAAGTGGTGCCTTGCAAAACGATCGGCATCACCGGCTCGGCAGGTAAGACCACCACAACTACATTGGTTGGCAGAATGGCGAAGGATGCCTATGGTGACAAGGCGTACATCGGCGGCAATATTGGTGATCCGTTGATCAACTATGTGGATAACATGAAAGCCGATGATGTTGCCATCCTTGAACTGTCATCATTTCAGTTGGAACAAATGACGATCTCACCAAATGTCGCCGCGATCTTGAACATCACGCCGAACCATTTGGATCGTCATGGCACGATGGAAGCCTACACCGCTGCGAAGGCACGCATCCTCGAGTTTCAATCGAAAAACGATATTGCAGTTCTCGGGCGTGATGACAAAGGCGCGTGGAACTTACGAAATAAAGTGAATGGAAAATTGTTCACTTTTAGTTTGCATGAACTCGATGAAGGTTTGGATGGTGCATATTACCATGATGGTTTGTTGAACCTGCGCGATGGGAATGCTTATTTACCGTTGATCCTGCGCGAAAAGATCTTGTTGCGCGGTGACTACAATGTGGCAAATGTGCTGGCGGCGTTTGCCATCGGTCATGCGGTGGGCTTTCCGCTGGATGCCATGCTCGAAGCCGTGGAAGACTTTCACGGCGTGCCGCATCGTTTGGAATTGGTCCGTGAATTGAACGGCGTGCGCTGGTACAACAACTCGATCGCTTCAGCACCTGAGCGTACCATTGCCGTTATCCATGCCTTTGATGAGCCCATTGTGTTGTTGCTGGGCGGACGCGATAAGAAACTGCCGTGGGAAGAGCTGATGCAACTGGTCAATGAGCGTGTCGACCATGTGGTGCTCTTTGGCGAGGCGGCGGAAAAAATTCAGAAAACAGTGAACAGCCTCGGGCTGAGTCAGAAGCGCTTTACTTTATCCCGCGCGGACGGACTGCACGAGGCAATCATCAAAGCGGCTGAGGTCGCTGAGTCTGGTGATGTCGTTTTGTTATCGCCTGGCGGCACGAGTTTCGATGAGTTCAAGGATTTTGAAGAACGTGGAGAAAGGTTTAGAACATGGGTGCAAGAACTTTCGTAAATGATCGTTTTTCTTTATCTCCCTCCAGGAGTTTGATACGCGGTGTGGACATGCCGATGTTGTTGACGGTGGTCGCGCTGATCGTGTTCGGTTTGATCATGTTGTATTCGGCTTCATTTGATTTTTCGTTCAATGAATATGGCTCTTCATCTTATATGTTCCTGCGGCAGGTGCGCTGGTTGAGCGTTGGAATATTGAGCGCATTCGTGCTTTCGTTTTTCGATTATCACCAATGGCGCAAGCTGGTTGTGTTTGCCATGCTTGGGACGATCGGTTTGTTAATTACGGTATTGTTCATCAATGAGATCCGCCTGGGCGCATCGCGTACGTTGTTCGAAGGTTCGTATCAACCCTCCGAGCTGGCAAAACTGGTGGCGGTGATTTATCTTTCGGTGTGGTTATATGCCAAGCGTCAGTCGTTGCATGATGTCAGTTTTGGTCTGATCCCGCTCGGCGTTATTTTGGGAATCATCGGTGGCTTGATCTATCTGCAACCGGACTTGAGTGCAGCTGGCACGGTGTTGATCCTCGGCGGTTTGTTGTTCTTCCTCGCCGGTGCGGATATAAAACAGATTGTTTTCCTGCTGGTGTTGGCGGTTGTGATGGCTTGGGTCATTGTGCAATTCAGCGCTACAGGTCAGGATCGCGTGGGTTCTTTTCTGGCTGGCTGGAAGGACCCGACACATGCTTCCTATCATGTGCAGCGTTCGTTCGAAGCTGTGATCAAAGGCGGTGTGTTCGGTGTGGGCTTGGGACAAGCCGATACGAAGTTAACAGGTTTGCCCTTCGCGCCTACTGATAGTATCTTCGCCGTTGTGGCTGAAGAACTTGGTCTATTTGGCTCGACCCTGTTGATCGCTTTATACGCAGCTTTGATCTGGCGCGGACTCGTGATCGCCCGCCGCGCACCCGATATGCTCGGCACGCTGCTTGCCTCGGGCATCACATTCTGGGTCGGTATCGAAGCCCTTATCAATATGGCAGTGATGGTTGGGCTGATGCCTTTTGCTGGGAATGCCTTACCCTTCATTAGCGCAGGCGGTTCGAATTTGGTCTCTACGTTGTGCGCCATGGGAATTATGTTGAACATCTCACGCCAAAGCGGTGAGATCGTACGAACAGAAGAAAATGACTGGAGGTCATTCGGTGCGGTTATTGATTTGCGCCGGGGGAACGGGAGGCGGGGTGTATCCCGCGCTCGCCGTTCACAGCGCGCTAACGGCTAAAGTTCGCGACCTGGATACGCTGTGGGTGGGCGGCGAAGGCGGTATGGAAGAATCTCTGGTCAAACGCCAGGGTATTGCCTTTCAGAGTATTCCCGCCGCTGGTATTCATGGTGTGGGTCTTGCGACAATGCCGCGCAATTTGGCGATGATCGGACGTGGTATTTTGGCATCGCGCCGCATTTTGAAAGAGTTTCAGCCAGATGTGTTGTTCTTTACCGGTGGTTTCGTAGCTGTGCCGATGGCGCTGGCTGGCAGATCGATCTCATCGATGTTGTATGTTCCGGATATTGAACCTGGTATTGCACTGAAATCGCTCAGCGGATTTGCAGATACGATCGCGGTGACGACCAGTCAATCGCAGAAGTTCTTTAATAAAAAAGTGTTTGAGACGGGCTATCCGCTGCGGGCGGACCTCGCACTGTGGGACCGTTCGACGGCGCATCGCCACCTCAGCATTTCCAGCGGATTGCCGGTTCTGCTGATCTTTGGCGGCAGTAAAGGTGCGCGCTCGATCAATACGACGGTGTTGAATAACCTGCGTGAATTGCTCGCCAAATTCGAGATCATTCACCTCTCTGGTGAATTAGATTGGACGCTGGTGAAACATAACCGTGAACAATTGCCCATGGAGCTCGCTGCACGCTATCATGCGATGCCTTACATGCATGACATGGGCGCAGCCTTAGCCGCCGCGGACCTGGTGATCTCGCGGGCGGGCGCCTCCTGCCTGGGCGAATATCCGTTGTTTGGTCTGCCTGCCATTCTGGTCCCGTACCCGTATGCCTGGCGCTATCAAAAAGTGAACGCTGATTATCTGACCGGGCGCGGCGCGGCAGTAATTCTGGAAGATCAGGCATTGAAGGATGAGTTGTTGCAAACTTTGAATGTACTTTGGGAGAACCCGAATAAATTGAAAGCCATGCGTGCCGCAATGTTTGAATTATCCCACCCGCGCGCTGCGGACAAGATCGCCAGCAAGTTGATCGAACTGGCAGGAGCGTAATCATTATGATGAGTATTATTTATGTGTTCTGGATGTATGTCTTGCTTTTTGCCGTCATCGGCGCCATGCGCGGTTGGGCTAAGGAATTGTTGGTAGGTTTCAGTGTGATCCTTTCGCTGGCGTTGAACCATGTGATCCGCAAATATATTCCGCTGGCTGCCAATCTGCCCCAAACCGATGCTTCGCTCTTCTGGGTGCGCACAATCATCCTCTTGGTGTTGGTGTACTTCGGTTATCAAACGGTCATCAGTATTCCACATCTGGCTGCCAAGGGTCGCAATGAGAAATTACAGGATACGCTCTTCGGTGCATTCCTTGGTGGTATTAATGGTTATTTGGTGGCAGGCAGTGTGTTGTACTACGTTCACATCGCTGACTATGCCTTTCAACAGGTCATCACCAAACCCACCGACCCGGTCCTGCTGGAAAAAGTGAATCAAATGATGTTGTATATGCCCCCACAGATTCTCGGCGAGCCAGGCATCTACTTTGCCGTCATTCTCGCTATGGTATTTGTATTGGTAGTTTACATCTAGAGATCTTCGCGCTGGGCGTAGCGTAGCGCAGTCGAAGCGTCCTTCGACTGCAAACCTCGCGAAGAACGCTCGGTTCTCCGCTCAGGACGAAATAAGGAACTATGACACACATTCATTTCATTGGCATCGGGGGCAGCGGACTTTCCGCCATCGCCCGCCTCCTTTTGGAGAGCGGATACACGGTGAGCGGCTCTGATCGCGCGCTTACACCCTTTGCCGATGAAGTCCGCCATGCAGGTGCGACTGTGTATATAGGTCATCATCCGCGCAATATCGCGGGCGCAGATTCAGTCGTGATCTCCTCGGCTATAAGCGCGGATAATCCTGAGATCCAGGCTGCGAAGCACGCGAATATCCCCGTTTACAAACGCGCGGATTTTCTCGGTCAATTGATGGTGGATAAAAAAGGCATCGCCATCGCTGGAACACACGGCAAGACCACCACCACCGCCATGACCGCGTGGGTATTGAGCGAACTCGGGCGTGACCCATCGTTCATCGTTGGTGGCGTGCTGAATAATCTCGGTGTCAACGCGCATGCTGGTAAAGGCAATGCCTTTATCATCGAAGCCGATGAATACGACAACATGTTCCTGGGTCTCAAACCGCAGATCGAAGTGGTGACGAGTCTGGAGCATGACCATCCCGATATCTTCCCGACGCTTGAATCAATGTATGCTTCTTTTGAAAAATTTGTGGATCTCATTCCCGATGACGGCACCTTGATCGTATGTGCTGAGGATCCCGGTGCAATGGCATTGATCCCGCATGCGCGCAAAAAAGGCATCAACCTTGTTGCCTATTACATTCAAAATGAAATGACCATCAGCAGCCCTTATTGGGTGATGGCACGCGAAGTGAAAGCCAATCAACGCGGCGGTTTTGATTTTGTAGTTTCATCCAATCTTGGTGTCGCCGGGGCAACTTCTGTGGATGTCTCTTTGCAGGTACCCGGCAAACATAATGTCCGCAATGCGCTGGCTGTGCTCGCCATCGTTGAACTGCTTGGTCTTTCAAAGGAAAAAGCTGCGGCGGCACTGGGTAAGTTCACGGGTACAGGTCGTCGCTTTCAATTGCACGGTGAGGCGAATGGCATCAGCATCTTTGATGATTATGCCCATCACCCCACCGAGATCAAAGCCACACTGGCTGGTGCGCGTGCGCGTTACCCTGAACGCCGTATCTGGGCGGTTTGGCAGCCGCATACATATTCACGCACGCAGACCTTATTTCTTGAATTTGCGCGAGCTTTCAAGGACGCCGATGAAGTCATCGTCACTGAAGTCTATGCCGCGCGCGAACCTAAACAGGATTTCACCTCTGCCGAAGTCGTCAGCGCCATGCCGCATCGCTCGGCGCGTTATATTGAAACCTTGCCCGAAGTGACCAGTCACCTGCTTCGGAATCTAAAATCTGGTGACGTTGTGATCGTGATGTCCGCTGGCGATGCGGACCAGATCAGCACCGAACTCGTGAACGCATATCAAGAAAGGTAGGCATATGATGTTGGATGAAAAGAAAAACACGCTTCGCACTCACCCGTCCCTGCTCCCGTTACGAATGGCTTTGATCGCGGCTGCCAGCGAATCCCCTGCCTGCCCGCCGCGCATGGACGTGAACGAACAACGCGCCATGCAGTTGATCGCCAAGGTGAAAGCTGAATATAAAAAACAACAGTTCGTTATGCACTGGAATGACATTCCAAGCCCGTATGGTTTGCGCGCTAATCTTCATGCAGTGGTGCATAGTAATGCCTGACGAAAAAAAGAAACCGCGCCACCCCGAGGTTACCTTCCTGCCGCCGCTGGATATGGTTCTGTCCTTCTTCAAAAAGAAGGCTAAACCCAGCACCGTGAATGATATGCCACAGGTACCCGAAGAAGTGAAAGAACAGGATGTGAAGCGCATCATCGATCACATCAATCACGACGAACAACCACACACAGACTATAAGACGAATGACTAGCAGACAAAGAGACTAAATCAATGGCAACTCTCGCAAGACCGATCGATGTGTTATACGCCAAATTGGGCGACAAGGTGAAAGAGAACGTTTCTCTGGCACCTTATACCTCCGCGCGCATTGGCGGCCCCGCAGACATCTTCATCACAGCCGATACTGCCGCGGAACTTGGGCGCATCGTGAAATTGCTATGGAAACAGGAAATGCCCTTCACCTTATTAGGCGGCGGTTCAAATGTATTGGTCAGCGATAAAGGCGTGCGTGGTGTAGTGCTTTTGAATCGCGCAAAGGGAGTTAAGTTCCACACTGGCGACCAGCCCACAGTCACGGTTGAATCGGGCGTCATCTTTAGCAACCTCGCCAATCGCTGCGCATCCAAAGGTTTTGCCAGTCTTGAATGGGCAGCGACAGTCCCAGGCACGATCGGCGGCGCGGTGTATGGCAATGCTGGTGCCTTCGGTGGTGATATGACTGGCAATTTAATTTCCACTGAATTATTAACCGAAAACGGCAAAGAAACTTTTACGGTTGAACAAATGGGATATGGCTATCGCACAAGTGTACTGAAACGCCGTGAATTGAAAGCGATAGTACTTTCGGCTGAGTTAGCGTTAAAAAATTCAACCAAAGAGGAAGTGACCGTTAAAATTCAACAATTCAGCGCGCATCGCAAAGCGACCCAACCCCCGGGCGCCAGCATGGGTTCGATGTTCAAGAATCCAGCTGGTGATTATGCAGGGCGATTGATCGAGTCGGCCGGTTTGAAGGGCGCCCGCATCGGTAACGCTGAGATCAGCCCGTTGCACGGAAATTTCTTTATCAATCATGCCAATACCAAAGCGGAAGACATTCGCGCTTTGATTCAATTGGTGCAAAAAACTGTCAAAGAGAAACAAGATGTTGAACTGGAATTGGAGATCGAAGTAATTGGTGAATGGTAATTATTGATTGGTGATGATTTGGTGGTCGAGTAGGGCGTAGCCCGTATCGAGACCACCAATAAGCAAAGGAATTTTTTAACAAGAGTGTTTTTGAATATTGTTGGTCTCGATATGTTCCTCACTACACCTGCACGCAACAAACGCAGTGCGGCGCAAGTGTCGTTCGGAACTACTCGACCAACAGAACATAAATGATTATGACAGAAAATAAACTTCGAGTGGCAGTGTTATTCGGTGGACGATCTGGCGAACATGAAGTCTCGCTGATGTCTGCGCGTTCCGTGTTATCGGTGCTCGACCCTGCCAAATACGAAGTGACCCAGATCGGCATTACTCGCGAAGGCACCTGGCTGACCGGTGAGGATGTGCTGGGTAAATTTGAAAACAACAAAACCGATGGATTGCTTTCCGTTGTATTCTCCCCCGACCCATCTGAAAAAGGGATCTATATCCTGGAAGGTTTTTCAGGTCTGCGGAAGTGGGCTGATATTGATGTGTATTTCCCAGTTTTACACGGTACTTTCGGCGAAGACGGTACGTTGCAAGGCTTATTTGAATTAGCCGATGTTGCATATGTCGGTGCTGGTGTGGTGGGTTCAGCGGTTGGCATGGATAAAGGTGTCTTCATGGATGTGATGATCGCTAACAACATTCCGGTCGTGGATACGCTGGTGGTATTGCGTGCTGAGATCCAAAAAGATGTTGTCGCTGTAATCGAGAAAGCTGAAAAAATCAGCGATTATCCCTTTTTCACCAAGCCTGCCAATTTGGGTTCATCGGTCGGTGTGACTAAATGCAGTAACCGCTCTGACTTGCAGGAAGGCTTGCTGGAAGCCGCTTCTTTCGACCGCCGTGTGTTGATCCAAAAAGGCGTGAAGAATGTGCGCGAGATCGAAGTCAGCGTGTTGGGCAACGATGAGCCGGTCGCTTCGATGCCCGGTGAAGTTTTACCGAGCCGCGAATTTTATTCGTACGAATCGAAATACATTGATGGCACTTCAGGCTACGACATCCCGGCAAAGTTACCAAACGAAACGACTGAATTAATTCGTGAGTATGCCGTGCGCGCCTACAAAGCCATTGATTGTGCAGGCATGGCGCGCGTGGATTTCTTTGTTGAGAAAGATACCAACACAGTGTATTTGAATGAGTTGAACAGCATTCCCGGCTTTACGAAGATCAGCATGTATCCCAAACTTTGGGAAGCCAGTGGGTTATCCTATGCAAAGCTGGTGGACCGTTTGATCGAGCTCGCCATGGAACGCAAGGCTGACCGCGATCATACGTCACATACTTTTCGGAGTCATGTATGAGCGAGAAAAAAGAACTCTCCCGCGCTGAACTCGTCCGCTTACGCCGCGAGCAGGAACATGCGAATCGCATGAACCGCATTGCGAAGGATGCCACACGCCCCGTGCCGCCGGTCACTGCGCGTAAAAAGGCTGCCACTACGCCACGGACGAAAGTTGTTAAGCCCAAACAAAATGCGCGTCGCCGTTTCCAGATCGCATTGCCTGCTTTGCCATCTGCTCCGCGTGCGGATCTGCGCTCGGTCAGCATTCCACGTCCGCGTCTGGGCTGGCGTTTGCTCTCGTTCATTTTGTCGGCTGTGTTTGGCATCGCGCTTTATCTCGCTTTCAACCTTCCGCAATTGCGCGTCACTGAAGCGCAGGTCGTTGGGAACCAGATCGTGACACCGGTGGATGTGAACTCGGTTCTGAACATTGCAGGACAGCCCGTCTTCATGCTCACCCCTTCGGATTTGGAGACGCGCCTCCGCCTCAACTACCCCGAACTGTCCTTTGTCCGAGTGACCGTTTCCCTGCCCAATCTTGTTACGGTCGATGTGCGCGAACGCAAACCAGCCATCCGCTGGGAACAGGGCGGTGGCTATACATGGGTTGCGGAAGATGGCGTCGCATTTCGACCTCGAGGCGAGATGATTGGACTCATTTCCGTCGTGGCTGAATCAGCTCCACCCGTAGCAGGAGCCGTGGCGGATCCATTGTCGCCCGCGCCATTTATTTCGACCGATATGGTCCAGGCGTTGAAGGGACTCGCAGGTCACGTCCCGCCAGGTCAATCCATTTTGTATGATGCGCGCATGGGCTTTGGCTGGAATGACCCGCGCGGCTGGCGCGCTTATTTTGGCGCGACACCGAACGATATTGAATTGAAGATGCGAGTGTATGAGTCGATGGTCGAGTCGTTGACACAGCGCGGCATTCGCCCGGCGTTGATCAATGTGACCTATCCGACCGCACCTTATTACAGGATGAGTCAATAAATTTTGGAGTGCGACAGCTTGCTGTCGCAGCAGTAGCAAGCTACTGCACTCCAGAGTCAAAAAAGGAATTATGGAAGAAATCGTAGTAGGCATTGACGTAGGAACAACCAAAGTGTGCACGCTGGTTGGGCGAGTGGAAGATAACAAATCCATTCGCATCATGGGCGTGGGCATCGAACCTTCAGAGGGCATCAAGAAGGGCATTATTGTTGACCTGGCTGCGGCTTCGCAGGCGATCACGCGTTCGGTGAAGAAGGCTGAATCCACTTCGGGACTGGAGATCACTTCAGCGTTGGTCAGTATTGCAGGTGCGCACGTTTCATCGGTCAATAGTCGCGGGGCGGCGGCTGTGAACGGTAATGTGATCGAGCAGTACGATGTTGAACATGCCATGGAACAGGCGCGTGCGGTGGCGATTCCGTATGACCGCGAGATCATTCATGTGATCCAACGCGGCTTTTCGGTAGATGGACAGGACGGCATTCGCAACCCGAAAGGGATGCATGGTTATCGTCTCGAAGTAGAAGCGCACATCATCACCGCCTCAGCTGCGACTGTCGATAATCTGCGTCAATGCGTGGGTGCGGCGGGCGTGGAGATCCAACAATTCGTGTTGAATCCGCTGGCATCCGGCGAAGTCGTATTGACTGAGCAGGAACGTCAGATGGGTGTGGCGGTTTGCGACATCGGCGGCGGCACAACGGATTTGGCGATCTATGTCAACGGTGATGTGTGGCACACGATGGTGCTGTCAGTGGGCGGCAACCATGTGACTCAGGATATCGCGCACGGCTTGCGTTTGCCGTTCGAACAAGCGGAAGAAGTGAAGAAGCAACAAGGTTATGCAATACGCGCGGAAGTTGGTTCTGAAGAATATTTCTCGGTCCGCCCGTTCGGTGAAGATCGCCCGGTACAGATCAATCGTCAGGAATTGGCGCATATCATCGAAGCGCGCGTGGCTGAAGTCTTTTCGTTGACCTTGCAGGAGATCAAACGCTCTGGCTACGACGGTCTTCTGCCTGCTGGCATGGTGCTGACTGGCGGCACATCTGCATTGCCGGGCATCAAGCGGGTTGCCAGTGAAGTGTTGGGCTTGCCGGTGCGCACTGCCCAACCTGAAAATTTATTGGGTCTCGTTGATCGTTTGAATTCACCTGCGTATTCAACAGGTGTAGGTTTATTGCGATGGGCACTCTCGATGCATGATCAGGATATAAGCATCGGACGTGATCGTCGTTCGAAAGGAGACAAGCGTATGGATTTTGGATTTGTCAAAAAATTATTTGGCAGGATCTTGCCGTAGCAGGTATTCGTCCTGAGCGGAACGAAGCGCAGACGAAGGACGCTTCGACTGCGGTGCAAAGATCGCACCTCCGCTCAGCGCGAAGCAAGTACCCTTAAAATTTCGAAAACCTGAATCAAAAACAAGTATCATCAATCAATGTTTTATGGAGGTAGTCATGGACTCGACCAATAAGCAAAACAATGAGCAATTGCCAGTGGAATCTTTCGCCCGCATTAAAGTGATCGGTGTAGGCGGCGGCGGATCGAACGCCGTCAACCGCATGATCGACGAAGGTATTCAAGGTGTTGAATTCATTACCGTGAATACAGATGCG
>Ga0180074_1000202_pt1 | contig 12473 bp, 20 predicted proteins | sample EasRiv366_16_10D_FD_121773 | JGI IMG/M metagenome (GOLD analysis project Ga0180074, IMG submission 121773) | Soil microbial communities from meander-bound floodplain in the East River, Colorado, USA - East River metaG ERMLT366_16_10D | ecosystem: Environmental > Terrestrial > Soil > Floodplain ...
AAGGGTGAGAAACTCAACTTTGCTAACTTAGCTCAAACGGCAGGTGGTGTCGCCGCAGGTGCTTTGGGTATCCCCGAGACTGCCAAGAATGCTCTCATGGCTGGTATTGCCACTACTGGCAATATCGTCAAGGGTCAGCCACTTGACAAGGCTCTGACTGATGGTGCCATTCGCGCTATGCCAATTCCCGATACGGCTAAAAGGGCCATGACGGAAGCTACGTCACTCACTCTTGACTTGGCCCACGGGAAACGTGTGGACCGAGCACTGATGAACCGCATTGACGGAGTGGGGGGCATGTTGCCTGCTAACGCTCCTCTGCGGCAAAACTTGTTGTCTGGTATTGAAGCCGTTCGCAAGATTGGGCAGAGCAAAGACGCTGAACACGTCATGATGACTGCCCTTCAATCGGGAGTCGGTGACCAGCTCATGAGCCTTGGGGCTGCTCATCTTCCACAAAAGGCCCGTAATGGCCTCAAAAGCGGTATTGCCTTGGGTACTGGCATCGTGTATCAGGCACGTACAACCACGCAACTCAAGAGTGTTGCACATGGCAAACTCACAGAGTCTGGCATTCAAACCGCCAAAGCCTCTCCCGTCTACAGCGAAGCTCGGAAGGTTGCTGCAAGCAAAGGTGGTAGCAAGGGTTTCGACCTCGCCACTGGTGTCTTGTCTCACCAAGCTGGCATCTTTCATCTTTCCACGACTCGAAACATGTTGACCAGTCCACATGACAAGATGGGCTTCGACATGGCCATGGCGACTCGTATCGGAACAGTCGCACATCCAAAACCACGTAATATTCAGTCGCCAGCTGCACACGCTGGCCATGCAATGACACTAGGCATGCAAACCTACGTGCCTGAACGTAAGGCTGCAATGATGAAGACTATCCAAACTCATCCGAGTGCTGCCGCTGGCGCAACTGAAGCTGTCAAGCAAGTCGCGGCTCGGCGAGAGAGCATCATCGAAAGAATCTTGACAGCCCTTCACATCCGTTAAGGGGCAAGTCATGAGCGAGTTGCGTGACCTAACCGCTGTTTTCAGAGCGATTCAAGTTTCGCTAAAAGACCTTGCCTCTCACGTAGCCGCTCAAGATGCTAACGGCGAGCAGTTGCGGCAAAAGCTGCATGACTTGAGTGGTTCATTCATGTTGCGTGATGGTGCCATCGATGAACACTTCGCACAAGCCAATGCTTGGATGGAGAAGTTTGACGTGACGCAAAAGGGTCTGTCAGACGCAATTCGCGGCCTTCAAACCAGTCTCGCGGACCATCGCCGCGAGATTGGCACTCGAATTCGCAAGTTTGAAGACAAGGAAGAAGTGACCAATCCAGGAATTAAGCTATGACTGGCGGTCAAAAACGTGGGGACGCGATAGCTGACGTAGCTCGCGAAAAGTTCAAGGCGAATGACCAGTCTTTAGACGGAGCTATAACTAAGCTGGAGTTTCGAGCTGATATGCGGTCAGCAGGGGAAGAAGAGATTAGCGCCGTCATTGACGAGCGAACACTTGAAGCGCAACGGCGTAAGACTAGTGACGCGCCTGGCAAGGATAAGCTCTGGGCTATTCCTGTCGTTATCGTACGCCGGGTTTCTCCAACTGCTCTAGCATGGTTAGCGGCTCTAGCTCTCATACTTGGCGCACTCGTATATCTACTAAAGAGGTAGTTAGATGAAGTATCACAATGTTCCAAGTGAAGACGGTCAGGCCCACAACGTTGGATTCGGTGGCGGCTTCACCCCCGGACAACTCGTTAGTACAGGAGTCATCAGCTTTGGTATTGCCAAGGTGTTGGGCGCGAGTGTGCCCGGTGCCCTCGTCATGGGGTTTGGTAACATGCTGTGGGAAGCGGGGAGCGGCAATATTCCGGGTTGATGGCGCAGATACGTTCTAGGACTCTTCCGAAAGCCCGAGGACCTAGCGGCCGGCGTTCGGCTAACCGCTGACGACGGTTGATGTAGGATGCTAAAGATTCTGTGGAATAACTAAGGAAGTAGATACAGATATGATTGGCAAAGACATCTCGGTTCTTGACTTGATGCAGCTTGGTAAAGCCGTCAAGGCTAAGGAGTTAACGTTACAGATTAAGGTCCTAGATGGTGAATGGAAGGACCTAGATAAGGAACAATTCAAGACCATGTTGGATGCTGTGATGAGTGGCAAACTCTCCAGTACGGCCGACATTCGCGCCAGACTCTACTCGAAGAAGACCTAGTCTCTATTCCGTGGAATAAAGGAAAACATGCCCTACGCTCCCATTAACATTGACGCCTACACGAACGCTTACTCGGGAGCGCTAGCGGGCATGGCTGTCTCCGGTTGGATTGTTGACCCAACTGCCGCCGATTACTCAAACGTCGCGGCAATTAGCGGAGCGTTCGCACAAGCCTTTGACTTGGTTTGGAACGATGCAACCGCTTTGAATTGGTTGCAGATTCAATCGATTCAGTCCGTGTGTCAGGAGCAGTTTGCGGGTCATGCTCCTGGCTCATTGGACAATGTTGTTTTCACCCAACCTTCTAACTGGGCAGTACCGGCCGCGGCTTGTGCTGCATTGGTATTGGAAGGTGACGCTTTCGTCACGAGCGAAGGTATTACGCCCAATACCCCTGGTACTGGCGGGGGAGGTGGCGCTCCTATTCAGAACGTACGCTTTTATGACGACGCCTTCGTTGGCACATCTACCGGTTCAATTAGCGCGCCGTTCACCACGTTCAATGCCTTCTATACCGAAGTCCTGACTTCGAGTGAAGGATGGGAATTAACGCTCCCTGGACGTCAAGTCACTCCAGAAGTGAACATGCCAGACTTCGTGAATAGTCCTGGCGTGTCACTCAAAGGTGTTGACCGTGGCTTCACTATTCTCTCTACCCTGGTTATTGATGTCCAGACAGGGTTTTTAACCCTTACAATCAGTGACGTTGAGATTCAACAGCTTACAATCGGAGATGCTAACGTCTCTTTTCAGTTTTTTAACTCGTTTATTGACGCTAGCACCCTAGGCGCCGTAACTGGCCATATTCGCCTTTCCGACTGTGAGATTGGACCAATTGACTTCGGCGCGGCCAATAACGGTCTGCTCGTGGATATGTACGATGGGCATATCTCTGCCCTTTGCGAGTTCTTTCAGGCGTCGTTTTGGGACGTGACGATTGGTGCAGGAACGAGCATCGTTCCAGGTAACGGAACCACGCGATTCATTGGTTGCATCTTTGCGGCTGGCGTGACCATTAGTAACGCAAACACTCCGACCATTGAGTTAGACCCCGTTTCGTACTACTGGTACATTACCAACGGTGTGGTCTTTGCTGGAACGGTTGTCTTGACTCCGTCTACTGGCAACACGAATCCGGCGGTAGACTTAACTGTCTACGTACGTAAGGGTGGCAGTGACAGCACTGGTGACGGCAGTTTTAATAAGCCGTTCGCTACCATCAACGCTGGATGTACGTTGATTCGGAGTTTCGCGAACGCATCTACGACCAATCGTTACACAATTCTCGTAGGCACTGGACGGTACACTGAAGCGCTCACCATGAGCGAGTGGACTTTCGTGGTAGGCGACTCGTGTGAAGGTACGCGCGTCACGTTCTCATCGTTCACATTGGGTGCCGACTTCACCCCGAACGTAGACCATCGGTGTGGATTCCAGAGCATGACCATCTCTGGTGGCCAAACTGTCGACTTCAACGCTGTATCAAGCAATCAAGGTAAGATTCGCTTTGATAACGTGACGTTCAATGACAGGTGGACGTTCACGGCGTTTAGCGCCATCAATCAAGTGCTATTGAATGACTGTTTTATGTTCAATGGCTACGTTCAGAATGGTATCAACTTGGTTGCTTACGGCGCTTGCTCTATTCAGGGCAACGTGGCCATGAACAGCATCAATGACGGTCGCAACCTACCAACATTGGCCGCATTCGTTGGTTGCGGCATGGATAGTTTGACAGAAACATGGACGGCAAGTGCTGGCGCTAACCCAGTTACGTCTGTATTCCAAGGAGCTGGCATGACCGGCTTACTTACCCTCGATGGTGCCCAAGCGAGCGTTGACGCGACCTCGAACCCGATTGCATTCCCAGGTGGCGTGACTCTTCTCAACAGTGCTACCGACCCACGTAAGAGTCTCACCGGCTCTAGGGTCGCGAATCCAGCTTTGGCTACTGTCTGCACTCAACTTCAAGCCAGTGGTAGTTTCGTAGACAACACCACTATCTGAGATTCCACGGAATAAAAGGAAAACAATGGCCTATGCCCCTGTCAATGTGGATGCTTACACGAACGCCTATTCAGGCGCCCTTGCTGGCATGGCTATCTCGGGTTGGATTGTAGACCCGACCTCTGCTGACTACTCGAACGTGGCAACGATTGCCGGAGCGTTCGCACAAGCTTTCGATGTGGTTTGGAACAACGCAACCGCCTTGAATTGGTTGCAGATTCAATCAATTCAAAGTGTATGCCAAGAACAGTTCGCCGGTCACGCTCCGGGCTCGCTAGATAACGCCGTTTTCACACAACCTTCTAACTGGGCAGTACCGGCTGCGGCTTGCGCTGCATTGGTGTTGAAAGGTGACGCTTTCGTCACGAGCGAAGGTATCACACCCAACACTCCCGGGGGCGGGTCTGCTAATGGCCCTATCTTCCGCCAACTCTGGCTCGATACCACCAAACCCGATGGCGGTGACGGGTCCATTGCAGTGCCCTACAACACGTGGGCCAACGCCTTAGCGCCACTTGCCAGCTCGGGCGGGTCGGAACCATGGGTCATCTTCCTCGCCCAACTGATAGACGCTTCCGAGACGCCAATACCCAATATTGGAGCTGATGGCCACAATACGGGACGAGTGAAGCTTCAAGGGCCTATCCAACAGTCCACCTATGGTAGCTTCGAAAACTCGAACATTGTTGTCACCGGGTTAGCCGTTGACCCCCAAGACGGAGATGACTTTGCGCTCAACCTCGTAGACCTAACGGTTATTGGGATAACTCTCCCAGCCGGTGGCATAGCATTCACCCTGACTGGCGAAAACGCTAACATATCGTCTTTGGCAGCAGAGTCAGGGACGGTTACTGGTGGGTCACATCTCATCAATTGCTCATTGACTAGCATCACTCTCTTTGCATGGGACCTGCGAATGGAAGGGGGAACCCTCGATTCCACCATTGAAGTCAACAATGGCGTCTTGGATGACGTTGAGCTGCTATCTAGCTGTGACCTGAAGTGGTCTGGAACGCTCAGTATCACCAATAGCCGATTCAGAGCAGGGTCAGTGCTCCGTTGCAGTTCAAGTAACCAACTCAACTTGGACTTGGATTCTTGGGGCTCAATGGTGGCGGCAGGGGTCACCTTCCCAGACACGTTCCCAACGATGGTCATTACGCCTTGGGTGCCAGTCATTGGAACTGCCTTGCTTCCAGGGGCCAATGCCATCAACCCCGGTGGCGTTCAAACTTTTGACCTTGGGGTTATCTCACCTCAAGAAGCCGAGAAAAACACGGCCTGCATTGCCAGCTTCGGTGTTGCTCCTTCGTCGAGTGACATGAGCGTTATTGGAGCGTTCATCGATGCCAATCGTCACTTGAACGTCATCGTCAAAAACTCCGCCGCGACCACTCAGAACCTCACTGACGCGACGTTCACAGCGACCTACCTACCGCGCTTGTCTCCGTAATTCCACGGAATATCCGAATGAAGCAGCTCCTCATTGTGATGGCCTCGAATAGGCCGCAGCCTAATGAACAGCTTTTTAGAAGCTTGTCCGGTTTTGCGGCTCGGGGAACTGCAATCATTCGCCGCAACGGTATCACAGACGTAGCATTGGCCCGCAACATCTCACTCACTCTTGCTCATACCGTATTGCAACAAGGTCAACACAACATGGTGTTGATGCTCGATGATGACATGGTATTCACTGATGAACATGTCATTGAAGTGCTCAAGCAAGCTTACGAAAGCGGGAGACCGACGAGCGCTTGCTACATCATGGCTGGCGGGGAATTGGTTGCGAAGCGAAAAAACGGTAAGTGGCATACCGGACTCGGGTTCTTAGTCATTCCTGCTAAGCTGCTCTTGGAGCTAGGAGACAAGTCAGAGACCTTTCGGTGCCCTATTGACGACGTGAGGGACTTGAACGTCATCAAGTTTACCGAGTCTCGCATTGTCAAGCGTGAGTGGCAGGGTGAAGACTACGTGTTATGCGAGCGCCTTGGGGGCGTAGACTTGGCTCGTGTTGGCGTCGGCCATCTCAAACAACAAGTCATCATGCCAAGCGTTCCGCATCTCAAAGAGTTTTTGGACGAGCAAGAGAAGTCGTGATTCGAGTCTGTACACTTCAGTTTGGCGAACGCGCTTACTTCGCGGCATCAAAGCAATTCGGAGAGAGCTATTGCACTCGCCACGGGTATTCCTGGCATGTATTACCCGGAGTAGTCTATACTGACAATAGAGACCTCAGGTGGAGCAAGGTCCCTGGGGTGCGTACGGTGCTCTCACTGCCTGATACAGACTTCGTGTTGTACTTGGATGCTGACGCGATAATCGTGAACCCAAAAAACTCAATCGAACGGCTTATTACGGCTCTTGGTGACAGGGACATACTCATTGGGGAAGATAGTCCACGGCATATCAACACTGGGGTTTGGCTCGCCAAGCCGTCTAGCATTGACATACTGAGTTTTTGGGAGACGACTCCCGTACTTGACCCGTCACTCTGCCACCGATGGCCAGTTGATGAAGCCGGTTTTAATGAACATGTCTTCCCTCGTTATGAGGACCGAATCGCTTTCAAGACACGGAATGAACTCAATCTAGTCAACGGCTTCGTTCATCATCAGATGACTGGTAATCCAGAGTCGAAACTAGCTACAATACGTCATTTAGGCCGTTTAGGGGGCTTGTAACCCTCAACAGTTGTGCTATAATGGAGGTTACATGGACTGGGAACAGCATTATCGCCAGTTGAACCAAACGTATTCCGCGGAATACGGATTCGGCGGGATATGGGATGTGCTCACTACTCCCATCGAAGAGCAAGTAGCCAAGTTCACCATGACGAGGGACGGCCTCAATGCGTTGAACGACTACATTCATCGTACCCCCATCAAGACCTCAGAAGGCGGGAAAGTAGCCAGTGACTGGTCACGTTGGTGGGATACCACGGGAAACCCCGGCAACTACACCCTTGAGATTCCCCCTGAAGTGTGGGATGAGGCTCGTAACCGCAGACTCAAGTTCGACCTCGCCAATGTGACATCATCACAAGAAAAAGAAGGTGTAATTCGGGTTGCTACAACAGGAATGAGCACCGAACAGATGCAAGGTCAGCCGGACCGGCGAGACCCGACCACTGGAACGTACTACGTTCCGCCTCCGGAGCCCGTTCCAACTTTCCCGCCATGGGTCAAGCCAGTGGCACTAGGAGCAGCCGCACTTGGACTCGGACTTTCAGTCGTGCCAATGCTCCGAAAGTTCATCCTTCATGTCTAAGCAGGGGTTAGTCAGACTTCTCCCTCGGGATGAGGTCCAGAACCCGCAAGACAAGAATGGGGTCGTCGACCCCAAACGTTGGGTTGGCCGTATCGCTATCTTTGAGATGATTACCGGGACGCGAATCCAAGGTAAGATTCTTGCTGTCAGCGACGATTGGATTGATACGGATAATGGTGGCGTGCGGATTGAACATGTTGTTCACGCCAGATGGGTGAGTGCTGAAGAAGCTAGCATCATCCGCAATGATACACCGCTGCTCGGCGGAAGAGGATGGTAGTTATTCCATGGAATGTTTACTCTGTTTGATGTGGGCCAAGATGCCGTACGGGAAACGGTACACTACCCCCACCTCGGTTGGTGAGACTGAAGGTGCTCTAGTAATTGGGTATTGGCTAGCTACTCGCCAACCCAGCGATGCAGTTGTTCGGTTATGCGAACGTCATATGTCTGTGGTCACCATCCTCGACAATCAAGAAGAAGCGCGCAAAGTAGCAGAAGCGCAAAGAGCTGAAGCGGTCAAACGGGTAGAAGCTCAAAGATTAGTCGTCCACACTCAGGACCAACAGCTTCAACAGCGACTCGCCGAAGTCCAACTGCGCAAAGAAGAACTCATTGCCTCCGCGCCGCCACCCCAGCCGGCTCAACCTCTTCCGACCTATCAAGGCGCATTCGTACTTGGGCCAGGCCCGCTCGGCAATGCAAACACGTTAATTGCAGAGCAGATGGCCCAACCTCAACCCACGATTCAAACCGGGTTGACGGTTCCTGCTATGCTTAACCCCGGACAGCCAACTGGGCCGCTCCTGAATCAGAATTCCCCCCAAGTGCTAGTACACGCGCCAGCCCTCATTGACGCACCCTGTCTTTTCTGCAAGGTGATGGTCATGACGGGGGAAGTTCACAACTGCCCGCTAGCTGGGGCAAAGGGTAACTAGCCCCCGAGAAAAAGGGGGGAAGATAATGGCGACTCGGAAGGATACCGGCCCTGATTGGCTTTGCTAGTCGGGGCCAATCTGCGTTTAGGATACATCCAATGACTGAAGATACACTACCTGGTACAGAGAACATGAAGTGTGCGATTGGGCTCTATGAGGGCTCACGCGAATACGTGGACGGTCCATTCAAGGGAACCAAGGTCCACGGCGTATTCAGTTACGTAGATGTGTCTGACGAGCCATGTCACAAGCCGGTTAGGTTTTGGTGCAAGCGCAAGGGGAGCAATCACGCTTGGCTCGCATGTGCCAATCCTGAGCATCAGCGCGACGCTCAACACGTGTTAGAGCTGACTCCTGAGTACATTGCGTTCCTGGTCTGGCAACAGAAGCCTGGTCAGCCAATGCCAGAACTACTCCAGAACCGAGTAAAACGAGACCCGTTTCTCGACGCTCCCAAACGACTCGTAGAATCCACTCCCGAGTCCAAAGCACTTCCGCCAAAGAAACGTATTCCGCGGAATAAGAAGCAAAAGAAGGCGCGCACTCTCGGCCAAGCCATTGAACGACTTCCACCAAGTAAGAAAAGGGAAGCTTACAGGGAAGCCGCCAAGGGAGCTATTAAAGTCTTCGCTGCTGTCATGGGCCTTGTTGACAAGGGCAAGCCGTGAAAATTCGCAAGTTTAACAGCAAAGAAGACTTCAAGGTCATTGAAGACGTTCAATGCTGTTGGTGTGAAGCGGCCCAAACCTTCGTCAACTGGGGTGGAGAGGGTGGAACTATCTTCCTGGAGAATGACCAGGGAGAGATAAGAATGATTGACGCAGAGCCGCTGGTGGATAGAGCTGTTCTACTCACCTGTACCCCGATAACCGCTAACGAAGCCCGTAACATCATTGCAGAGCATGCAAGCTCATAGATAAGGATACAAGACCATGGGATACGGAACTAACGGATTGACGTTCAGGACTCTTCGCGACGGCAACATCAAGCGGCTTCCGCTCTTCAAGCGTGCAGATGGCAAGCCCGCTCACATGAAGGTAGACGGCTCGGACTGGTCACCGGCTTCATGGCTGCAAGCCGTCATTGGCGAATTGGGCGAGTATGCCAATCTTCGCAAAAAGGTGGAGCGAGGAGACTTCACGTTAGCTCAAGCTAAGAAAAAGCTTGCTAGCGAACTAGCGGACGTGGTCATCTACCTTGACATCTTGGCCACCCAACTCGGCATCGACCTCGGTGAAGCCGTCATGGAAACGTGGAACGCGAAAGCTAACCAACTTGACATCCCCATGCGTCTCGATGCCGAAGATTGGCATTGGACGCGCGCGCTCAACGAAGGTGAAGAGGCCCTCTTGGAAGGGAGTAAGATTGCACTTTGCCCGAAGTGTGGCAAAGACGGAGTCAGTGAGACTCCAGACGACCAACTCGTCTGTCCATATTGCAATCACGAGTGGAACTACTATTCCGCGGAATAATACCATGAGCGGTTGTTCATATTGTGAAGATGGTGAGGGTGCAGAACTCATCGCCTACGCACGAGCGATGAAACCGTTGCTCACTCAGTTACTCTTCAACCACAAACGGCGAGTAGAAGTGGGGGAGAACGAAGCTTTCTCAGCGCTGTCCGTGGTTAACGCTTTACAACTCAAGTTAAAGGTTATCCAAAACGAGAAGGGCGGAACCAGTGGATAAAGACTACCTCATCAAAGCTCTTGAATACGCCGAAGGAACAGCGACTGAGCTTGCAGATAACCATAAACACGGCTGTCCCATTGAAGGGATGGCTCGTGATATGAGCGCTGCTTGTCGCGAAGCTCGTGAGAGCCTCGTAGGTAAGGGACCGGCTCAGGTCGCCACGGATAACTACCGCCGCAATTGGGAAGGTATCTTTGGAGGAAAGCAGACATGGGGGCAAGCGTAATCAAGATGAGGCGAGCCGTGCTCCTTTGCGCTGAGTGCTCTGCCAATATCTACGACTCCAAAGCGCTCGTGTTAGGCTCTAAGGACCCTAATGACCTCCGCTGTCCCGAATGTGGTAGTAGCCTGTTTAACTGTGGTTGGTGTCGCGGCACCGCTGACAGATTCGCCAACGTAGACGGTGAGATAACCTGGAACTGTAAAGACGGATGCAACCCATGAAGTACCTTGCCGGACTATTCCTCATCGCATGCCAACCTCCAACACCTGCGCAAGAGGTGAAGGTACTCAAAGTTGAGCTGGCCATTGTTACTGGCAAGTGTGCCATCTACACACTTGGTCAGAAGTATCCACGCGATGCTCAGGTCACCGAAAAGTGTGATAAGCTCGTAAAACCCTAAGGACTCCAATGATTGGGACGTTCATAAAGACTCACAAACTACTCGTTGCAATTCTTTCGCTCATAGGAAGCGTTGCGGGAGTAGCGTTCTCAGCATCCGACGTTCAAGGTGAACTTGCAAAACGAAAAAGGCTGGAATCAAAGAAGTTCTAATGAACTGTCAAGCCGTCATTACCGATAGAGATACACAAGAACAGCATGAGTGTGGCAAACCCGCGACTCACGCTGCCTACGACCCACCCATCTACTTCTGCGATGATTGCTTGCATGGTTGCATGGAAGACGCATCGCCAGAAGAACAGTCAACCGTAAGAAAGATACCATGATTCAGCTCAAGATAACCGGTGTTTCTCGGCGTGCTTCTTCTCAGGTAGGAACCAAACGGTACACCTATAACGCTGACAAGCCGCGTACGGCTCAACAGTTTCACGGGGCCGAATGGGAAGAGGTGGAATTCCAACTCGTCGAAGAAGACGAACCGCCCATCGGCGTTGCCAACGTTGATGGGTCGGCTTACCTAGTCGGTAACGTCGCCAAGATTCTCCTCAACAATCCAGCGTTGTTTGGGGCGTTCAAGATTGGCGATGTCGTCAACTTCGTTCCAGCTGTTCATGACATTCAAACCACAGGAGAACCTGTCACAAAACCGGTTCCGCCACCTCAACCCATCATCGAAACTACGGCAGACGAGTCTATCGTGGTTCCGAAGCTATTCTAATAACAACCCCATTGGGGAACCATCATGTGGCGCCGCGGCGCCTGGCGGTAACCAGAGTGGGCATGATAAGGACCGAAGGACATGAAAGAACAAGTCTTCCAAAAGGCACTGAACAGTCAGAACGTACTCGCTATCAGTGACGTTGCACTGGTATTCCACGGAATAGGGGAACCTGAACGAGCTAAGGCTCTATGTGACCATGTCCATAAACTGTCAGGACTCACGGTCAGCTTCGGACACGAATTCGCGTTCGGGGTGGACTACACCGCGGTACAAGCAAAGCTCAACGAGAAGGGTGCAAACCCTAAGTTAACGGTTGACGGGTCATGGGGGCCAAAAAGCAAAGCGGCCCTCATTGCCTACCAACAAGCTCATGGGTTGGTAGCAGACGGGGTGCCTGGCCCTATCACTCTCGGGTCATTGGGCATCTCCAGCTCCGGCGGGTCAAGTACTAGTACCGTCAGCACCATGGGCTCAACCTCTCCCGCAAGCGCTTCTGCCGACGCCAGGGCTTACGCGGTTGCCAAAGCTGCTGCGCCTCAGATGGAGCTAACCGAGAAACAAGTTCAATACGTGGTCACTGTAGCCCGTGGAGAAGGTCACTTCGGAGAAGGCTGGAAACATCCTTCAGCCGCAACCATCGCCAAGTCCCAAAAGTTCGGACTCACTGGCTATGAAGGTGCAGAGTCCAACAATTGGGGCGCGACCCAGGGGTCAGGCGACGCCGGTTCCTTCCCTCACGTGGATTCAGGGTGGATGATTCCCGACGAGAACGGAAACCCAACTGACAAACATTGGAAGGGTAGTGGTCCCAAGGTCTGGGGTGATTACGTAGCCAATTACAAGAAGTGGTCTACTCCTGAGAAAGGGTTCTTGGATGTAGCCCGAATTATTCTCAATGGTGGCATGCGTAAAGCTGTAGGTGCTGCTGAGATTAAAGCAGCCATCGAAAAGGGCAATCTTCACGATGCCGTCATGGCTCAACACGCTAATGGCTACTTCGAATTGAA
>Ga0180074_1000203_pt1 | contig 12390 bp, 13 predicted proteins | sample EasRiv366_16_10D_FD_121773 | JGI IMG/M metagenome (GOLD analysis project Ga0180074, IMG submission 121773) | Soil microbial communities from meander-bound floodplain in the East River, Colorado, USA - East River metaG ERMLT366_16_10D | ecosystem: Environmental > Terrestrial > Soil > Floodplain ...
TCATCCGCGCCGTTGCTCTTTATAGCTTTCGCGCAGACAAAGACTCTCGTTAAGCAAACATCTCTGAAGACCTGTCAGGTTTATAGGATTGAATATGAAACTCCTCTACAACGCCCACATCCATACTCAAAACCCATTACAACCCACGGCATCCGCACTTGTTATTGATCGCGAACGAATCAGCGCGGTTGGCAATGCGGATGATTTATTTAATCAATATCCCAATGCCACAAGACAGGATATGCAAGGTCGTGTGATACTGCCTGGACTCACTGATGCACACTTGCACCTCAAATATTATTCACTGGCTTTACAAAAGATCGATTGCGAAACGGATACCAAGGAAGAATGTTTGCGGCGGGTTGTCGAACGCGTGAAAAACTCGAACCCTGGCGAATGGATCTTGGGTCATGGTTGGAATCAAAATGTATGGGGCAGTTGGCCCACCGCCAGTGATTTGGATGTTATTGCGCCGGACAACCCTGTCTATCTCACTGCTAAATCACTGCATGCCGCGTGGGCAAATACCAACGGGCTGAAACTTGCGAACATCACTGCACAAACACCTGATCCTCAAAACGGACAGATCCAACGTGACACAAAAGGAAATGTCACCGGCGTTTTACTTGAAACTGCTATGGAACTCGTTGGTAGCGCGGTTCCTGCATCATCTGGTACAGAAATCGCTGATGCCATCGAAAAAGCCCAACCTATCTTGTGGAAAATGGGACTCACCGGTGTGCATGATTTTGACCGCCGTGATTCATTCATGGCACTTCAACAACTTCATGCGCAAAAGAAATTGAAATTGCGAGTGCTGAAAAACATTCCCGTTGAACTGCTCAATGAAGCCCATGCCCTCGGATTGCGCGGTGGCTTCGGTGATGACCTGCTGCGCATTGGTAATGTCAAAGCCTTTATGGATGGTGCCCTCGGCCCGCATACGGCTGCGATGTTCCAGCCTTACATCGGCGAAGGCGAGAATCGGGGCATCCTCAACATGGATGGTGAAGAACTTTTTGAACATGGGCGTAAAGCCGCACAAGTTGGTCTCGGCATGACCGTCCACGCGATCGGTGATCGTGCCAATCACGAAGTGCTCAACGCTTACGAACAACTGCGCAATTACGAAAGCGAAAATCAACTTCCGCATTTGCGCCATCGCATCGAGCATGTACAGGTCATCCATCCCGATGATGCGCCGCGTCTTGGCAAAATGAAAATTGTCGCCTCGATGCAGCCCATCCATGCCACCTCCGATATGTTTATGGCAGATGCGTTCTGGGGCCCAGAGCGTTCACGCCTCGCCTATGCCATGAAAGCTCAATGGGATTTCGGTGCACCCCTCGCTTTGGGATCGGATGCGCCGGTCGAATCGCCGAATCCGTTTTTGGGATTGCACGCCGCGGTCACCAGAAGGCGCGCCGACGGCTCTCCCTCAGCTGAAGGTTGGCACCCCGAACAAAAATTGACCCTGGCTGAAGCTTGGGCTGGCTACACACTTGGTGCAGCCTACGCCGCCTATATGGAGGATCGCCTGGGCAGGCTGGCTCCGGATTTTCTTGCTGACCTGATCGTTCTAGAAAAGGATCCCTTCACCTGTGATCCAAATGAATTGCTTACCCTGCAATCATCGGCTACAATGGTAGCTGGAGAATGGGTCTATATTTCGCGCTGAGCGAAGTGTCGATTGCATGTAGAGATACGAAGTCGAAGCGCTTCTGTTGAGTTGAAATCATATGACACAATCATTATCAAAACTCACGCCCGAAATGCTTGTCCCGCGTATGGGGGAATATCTTGTTCAAAAGGGGCTGATCACGGCTGAACAGCTTCAAAAGACGCTTGATTATCAATTGGAGCAAACCACAAAAGGCCATGCCATGCTTTTGGGTCAGGCATTAATTGACCTAAAGCTGATCGAACGCTCTGAATTGGATCAAGCGGTAACCGAGCAGATTTTACAATTGCGTTCTGCCTTACAGGCTGCGAATCGCACACTGGAACGCCGCGTTGAAGAACGGACTGCGGAACTACAAAAGGCACTCGAGCGTGTTTCAGAACTTAGTCAACTCAAGGCGAATTTCATTTCCAATATCTCACATGAATTAAGAACCCCGCTCACGCACATCAAAGGTTATATTGAACTGTTGATCACTGAATCATTGGGGAATATCACGGAAGAGCAAAGGCACGCTCTGCAGGTCAGTCAGCAATCCACCGGCAAACTCGAAGCTCTGATCGAAGATCTGATCATGGTCTCACTGGCTTCACGTGGCGAATTAAGCATCAAGCAGGATAATGTAGATATTCAGAGGATTGCCAATTTGGCTGTGAAATCATTCCTGGGCAAAGCAGCCGAGCGTGGCATCAATCTCCATGGGGTGATCGATGAGGTTTCCTTTGTTCAAGCCGATTCGCAGAAAATAGCCTGGGTGTTGCAACAGCTTCTCGATAACGGCATCAAGTTCACGTCCTCGGGCGGAAGCGTGGTTCTAAGCGTCAAACGTGAAGGTGCGAACTTGGTCATCATCTCTGTGACAGATACCGGCATCGGCATCCCTCCCAGTCAACTAAACGATATCTTTGAACCGTTTCATCAATTGGATGGTTCGTCTACGCGGCGCTTTGGCGGCACTGGATTGGGGCTTTCATTGGTGCGGCAGATCATCGAAGCGCATGGCTCAATGCTGGAAGTTCAATCTGTAGAGGGGCGCGGTTCCACGTTTAAATTCCCATTGCTGGCGGTCGCGAGCTGAAAATAAATATGGACGCACAGGCGCTTTCATACTTTCATGAATTGATGAAGATTGCGATCGAAACGGGCGATACCCGCAAGACCGCGGAAAAATTTCTCATAACTCTGCGCCAGCAATTTGTCTTTGATAATGTGGCGGTGTATCTTCAGGATGAAGGCACCGGTACGTTGGAGATCGTTTATGCGCGTGCCATAGGGCGCGCCAAGAATGCTGAGGCAGATGCTGATTGGGGGGAGACTTTTGCCAGTCAGGTACTTGCTCGCGGAAGGTTGTTGTTAAGAGACCCCGAAGCTGGTGTATCACCCGATGATCGTTTGAGCCAGGCATATTTGCTTGGTATCCCGCTGCGAAATGATGGCTTGATCGGCGGCGCATTGGTGTTCGTACGATTTGGTGGTCCCGCCTACGAACAAGAGCACAGCATGATGGCGACACTTGCCGCGGAATTGCTTTCAGTGATGTTCGAGCGCACGATATGGAAGAAGACGCACAAAGAACTCCGCAATCTGAAAATGCAAATGCAATTGCAGGAGGATTTTGTCAGTACGATCTCACATGAATTGCGTACGCCGCTTGGCTTTATCAAGGGGTATAGCACCAGTCTGTTGAGAAAAGACACTTCATGGGATGTAGAAACCACACAGGAATTTTTAACGATCATCGACGAGGAAGCAGACCGGCTCTCTCTACTGATCGAGAACGTTTTGGAGTCTGCGCGCTTGCAAAGCAAGACTCTCCCGCTTCGTTTCCAACCGTTGAGGCTGGATGCTGTTCTACGAGATGTTGCCACCCGTCTGCGTGCCCGCTATAAAGACCTGACGATTGATATGGACATGCATTCCACCCAGCCAATTTATGGCGACGGCGTCCGTATTGCGCAGGTCTTTGATAACTTGTTCACCAACGCCATCAAGTATGCGCCAGGTTCACCGATCACTGTAATTCTTCACCAGACAGCTGAGAAGGCAGCGGTTCAATTCAAGGATCATGGTCCTGGCATTCCAAAAGAATCTTTGCCTTTGATATTTGAACGTTTCTATCGCGCACGCAGTGAAAAAGCCACCGGCACAGGGCTCGGACTTTTCATCTGCAAGCAAATTATTGACGCGCATCGTGGTAAGATTTGGGCAGAATCAACCCTGGGTCAGGGAACCACATTTTTCATCGAACTGCCCACAAATCCCATTAATTAACCTGAAGGAGTCTGTATGGCAAAACGCATTCTCATTGTGGACGACGAACCTCGTTACCTGCGTCTATTGGAAGCCAATCTAAGGACAGAAGGTTATGAGGTGGTTACTGCCCAGGATGGGGCTCAAGCTGTTGATGTTTTCTCCGGCCAGCCGATCGACCTGGTATTGATGGATGTGATGATGCCCAAGCTGGATGGTTTTGGCGCCACGCAGCGTATCCGTGAGTTTTCCAGTACCCCTATCATTATTCTCACAGCCAAAGGTGATGAACAGGATCGTGTGCGTGGGCTGGACCTTGGTGCCGATGACTATCTCGTCAAACCGTTCTCTGCCACCGAATTGCTGGCGCGTGTGCGTGCTGTATTGCGCCGGGCCCAGCCGGCAGGTGATGTGGGTGGTCAATCCCGATTCTTTACACACGACAACCTGAAGATCGATTTTGCCCGTGCCGAAGTATGGAAGGGCGAGATTCCGATCTCACTTTCTGCCACGGAATATCGGTTGTTATTGCAATTTGCACACCATGTTGGCAAGATCATGTCATCTGAGGAACTGCTGACCAGTGTATGGGGACCTGAGTATCGTACAGACAAGGAAATCCTCTGGGTGAGTATTGCACGTCTGCGTCAGAAGCTGGAAGATGATGCACATACACCCAAACATATCGTGACCCGTTCAGGTCTCGGATACCTAATGCCGCCCATTGAAGAATGAGCGGGTAAGGAGGCTGTGTGGTTGGTAAAAAAGCTCTGATCCTGGATGAGAATGAATCCAGCCGCAAGTTCCTTTCCAACCTTCTGCGCCAAAGACACTTTGAAGTGCTTGAAGCCCCCTCGGGCAAAGAAGCCTTGATCGTTGTCTGGCGTGACGCACCGGATCTGATCCTGTTCGATCCGGTGCTGTCTGATATCGGCGATAGGGAATTTATTCAAAAATTGCGCCATAACCCGCGTACCGCCAATACACCCATCATTGCACTTTCAAGTGATCCCAGTCCTGTCCGCAAAGAAGCCTGCCTAAGTGCAGGCGTGAATGAATACCTGATCAAATCGTCTGAAATGCTTCAGAAGCTTGATGAGATTCTTGACCGCACCTTCGACGTACAGCCTCCAATGGAAGTTGTACATAGTGTGGCGCGTGAGAAAGGTCTATTGATCGTCTTTCTCAGCGCCAAGGGTGGCACGGGTACTTCGTCATTGTGCGCCAATCTCGCGATGAACATCAAGACCCATCAACCCGAGGCAAGCGTGGTGGTTGCCGATCTGGTTCTGCCCATCGGTTCCATTGGGCAGATCGTTGGCTATACTGGGAAACTAAACCTCGCAACGGTATCGGAACTCCCGCCCACACAAACCAACGCCGACTACATTCACCAAAATTTGCCTAAGCTGGAATTGTGGAAATTTCAATTGTTGGCTGGCTCTCCTGATCCACAACACGGGAATATTCTTAAAGGTGACCGCATTGAGCAGATCGTGGATGTGCTCCGCGCCTCCTACAATTTCATCATTCTAGACATTGGACGTTCGCTCTCACGCATCAGCCTGCCTCTGATCCAACAAGCTGATCTTATCGCTTTGATCGTTTCCACCGACCAAAGCACCATCCATCTGACCAAGACCGTCTGGGAATATCTACAAGCACAGGGTATTGAAGATCAAAGTATTTATGCCATCCTAAATCGCGCGGTCGGGTTGGAAGGCTTGACCAAAACTGAAGCAGAGGGGATCATTGGTATACCCATCAAAACGATGATCCCATATATGGGGAGTAATTTTACGTTAGCCAATAACCTCAATCAACCTATCACGACAAAATATCCCAAAGATACCGCCTCGATTGTTCTCAAAGAAGCGGCGGAGAATATGGTGAAACTAGCCCGTCGTCAGCGTGCTCGCAAAATTACCTAATGAAAGTGAAAGGTAGTTTAAAGTCTATTTAGACTAAACTTTAAAGATAAGTTTATCCAAATTGATTAGTCATAGAAGATTTTGTACAGACTCATGCTTACTAATGATAGGCAGAGTATCCAAGGAGAGGTACCATGACCATTGAATATGATGAAAAGGGCAAGATCTTTACTGATATTGTTTCGAAGATCGCCGTCTATGCCACGATCCAAACGACCATGCATATGCTGCGCGGACGCATCCATGTCCGCCGGGATCAACGGATTATTGATGAACTTGATGTCAATGAGAATTTTATTGCCATCACGGATGTAACGGTTCTGGGTGCCGATGGGCAGATCCTTTTTCAAGTGCCTTTTCTGGCTGTGCGCAGGTCGCATGTTGTTTGGGTTATTCCCGAACCAAAATCAGGTGAGGAGAATGAATCGTAATGGCTACTCCACTATCCGCTAATTTCAGACAGCTTACGTCAGCTGATCTGCTTAAATTCAAGAAGTACCTGGCTGAAAATATCAGCCGCTCCCTCGAAGGTGAACCCTTACAGCTTGGTGACCGTGCCGAGATCGTTAAACAACGCCTGAACGATATGTATGTTCAAGCCAAAGTAACCCTGCCTGAAGATATCCGTAAACAGATTTTTAGTGAAATTCTGGATGAGATGACGGGATTTGGTCCCATTCAACCGTTGTTGGATGACCCGGATGTCAGCGAAGTGATGGTCAATGGTCCTAAGAAGATCTTTATTGAAAAAAGTGGCAAGGTGACCAAAAGCGGTATCACCTTTGATGATGACGATCATGTGGAAAGAATCATTGACCGTATTATTTCGCCCCTTGGTCGGCGCGTGGATGCTGACAGCCCCACTGTGGATGCGCGCCTGCCGGATGGTTCGCGTGTGAATGCAGTTATTCGTCCCGTAGCCATTGATGGACCCTGTATCACGATCCGAAAATTCAAAAAAGATAAACTCTCCATTCAACAATTGGTGGAGTTTGGCTCGATTACCCAGAACATGGGCGAGTTTGTCCGCGCCTGCGTGCTTGCCCATTTGAATATCGTTGTTTCAGGCGGCACGGGCTCAGGGAAAACCACACTGCTGAATGTCCTTTCAAGTTTCATTCAGGAGAATGAACGTATCATCACTATTGAAGATGCGGCTGAGTTGCAGTTACAACAAGACCATGTCCTGCGCATGGAAACGAAGGTCGCAAATGTAGATGGTAAAGGTTCGGTATCGATCCGCGACCTGGTGCGTAACTCCCTGCGTATGCGCCCAGACCGTATCATTGTCGGTGAATGCCGCGGTGGCGAAACATTGGACATGTTACAAGCCATGAACACCGGTCATGATGGTTCTTTGACGACACTCCATGCCAATACGCCGCGCGATGCTTTGTCCCGTATGGAAACCATGGTGCTGATGGCTGGTATGGATCTGCCGCTTAAAGTTGTGCGCCAGCAGATCGCTTCAGCAGTGGATCTCATTATTCAGCAAACCCGTTTGAAAGATGGCGCCCGGAAAGTGACGGCCATCACTGAAGTGGTTGGCATGGAAGGTGACACCGTAGTGCTCACAGACATCTTCAAATTTGAACAAACTGGAGTAGGACCCAATGGCAAGATATTGGGCGAATTAAAACCGACTGGTATCCGCCCTGTGTTTGGTCCGAAATTGGAAGCGTCCGGCTTCAAACTAGGCGCAGAGATATTTAGGCTGGCAGGCGGCGGGTCGAGTTTTGGCAACCGACGATAACGGGATATAATCGGTCAAGTTGAGGAACCATGGCTATTAAATCCCAAATTGCGATTCGCTCAAAGACACTTGGCTTATTAATTCGTGATGCCCGCACAACAGCGCGTAGAAATGTGACGGAATGTGCGCAAGCTATTGGCGTGAAGCCGGGCATTTTTCGCGCCTATGAGGAGGGGCGTAGAGCTCCCTCTCTGCCGGAATTGGAGTCACTAGTTTATTTCCTGGATTTGCCCATTGATCATTTTTGGAGCAAGGAAATAAAATCGGGCAAGCCGGCACCGCACGAGAGTTTGGATCTATCCAAACTGCTCTCCGTGCGTCAGCGCAAGATCGGGGCTTTGTTGCGGCAGGAGCGTATGAATGCTTCGATCTCGATCCGCAACCTTGCGCATGAGACGGGTATTTCGAGTGCGCGCATCAAGGCTTATGAACTGGGCGAGCGTCCCATGCCTTTGCCTGAATTGGAAGCCCTGGTAAAAGCCCTGGGGGGCAGGGTTGAATCCTTCTTTGACCGGACTGGTCCGATCGGGCAGTGGTTGATGAATGAAGAGGCGATCCGTGACTTTTTGGAGTTGCCGTTGGAACTTCGCCAGTTCGTTGCTATGCCGGTTAACCGTCCCTATCTGGAACTGGCGATGAAGCTGAGTAACATGTCAAGGGATAAGTTGCGCTCAGTAGCGGAAGATTTGTTGGATATTACATTCTAAGGTTTTTTTATGGATGCCAAAACATTAGCTGAACAAGGTAAACAGGAATATACCAAAGGGGCGTTTGGTGTTGCTGCCGATCTCTTTTCTCAAGCTGCACTAGCATACGGCAGTGTTCAGGATGAACTGAATGCGGCAGAGATGAAGAACAACCAAAGTGTGGCTCTATTAAAGGCGGGCAAAGCCGAAGATGCGTTGCGCGCTACAGACGGCACCGAGGAAACATTCCAAAAAGCCGGCGACCAGAAACGCCAAGGAATTGCGATCGCCAACCGCGCTGCTGCATTGGAAGGGCTCAAAAAATACAGCGAAGCGGTGGAGGAATACAATCGCGCCGCAATTATTTTTGAAGAGATCGGTGAAGGCGATATGCATTCTGTTGTGAGAAAGGCAACTGCCGAGATTTTCCTCAAGCGTGGTTATATTGGCAATACCCAAATGGATGTGCTCGACTCTTTACGACTGGTTGAAAAACCTACCTTGACACAACGCTTTTTGAAGTTTCTGATGCGCCTGGGCTTTTTTAACCCTCAATAAACATTTCATTCCCTTCATCCCAAGGTGAATAGTGATCACTTCCCTGGTTCGCCCGGCTAACCTTGATGACCATCAAAAGTTATCGAACCTGATCTTTTTTGAAACACGCCTTCATCGGCACCTGGATTGGCGCTCACCGCTCGATTGGCTGGGCGCTCCGTTTTATTGGGCATTGGATGATGGCAAACAGATCACAGCCGCGCTGGCTTGTCCTACAGAAGTACCGGGCATCGCCTGGCTGCGCTTGTTTGTTCATTCCAGCAGCTGGTCGGCTGAGAATGCCTGGAGTATGCTCTGGCAAACTGCGCGGGATGAAATTGCGCAGGCTGGCGGGGCGCGTGTGGCTGTGATCGCCATGCAACCCTGGCTTCAACAAATATTGATCGCCAGTGGTTTTAAAAACATCCAGCAAATTGTCATGCTTGAGTGGCAGTATCAGCCTTGGGTTGAGAGCGAAGCGCAAGGCGTCCATATTCGCAGAATGATTGAGGCGGACCTACCCGCTGTCGCAAGGACCGATGCGGCGTCCTTTGATCCGCTGTGGCAAAACTCATTGGAAACTTTGCATAAAGCATTTGCGCAATCCCTGATCGCGACGGTGGCAGAGAACGCGGACGGCATCATTGGTTATCAATTGAGCACGGGCGGCGGTCAGCGGGCGCATCTGGCGCGTTTGGCTGTGCATAGAACCATGCAGGGACGCGGTGTGGGTCGGGCATTGTTGGGGGATCTCTTTGCGAGATTGGTGAACGACAGCATATTCAAGTTAAGTGTGAATACACAAAGTGATAATGCTGTTTCTTTGAGTCTGTATCAGAAAACGGGATTTTTTCGCACCGGTGAGCAGTATCCGGTTTATATTTTTGACGTGTCCGCTTATCCGTAGAGATCAAGGAGAAAATATGACTGCTCGAAAAGATTCAATGATCATTAATTCGCTTGTGCGCCAGGCATTGACCTCTGCCCAGGAGGTGATGGGCGATAATGGCCTGGCTACGGTGCTGAAGACTTGTGGGTTGGAAAGGTTTGTTGGCAACTTTCCGCCGAACAATCTGGAGCCCGCCATTCAGGCTTCGCAGTATGCAAAATTCAATGAGGCGATAGAATCTTTTTATGGGCGTGGCGGCAAAGGTATTTTGCGGCGCATTGGCAAAGCCTCCTTCCAATATGGGGTGCGGGAGCAATCTGCCTTGCTGGGTGTGGCGGGTGTGGCGCTGAAGTTGTTGCCTGAAAGACAGCGTATTAAGTTCATCCTGAATGGTCTCGCAGATGCTTTGAAGAAAAGCAATGCTGAGGTAAATGCCTGGGTGGATGAAAGTGGAGACAGGCTTGCCTATATCGAATCCACCTGTGCGATCTGTCATAGCCGTGAGAGCGCGACCCCGATCTGTTATTTATACGTTGGTTCCATCAGCGAAGCAGTTTTGTGGGCAACCGGCAAGGAATTTGAAGTGATTGAAACACATTGCCTTGCAAAGGGTGATGAATATTGTAGATTTGAAGTAGGAGAGGCGCGCGCGTGAGTGAGATCAAATTTTCGAGCCGCATCTTGCGGCGTTTTGCAGAAACCATTGCGCTTGAATTGGGAGCAGATCAATTCAGTGCGATGTTGTCCCTGGCGAATCTGCCAGCCGAATGGAAAACCCCGGATGTTTTCCTAAAATTGAATCCTTATGATTCTGCGCATGTGTACGCCGCGCTACAGACTGCCATGCGTACCTATTTCGGACGCGGTGCGCGCGGTGTTTTGTTGCGCGTCGGCCAAAGATTATGGCATGATCTTTTGGATGACGCGACCTTCGGGATCAAGGCACAGGCGGCTGTGGTGAAGCGATTGCCGCTTGCCTCGCGTCGCAAACCGACCCTCGAGCTGCTCGCCAAATTTATGGGCGCTCAATCTGGCGATATTGCGGTTCATACCCTGGATATGGACCTACTCTTCGTAGACAATGCTTCGCCCTCGACGCATGATCAAAGTGAGCCCAGTCCGATCTGTTTTGTGACACAGGGGCTGATCCGAGAGTGTCTCTTTTGGGCGACGGGTAAAAATTACGATGTAGATGAAATTCATTGTAAGGCGCATGGCGAACACGCCTGCGAATTCAAGATCACTGGCGGATGATGATGAAAACGTTTGTATCCAAGTTTGAGGGGCATGATGGTTTGACTTTCTATGTCCAAGGTTGGGAGCCGGATGCGCAGCCAAAAACAGTGATTGCCCTGGTGCATGGACTCGGTGAACATATCGGGCGTTATGCCCACGTGGGCAAAGCGTTAACTGATGCAGGCTATGTATTGATCGGTTTTGATCTGCGGGGTCACGGCAAGACCGTCAGCGCACGCGGACATTTTCCATCATTGAATATGGTGATGGCTGATATTCGTCAATTCTTTCAGTTCGTTTCGCAGCGTTATCCTAATTTGCCTCAGTTTTTGTATGGTCACAGCCTGGGTGGATTGTTAGCGTTGACCTATGCTGTGCAAAACAGAGCAGGCTTGAAAGGCGTGATGGTCACAGGCACAGCCTTGCGTTCAGCTTTGCAGGAACAAAAAGCGAAGATCATGATGGCGAATATTTTGGGAACGCTGATGCCCGCTGCGACCATTCCAAGCGGACTGGATGCCACAACCATCTCCCGCGATAAAGCCGTAGTAGATAAATATGTGAACGACCCCCTGGTGCATGATAAGACCAGCCTTGGACTGGGTAAGTCCGCCCTAGCAGCCATTGACCTGTGTTTTGCAGGTGCCAAGGAGTTTGCCTATCCCTTGTTGATCATGCACGGCAAAGAAGACAAACTTACGTATGCCAGTGGCAGTGCGGACTTTGCGAAGCTGGCTGGCGAAAAGAACAAGGATGTCACCTTGAAGTTATGGGATGGTTTGTATCATGAGATTCACAATGAGCCTGAACAGGCTGAAGTATTCAAGATGATAATCGAGTGGCTGGATAAACATATGTAATATTTAGAAGTAAAAAGTAAAGTGGCAATCAATGCTATTGATTGCCACTTTTTGTTTATCTACGCTCCTTCAGGGGCTAAGCCCCTGAAGGAGCAAAAAACTTTAAGTCATTACTGCGCCTTCAAGCCTCAACAACCATTCCTTTGTAGGTAATCCATCCCCGCCACCGTAGCCGTGGAGTTTGCCGTCCATACCGATAACGCGATGACAGGGGATCACCAGCGGCATGGGATTCATGGCATTGGCAGCACCCATGGCGCGATAGGCATGGGGACGGTCGATCTCTCTTGAGATGTCGATATAAGTCCGAGTTTCGCCATACGGGATTCGGAACACTGCCTGCAAGGCTTCGCGTTGGAACGGGGTGAAGAAGGTCCAGTCAATCGGGATGGTGAAGGCAGTCCGTTTGCCGTTCAAATATTCGCGCAATTCCTTTGCGTATGGCGCGATCTTCTTTTGGTTCGGTTGGACGGGTCGCTTGAGGCGCGCGAGACGAGAATCAAATTCGGGCTGGGCATCCGCCCATTCGATGGCGACCAAGCCCAGGTCTGAGGCGGCGAGGCGGAA
>Ga0180074_1000204_pt1 | contig 12378 bp, 10 predicted proteins | sample EasRiv366_16_10D_FD_121773 | JGI IMG/M metagenome (GOLD analysis project Ga0180074, IMG submission 121773) | Soil microbial communities from meander-bound floodplain in the East River, Colorado, USA - East River metaG ERMLT366_16_10D | ecosystem: Environmental > Terrestrial > Soil > Floodplain ...
AATTCAAATAAACTTGCGGGATTTATCGCCGAGTCTTTGCCGAGTGTCGGCGGGCAGATCGTTTTCCCAGATGGCTATTTGGCGGATGTATATCGTTACGTCCGCGCGGCGGGTGGAGTGTGTATCGCTGATGAAGTGCAAACCGGTTTTGGCAGAGTGGGCTCACACATGTGGGGTTTTGAAATGCAAAACGTCACGCCTGATATTGTGGTGTTGGGCAAGCCCATCGGCAATGGTCATCCCGTTGCGGCGGTGGTCACGCGCCGCGATATTGCTGAGGCTTTCAACAACGGCATGGAATATTTCACCACGTTCGGCGGCAATCCTGTTTCGTGTGCGGTTGGGTTGGCGGTATTGGATGTTTTGAAAGATGAACGCTTGCAACAAAATGTGTTACGCGTGGGCGATCAATTATTAGCTGGATTGAAATCCTTCGTCGGGAAATACAACATGGTTGCGGATGCACGCGGCGCTGGGCTTTTTCTGGGACTTGAACTCGTTCGCGATCTTTCGACGCTGGAGCCTGCTGCAGCCGAAGCAAGCTTTATCTCCAACTGGATGCGTGAGCACGGCATCCTGCTTGGCACGGATGGTCCGTATCATAATGTCGTGAAGATCCGCCCACCGATGCCGTTCAACGAATCCGATGCGGAGTTTTTGTTGGAAACGTTGGAGAAGATTTTGAAAGAAGATTTTAGCTAATCAACTTGCTCTGTCGGAGGCTTAGCCCCCGACAGAGCACATGTATGAGTTAACTGTCAAACCCCAGTCCAACCCAATCCATGACTTTGAGCCAGAGGTTTTCACGCCCCTGATGTCTGTCGGCTTGATCTAAAGACCAGCGTGAGAGATTGATGCCAATGGAGCGCAATGGTTCAGGCGGGAAGGGTAATGGTTTGGTGCGGACGAATTCAAGTTCAGTACGTTCGGTCTTTTTGTTATCCAGCAAATCGAGCATTACCTGTGCACCGAATCGGGTTGCGCCGACTCCGAGTCCAGTGTAGCCCATTGTGTAGGCGGTCTTGCCGTGATGCGCAGTTCCCCAAAAGGGACTGAAACGTGAGCACGTGTCGATGGCTCCGCCCCAGGCGTGGGTGAAGCGTAAACCTTCCAGTTGGGGAAAAGCTTGGAAGAAGTGTTCAGCTAAAAGGGCGTGTGAAGCGGGTCTATTTTCCAGTTCGGAGCCGAAGCCGTTATTCCAATGATAGATGGCATCGAATCCGCCCCATAAGATTCGTCCATCTGCGGTTGTGCGGAAGTAATGGAATTGATTGTTGCCATCGCTCAGTCCTTCGCGTCCGTGCCAGCCGATGGAGTCGCGTTGCGAGGCTGTGAGCGGTTCGGTCATGAGCACGTAATCATAAACCGGGACAACATAATACGAAATGCGTTTGAGCAGAGGCGGGAAGGCATTGGTAGCAAGCGCAACACGTTGCGCACGGATCTGCCCATGCGGGGTTTGCGCGATGACGAGATTCTTTTCTTCAACAAGTTTTGTAACAGGTGTATTTTCATACAAGCGAATCCCAAGCTCGAGGCAAGTTTTGCGAAGTCCCCAGGCAAGTTGAGCAGGATTGATAATGGCAGTATCGGGTCTTTTGATGCCGCCGAGGAAGAGCGGGGATTTAACAATACTTTGGAGTTGATCGCGATCTAAATATTCGAATGGTATGTTGTATTGCTTTGCCAATTCGATGAATTGTTTGAATTCATCGAGTAGATATGGTTCAGTGGCAATATCAATTTCGCCCACGCGTTGGTAATCACATTCGATGCCGAGGCGTGTGAGCGTGGCTTCGATTTCATCCAGATTTTTTATACCGAGGGTGTGAAGTGTATTGATTTCTTTGGGCCAGCGTGATAAGCCGTTCAAAAAACCATGCGTGAGGGAGGCATCCAGAAAGCCCCCGTTGCGTCCGCTTGCGCCAGTGGCGACTTCGCCAGCTTCAAGCAGAACAACATCGCGGTTCGGGTTTTGCTCTTTGGCGAGCAGAGCTGTCCATAAACCGGCGTAGCCTGCGCCAACGATGAGCAGGTCAGCAGTTATTTGAGTTGTAAGTTTGGGTTCAGGGTTGGGTTTGGCTGGGTCGTCGAGCCAGTAGGGTGTGTGAATTACATCCGCAATGGATTTTAGTACTTCGGGCTTTGGGTGATTGGAGTAGATCATGCTCTCATGGGTGTTTTATACCTCTTGGGTAGTTTATATTGCCTTGCTATTTTACCTGAGAGCGGGCATTTCGTCAGGTTCGAAGAATTCAGATAAAATTGACGCATTCAGCATTGAGGGAAAAGAATGTCACCGTGTTTTTACTTTAGAGGAGTTGACATGAACCTTTTCCAACGTTACCTTGCAGAAGAATTTGCCGAAGATTATCAGGAGGGCAGGTTATCACGGCGCGATGCCTTGAAATTAATCGTATCTGTGACTGGCAGTCTACTTGCCGCAAATTCGATCCTGGCATCCTGTGCGCCTCCGCCTGAAGAAATGACTGCGACGAGCGCCCCTACGGATTTGCCTCCCACAATGGATTCGCCGACAGACTCGCCCTCCGCCTCCGACTCACCGACAGCTGATCCTGTTCCAACTGACTCCGCCTCATCTGCATCCGCCTACGGGACAGTGATGCCTGATGACCCTGCGATTAGCGCGGGTGAAATCCAGATCCCTGCTAGTGATGCAAATATCATCGGTTATCTTGCACGACCAGCAAATGTGATTGTGTCCCCAGTGATTTTAGTCTGCCACGAAAATCGCGGACTCACTCCACACATTCAAGATGTGACGCGACGTCTTGCAAAGGCAGGCTATGTTGGTCTCGCTATCGATCTGTTATCTCGTCAGGGTGGCACCGCCGCAGTTGGTTCAAGTGGCGTTCCCGGCGCGTTGGGGAATATCGATCCCAGTCAATTCGTGGAGGATTTCAAAAGCGGTTGGCGTTATTTGCAAAGCCAATCTTTTGCAGACGCCGCTCGAGTTGGTATGACAGGTTTCTGTTTCGGCGGGGGCGTCACGTGGCAGGTGGCGGTGCATATGCCGGAACTGCTTGCCGCTGTCCCATTCTACGGACCACATCCTGTTACATCTGATGTGCCAAACATCCATGCGGCTGTGCTGGGGATTTATGGAGGACTTGATGGGCGAATTAATGGTGGCATTCCGGCGATTGAAGAAGCGATGAAGGCGAATAATAAGATCTACGAGAAGACGATCTATCCCAACGCTGATCACGCTTTTAACAACGACACCGGCACCCGCTATAACCCTGAAGCCGCAAAGGGCGCCTGGGAACGAACGCTTGCCTGGTTTGAAAAATATGTGCGCACCGCATAAAAAACCTGCTACTTTTTTCATTCACCTGCGTAAATATTTATGAAACAAAAGACAAAGGAGATTGAAAATGACTACAGATCAAAAGAAAGTATTACGTCGATCGCGAAGCAACCGTATGATCGCGGGCGTCTGCGGTGGGCTGGCAGAGTTCTTTGGAATTAGCGCATTCTGGTTCCGCCTAGGGATGTTTATCGCATTCATCCCTGGTGGTGTGCCAGGCATCTTGATCTACCTGTTGATGTGGATCATGGTACCGAAAGAATAAACTTTCTGCTTCAAAAAGCGGCTGTCATTATTTGGGTGATAGCCGCTTTTTATTCAGGAGTAAATTCTTTTTGGGCAACTTCGATATTTGCGGCTTTTAGAAAAGCCATCGCATTCTCGTCGGTGCGATAGGCAACACTATACACAATGCGAGCAATGCCTGCATTAATGAGTGCCTTGGTGCAATTGATACAAGGAAGGTGAGTCACGTAACAAGTAGCACCCTTGGTTGAAACCCCATGTAACGCCGCCTGGATAATGGCATTTGTCTCCGCGTGGATCGTGCGGACACAATGACCGTCCACCATTAAGTGACCAATTTCGTCACAGTGCTCCTGCCCAGCAGGGGAACCGTTGAATCCGCTCGTAAGGATGCGTTTCTCAGTTACTAATACACAGCCCACCAGAGCACGGTCACAGGTACTGCGTTCTGATACGGCGTAGGCAATTTTCATGAAGTATGAGTCCCAGTCTGGGCGCATGTGGTTGACTCCTTGATTTGAATTGGATAAATAAAAAGGACGACTCAATTATACCGAGTCGTCCTTTTTATTATTATTCCACAGTCACGCTTTTTGCCAAATTTCGCGGCTGATCAACATCCAGCCCGCGCAGAGATGCGATGTGATAAGCCAACAGTTGTAAGGGTAAAACAGTTACGATGGGGGAGAGCATCCAGGGTGCTTCGGGAACCCATAAAATATGATTTGCCATCCCTTCCACTAATTCGTCCCCATCGGTTGCCACGACGATAACGATCCCATTGCGGGCTTTGGCTTGTTGTATCTGGGAGATCATCTTTTCGTGCCAGGGGTCTTTCGGAGCCAGGCACAGCACGGGCATGTGTTCATCGATCAAGGCGATGGGACCATGTTTCATTTCTCCAGCCGGATAACCTTCGGCGTGGATATAGGAAATTTCTTTAAGCTTCAATGCACCTTCATAGGCGATAGGCATGTTGATACCGCGTCCCAAATACAGACAATCGCGAATGTCTTTTAGCGTATGTGCCACTTTTTCCACGTCATCTTCGCGATCCAGCGTGCGACCAACGAGATCAGGGACAAGACGCAGATCAGAGACTAACTCCTTGCGAGTCTTTTCGTCAATGATGCCGCGTAAATCAGCAAGTAGGATTGCCAGCATATATTGATCCACAAGCGGGGCTGTAAATGCCTTCGTGGAAGCCACGCCAATTTCAGGTCCGGTTTGCATCGAGATGAAGCCATCCGCCACACGAATGGCTTGAGAGCCGATCGCGTTCACGATGCTCCAGATGATCGCGCCTTTTTGTCGTCCCTCTTCCATGGCAGCAAGTGTGTCTGCCGTTTCGCCAGATTGTGAGATGGCAAGCACCACAGTTTTATCGTTCAGAATCGGATCGCTGTAACGAAACTCAGAGGCGATCACCACTTCCACTGGGATACGCGCGATCTTCTCGATCAGATATTTCCCAACCATGCCTGCATACGCGGCGGTACCACAAGCGGTGATGTAAATCTTCTCGATCTTCTTTGCCAGTGCCTCGGTCAAATTTAGATCGGGCAGGCGGATCCTGCCGTTTGCAAAATCCACACGCCCCGCCAGTGTATCTGTGAGCGCGCGTACTTGTTCGTGAATTTCTTTTTGCATGAAATGCCGATACTCACCCTTTTCCGCGGCGATCGGGTCCCATGCGACCGTATGTATAACTGGTTTTACCTTTGCGCCGTCCAGCGTTTCGATCGTTAACGTGTTTTGGGCGACAACTGCCATTTGGTGTGACTCCAAAAAGATCACCTTACGCGTATGCTCCATAATGGCGGGTGTATCGCTGGCAATGAAATTCTCCCCGTCGCCCATGCCAAGTACTACGCCGCCGGCATTGCCAATGCGCGCGGTTACGATCTTGTCAGGTTCATCGGCAGACATGAGCACAACCACATTCGCCCCTCGAATTTGGTTGAACGTTTGGCGCGCTGCTTCCACCAAGCCCACACCGGTTGCCAGATAATGTTCCACGAGATGCACGATGGTTTCAGTGTCCGTATCAGATTGAAATTCCACGCCTTCTGCGATCAACTCATCCTTGAGTTCAAGGAAGTTTTCAACAATGCCGTTCTGCACAACGACCACACGTCCAGTCTGTCCGATATGGGGATGTGCATTGCGGGCATTGGGTGCACCATGGGTCGCCCAGCGCGTATGACCGATGCCGGGTGCGCCGTTGATGGGGGATTTGCTGACGAGATCAATTAATTGGGATAACTTACCCGCGTCTTTTCGCACTTCAAGCTGATCGTTGTTCCAGACAGCGATCCCAGCTGAATCATAACCGCGGTATTCGAGCCTTTTCAGGCCATTGATGATGATCGGTGTCGCGTCACGTGGCCCGATATATCCGACGATTCCACACATAGGGGTTCCTCCGAGAGTAAAAGATTAGAAGATCAGAGCTTAGGGACTCATAGTAGCCTCTATTCTCTAACCTCAAATGTGCCATTTTTGCAATTTTATCCACGCAATTACTCACGTGGTGTTATTGCAAAATTGATTTTCGGAGGGAAAGATAAAACGGGTAATGGCGTACCCGAAGGGCTTCCGCTGAACTGTCGATTTTTTCTTCATGGCGGTTAAGTAAAAGTTACCAGAAGATTAACTCCATCCTGCGATGGAGAACCCTTATCCTCGTCATCCTTCTTATTGAAGGATCATGCGCTGTCTTTCCCAAGACAAATTGTCGGTTCACCTCCTTGAGTAAATAAAAGTGCGAGCGAGATTATAACTGATAAATGGCAAGCAAGCTTGGGCTCGGACCGAAGCGAAACGTCCAAGCCCTGTTTTCTTATTGGGATAACTGTACTTCGGGCATTGTGATCGCATCGTAATTTTCCTGATTTTTATATACGATCACAATATTACCTGAGCCATCTGCATCGATACGATATCCGATGATTTGGCTGTGAAACCCCGAGGCGGAGTTGTTGCCATTAATCACGATCTCGGATGCAGGAGCTAGAATGGTCCCGGTGAATGATGATTCAGAGCCACCATTCAATACCACTTTGCTGTCATTTTCCATTGGTAGATATATGAGTAAGCCTCTGTAGTCACCCTCGGTGGGCGCACTCAAGAAAAGGTTGGCGGTGCCGCCAAAATGAACTTCACCACTTGATATATTGAAGGTGACATTGTGTCCTTCCAAGGTTTGATTGCCCGTAATTTCGAAACCATCCTCAAGACAATACACCCCTGCTTCCAATTGAGAGACTCCCTCAGGAGGAAATTTTCCGCTCCAACTTCCCGGGGACATGCTGATTCCATTCTCGCTTACCTGGGCAATTTCATCGCCGCAATCTATCTCGGGCATGAAAAATGGCGGGGGATACATAACGGAGCCGCTTCCGATTTTAACTCCGGGGGTTAAGAGCTGTGGCTTTTCAATGGAGGCTCCACCGGCAACTGAGATTTGATCGGAGCCTTGAATGTGGATAGTCCCATTGCCCTGTTGTATAAGGGCGCAATTTTGGTTGTCGGAGTTTATGAACACCCCACCACCGGTAATATCCAGTGTAGCATTGCTGTGAATCCAGAAGGCTTTTTGGTTGGAACAATTACTGGTGGGCGCAAGGCTGACGAGCGCCATGCCATGGAATAATTCTCTGACTTCAGACGGTTTGGAACGGGCAACTGCCTGTACCTCGTTTACGAATTCCTTCCATCCGAAAACAGATGCAATGTGTGTTCTGACGTGTGAGACAATGACGACTTGAATATATTCAATATCATCTTTATTTGGTCCGCTGATTGGAGGAACGTGAACCGTAACCGTATTGGATGTGCCATCATTGGTATATCCATTTTGTGCAGCAGAAGCGAGTGCAGTGTTTGTCATCCCCTGCCCGCCACGGATGCGCGCCAACGCTGCCGCCAACGCGGCAGAATCTGCGGCATTTTGGGCTTTGCGGCGATCGAGGAAGACATTACCACCATCGATCACCAGACCAGTCAAGCCCAATAAGACTACAAGAGCAATTGCGATGACAATGAGAGCCTGGCCGCGTTCAGAGCTTCTTTGACGATTTGAAAAAATCACTTTTGGGAGACTCCTGTTAATTTCTTTTTGATTGACGTGAGGGAGTACTGCGCAATTGGGGATTGTATCCTTATGATTAGGGCACAGGTTCAAAACTTTGAATACCTGTGCCCTAATTAATAAAGATATGGATTTCGTAAACCAGTTTATCTGATCAAAACAACACCCGGACTTTTGGTTGTGACTGCATTGTTGGATTCGTTGTATACAATGGTAAGAGCTGTGTTACCAGTTATCTTGACGATGTCAGCGATGATCTGCGAATCCAGGGTCACATTGCCGCCTGTGTTATCGGTAGAGCCCTGTAGCGTAACCGCAGACTTTGGAGCGAGAATGGTCCCTGTAAAAGTGGAGCCGCTTCCACCGGTAATATGAACTTCGGCTGTGTTGGATATATACATCAAAAGATTTAACCACTCTGGTTTAAAGTCACTATTTGTGTTGCTGCTCATGGCATGCAGGAATGCATAGGCGCCGCCATTGAATTCAACATCACCTCCGGATACGAAAAAGAAGACGCCTTCGGTGGCAGGCTCGTGAGTGTTACTTCCGTCCCAGTCGGTAGTAATATCCCAGCCAGCGCCAAGCTTTATCCCATCCTTTAGGCAATATATACCTTTTCTCAATTTGATGGTTGCCTGACCGCCTTGTATATCCGTCGGGAATGTGTCATTGTAATACCCTGGCTGGGCTTCCCAAATGCCATTTGATTTTTCTTTAATGTCTCCTTCGTTCTCGCATATCGGTTCGCTGGGTAATGTATAATTATCAGGATCGGGGGCATTACAAGCAGGCTGAAGTCCTGGATTCCCAAGGTTATCAACATCACCTGAAGGAAGACTCGTAGTTCCAGGTGCACACACACCAGTGGTAGTGTCGAGGTCAGGATTTCCAGATACATTAATACTCTGATCGCCTGGACAAATTGCACTTACAAGCACGCCTGCGCCATTTACAAAAGTTGTTGAACTGCCTCCAAGGTCGAATGGCACTTCATTCTGGTTGTCCCAGCAACCCTGATGTGTTGAGGCAATGCCGTATCCATCATACCAATTCGAATTCTCTGGTTCGGTTGCCCGTGAAACAGCATCAGTATGATTGGTCATGGTTTGCCAGCCCAGCACCTGCGCTAAACTTAAATGTACAACCGATTTGATATGAACGTGAATGAAATGGGCAGGGTTTTCACCTGCGGGTATACCCTCACACTCGTACGTGCGTCCATCTTCTGTAACGAGGGGACTGGTACATAATCCAACCAGAACCTGAGTATCAGGGTCGGTGTCGATATAGCCATTTTCTGCGGCAAGCGCGTAAGCGGCAGACTGCCAATCCGCAGTTTGCACTCCCTTATAGTCTTTCTGCACCTTTGCCAGGGCAGCCGCAAGTACCGCGGTATCTGATGCGTTTTGCGAATGGCGTCGATCTGAAAAAACCATACTGCCGTCAATGGCAAGCGCGGCAAAGCCAAACAGGGCAATTGCCGCAATGGCAATGATCACAAGGGCTTGACCACGTTCTTTGTATTGAATTTGTGTTTTCATAATTTCTCCTAATAACTTGCCATTACGGACAGACAGGCGACAGAATCGTATCTGTCACCTTTGCATTAAGTGGGATCGTGGTACCGACGATTGCGGACATAAATGGCATGAAAACCTGATGATCAAAGGTAAGGCTGACTGTGATGCTGTTGCCTTCGCAGGGTCCACTATCGATTGCAATACCAATTTCCGAATCATCAAGGGCAGGGAGATTAATTGGCGAATTGGATGCGCCTTTTACACGCGACCTAATCCCGGCAGTATCTGACGGATTCATCGAGCCGTAAAGCGCGCCTTCCTGGACAGCATCGCGCAATTGTACAAATTGGAAAAAGGCTATGCCGAATTCCACCGCTCCGGCGAGGAGCACTAATAGGAGCACAAGACTTATCGAAAGTTCTACAAGGCTTTGACCGCGTTCATTGTTAATCTTTTTCATAGTTACTCTTTTCATAATCTCATTATGACTGAATTGGGTTGCCCTCACAGCCGGGCGTTATAAGATTGATATAAGTATTTTCAGTTCCATCAAAGTTATCGTAGGATTGGTGGAATGTGAAGGTGATCGTAACTGTGGAGTTGGGCGGGATGATCGCTGGGTTAACGAAGGGAATCGTTGATACATTACTGGAGTTTCCGGTCCAGATAATTGTGCTTCCTATAGTGACAGTTTGGAGGCGTAAGGTTTTATCGCTACCGGTCTGATGTCCCTTATCGTCGTTCCAGGTCACTGTCCCGGCGCCCGTTGTTAATGGAAAATTCCATGGGTTGGTGATTGTCATGCTCATCGTGTTGCCTGTTTTGGTGATGGGTCCATGAGTAATACCAGCACAACTCGGTACAGGGGTGGCAAGGGGGGTGGGAGTAAATGTTACGGTGGGCACCAAGGTAGGTGTCGGTGATAGGGTCGGCGTTGGTGACAGGGTCGGCGTGGGCGTGCCTGCTAAAACCTGATGGCTTTCTGTGTCACTGCTTGTCAGATGCATGCTATCGCCGTCATAAGTAGCAGTGATCGTTTTTGTGCCCAGTTGGCTGAAGTTTAGTGTACAACTGCCTGTGCCGTTGACGAGGGTAATAGTGCATTTATCATTTCCACCAGCGTTAATATTGACCGTACCTGTAGGCGTGGTTGTGCCACCTGTAACAGTAACAGTAACAGTAACACTTTGATTCTGGAGGGATGGATCTGGCGAATCTGCAGTAATGTTTGTGACCGTGGGTGCTAGTGAGACTGTATGCGGTACACCAATAGCGCTACTGGTAAGATGTTCATCGTCGCCGTTGTAATCAGCATCAATTGTATATGATCCTGTCAAAGTAAAGACTAGTGTACAAGTTCCCCAGCCATTCGAGTTGAGAGTGACTTGACAACTAACACCGCCGCCTGCGCTTACGTCCACTGTGCCGGTGGGTATCTTGGTAGGATCAGCTGTATCCTCTACTGTCACCTGTACAGTAACTGCTTCACCCATCTCAGATGGGTCGGGTTCATCAAAGTCAATCACAGTCTTGGTCGGATTCAGAATAAATTCCTGATCTGGCTTGTCTACCACGATTGCCACGCTCCGTAAGATGGTACGGGAACTGGTTGCTGTAATGGTCCGCGGGTCAAAAGGAACTAACTTCACAAGCGGCGTGAAATCTTCTGAAACGGTAACAGTAATACGACTAATGTTTTGGTCACTAGGTTCCCAATTATCTGACAGCAGACCTGGATCACAATAGGATTGCCGTCCTAGCGGATCGTCCGGACCGTTATCATGTTCGATGATAATATTGTTGTCGTCAAACGCGCCAAGGAAGCCATAATTTTTAGCGGCGGTGCGAATGCCATCACAATCCTGGTAACGTGGTTCGGTTCCGTTTCCTACGCCCGTGGCGGAGCCATAACGGACTGCCTGTCGGCTTGCCGTAACAACTGTGGAGTATAGGAATAACAAACGCCCGGTTTCAAGAATACCGTATAACAACAACAACAGGACTGGCAATGCAATCGCGAATTCCACCATTGCCTGAGCCTTACTCTTTTTGGAATTTAGTTTTTTCAATTTCATGGGTATAAATCCTGTTCTCTAATAAATCTATCTTTAGTTTACTGGTCAACTTGTTTAGTCCAATAAGACATTCGTACTAATCTTCTACCGACACTTTTGCAAATCAAAAAAACAATTTGACAAAGGCTACCATAATGAAGTATGGGCCGTAGGGGATGAACAGCATCAGCGCATCACTTGAATACTTGCGCTGGATAAGAAGCATAATGAGCAAAATTATGCTTACCAAACCTCCTAGCAAAACCCCGTAGACCAAAACTGCCGTAACTAATGGTCCTACCATTAACCCAAGCACACCAAGCAGGTAGACATCCCCACCGCCTAGCGCCTCTTCTTCGTCGTCAGCCTGGCCAGCGGCTTGCATTTTTCGTGCTCGATATCTTGCGACCAATGTGCCAAGTTGATAAAGCAGAAACATAACGCCAAAGCCGATTACCCCTCCCCACAGAGACTGACCCACACTGGCGAGTAGACTATATTTCTTGCTGTATATGTATGTGCCAACAATCACACCAAGCGCCGCACCAAACAGGCTGGTTGGATGCAAGATCAAACGGTGTTCAAGATCGATCACAGTGATAATGCCAAAGTAAATTAGGATGATCATGCCGAGGGTAAAACCAAGCCGTTCGGATGGTAACAGCCAAAAGTACGCGAAAGAAGCGACAGCCAAGATTTGGACGAGCCACGTCCGCAAGCTTCGCCATTTTCCACAGGAGCGGCATGCACGCAAAGTCAAATAATCTGCCCATGAAAAATGAGTCTGACAGTGAGGGCAAATCGGCTGACTAAAGCGGCGTGTGAACGGCAGAACATCGGATGCGTAGTTCACAAAGTATCCGGCAAGCCAGCCAAGAACAATCGGTAGAAGGAGAGTGATTTCCATTTCTCTAATTATATTCCAAAGCAGGCACGATTGTTTGCCTGTTATGCCATGTAAGCGAACTGTAATGTGCTTGCCGAAGAGTAATATTTGCCTTACAATTTCGGCGATATTCCCCCGGAGATGAATATGGAAAAATTTGTGATTGAAGGCGGGGTTCCGTTGAACGGTGAGGTGACCCCCGCAGGAAACAAAAATGCCGCACTTCCGCTGATTGCTGCGTGTCT
>Ga0180074_1000205_pt1 | contig 12373 bp, 9 predicted proteins | sample EasRiv366_16_10D_FD_121773 | JGI IMG/M metagenome (GOLD analysis project Ga0180074, IMG submission 121773) | Soil microbial communities from meander-bound floodplain in the East River, Colorado, USA - East River metaG ERMLT366_16_10D | ecosystem: Environmental > Terrestrial > Soil > Floodplain ...
AGGGAGATGGTTTCAAACCTGGTATCAAGACCTTCCTTGCTGGTTGTGACACTGATGATGCTTAATCCCTTTTTTAATTTAGACAGCGCCAGAACGATGGGATTATATTTCAGTGAAAATGCCTTGCCTTTGTAAGCCTGGTAAAAGCTTTTGTCCTTAATAACTATCTCGATATACACGTCAACATCTCCGACCGCATCATTCTCTTCCAGAAATGATCCGAAGACTTCAAGTTTTGCGACTTTGGCAAGACTGACAGGCTCGGACATGGACGCAGTAGTTTGATTAAGCATTTTGCAGCGTTCGATCAACACGTCAAGCTGCCGTCTTGCCGAAACACGCGCATACCGTTTCTTTCTGGAGAGTACAAGGCTTCCGCCAAGGTCGGTAAGTTTTGCAGAATCATCCGCGATGCTGAGAAAACCGCCGATCTCCGAAGCCTTGATATACGGATCGACGACTCCCTGTACATAGCGATCAAGAAAATCCGCTGTTGGAATTTTTTCGGCTTTTGCCTGTTTGAGGAGAGGTCCGATTGTGTTTGGATTCTTCAACAGCCTGCGACGTTCGAGCAGATATATTTTTTCGATGCGCACGCCTTCGCTCTGGCCAACATGCGAGAGGAATCTTTTTAAGAAACCGCGGAGGGCGGAAAGTTCAATATCATTAATAGTTTGTCGGTAATCGAATTTCAAGTTTGCATTCCTTTGGTTAGACGCCGATATTATAACTGCTCATTTTTACACGACATCTTTTCAAACCGTCCGCTTCGCGTGTTCATCTTCAACGGTGGTCAGGCGAAGCGGTTTGTTCATGCCGCCTAATTTTATATCGAGGTATGTCACCATGACAATCAATTTTCAAAGATCAGAGCTGATGGGCTTGTTAGGAGTCCTGACTCCTTATATGGCAGGATCCGCCAGCCTGGGTATCCGCACCAAAGACGAAATGCTGGAAGTGTTTTCGTACACAGGCAATGGAAGCGCACTCGCGCGTATGATTTGCAAAGGCGCAGAGGATCGAGAATGGATGTACATTGATGGTCCCACTCTTCATGAGTTGGTCAAACTCGCCGATGAAGGTTTGATCGAGATCAACTTTACAGAAGCCGGGCTGACACTGAAGTTTTCCTGCTCGATGAGCGAACTTCGCTCTGCAAGGATCGGTATTCCACCTGAAGTAGTGAAATTCGGTAAATTATCATCTTCCCTAAAAGGCAAAGACCTGACCTTGTTGTCTACCATGACTGAAGCGGCATCCACTGACGGTACGCGCCCAAGCCTGAACGGGATCTTCATTGCCGCAGAAGACGGTTCAGTGAAAGCGGCAGCGGCGGATGGGTTCATTCTTTCATTCGCATCCATTGGCGCGGAAAAGCTCACAGCCAAAGGTAGTCTGTATTCCGTACAAGCATTGAACCGCGCGAAGCGTGCCATCAAGCCTGCGGATGATGAGGTTGTTGCCATTGGCTTCCACAAGGATGGCATTGCTCTTTCGGTCCGACGTGGGAATGCAGACTTCTTCTTCGAGGTCCCACGTATCGGGGACAACTTCCCCGACTACATGCCCATCGTAACCGGGGTCAAGAAAGCTATCACAGTGCGAGTAGAGACACGCGCATTTGAATCGTTTCTCAAACGCGCAAATGCAATTGAAGGAAACATCTACATGCAAGTTCTCAATGGCTTCCTTTGGATGATGGCTGTAAACGATGAGAACAAGTCCATGGACTCGGTTGCAGTTGAGTCGCAAGCGGAAAGCGTGGTCATGCACTATGCAGTGTCCTTGTTGAAGGATGTGGTCAAGGCTTGCGCGGCAAATGGTCAAATCACGTTGAATTTCCCCGTACAGAATAATGCACCGATGCTAATCGAAAGCACAGCCTCCGTTGTTGCCATGCCTTTGGTCAACGACTTGAAGGAAAGCCCGTTCAAGAATCTCCAACCTGCTCTGATCTAACAAACGGAGAGGCGCACCCCGCCTCTCCATCTTTTTTCAAAAGGCTCCTCCGCCTGTTCCTGTGACTGCACAGGGATGAGCGGAGCAGTCTTTTTTGATTGCAACTATTTCGGAGGTATGTCACATGACTATTTCATTGATCGGATCGGAAACCCCAAAAATAAAAACACTTGCGTTACGCGATCAGCCGATTTATCGGGTCACAACCAACCCTGCGGCGTGCAACACAATGGAACTTCTTTCTGCGATCATCGGCGGCCCGCGTCAGATCGAAATTGCAGAGGGCTTATTGGCTTACTTCGGCGGAGATATCCGCCGCATGTTCAACGCTCATACAGATGAATTTTCCAAAGTGCGCGGGGTTGGTAACCAGATCGCAGCGCGTATCAAAGCGTCTCTCTCGCTCGGAATGATGATTACTCAGCCTTCAGAAGAAACTCCCACAGTGAATTCGCCTGGCGATGCGTATGCCTTATTGCGCGATATGGAGTTTTTTGAACAGGAGCACCTGCGTGTCATTCTGCTCAACACAAAATCACATGTGCTTGGAATTCCTGAGATTTATATTGGCTCGGTCAACCAGGCACAAATTAGGTTGGCGGAAATCTTTCGACCTGCGATCCAGCGCAATGCAACCTCAATCATCATGGCGCATAACCATCCCAGTACAGATTGTTCCCCCTCACCCGAGGATGTTGCAGTTACGAGGGCAGCTGCACAGGCTGGAAAACTATTTGACATCCAGCTACAGGATCACCTAGTGATCGGAGGCGGTGGACGCTATGCATCTTTGAGGGAAAGAGGACTTGGGTTTTCCTGATCCACTGCTGGAGGGACAACATCCCTCCAGCTTCTTTTTGTCTTTCTCCGCATGTCCCGCAGTCGAGCGTGATAAGCGGAGGCAGACAAGAACGCTGGGTCGAGTTCATCGAGACCTGTCTGCCTATATCAAATATGAGGTATGTCACATGACTACTATTTTGTTTCACTACTTGCATCGCGACGAAGGGAATTGGAAGGATCATCTCAATGCGGTGATCAACAACCCCAACAACCTTCCGCTTGACGAGATCGAATGCTCAGTCAAAAGCAATTTAATTGACGGCGAATTTTTTATCCCAAAGAGGATTGGGTTGCAAAATTCCGAACATGCCGATCCTGGCGACTGGCATGAATACGACAGTATCGAGTCGATTGACTACGATCCCGTATTCCAGATGACTGTCGAAGAACTGCTGGAAAGATTGCAACACGCAAGAAGACCAGCTCCAAAGGTGCATCAAGTCCCACGCTTCATTCCAATCCACCTGGCTGTGTCCTGGTTGGAGTTCTTACGCGAGACGCGCCAGAGTATCGAGATCATCACCAACGCCTGTAAAGGTAAAAAGACTGTGATGGTTTTCAATGATGGTGATTGGGAAGTTCTCTCCGAAACTCTTGACCTGGATGCGCGCTCAGGGAACTTCGACAACGAACTTCGCAAGGACATCCTGCGTGCGCTTGATCGTGCAGTCACCATTGAGATCGATCCCTTGAAGGCACTTCGCCGAAAGATCCCCTATCTCGAAACCAGAACCAGCAAAGAAGTCCAGAAAGCGAAGGCGTGATGTGGTGGCCGATCAGTCTTCCAAGGAGAAAACCATCACTGGCATCCACCATCTGCGGACGTGAGCTCAATGCACTTATCTTGGATGACGACAACCAAACTCTGCGCCTGCGCTTTTCAGACAACAGTGCGGCAGTCGTCAATCTATATACACGCGACTTCGAGATGGTCAGCGCGCACAAGTACAAAGAATGGCTTGTGTTACCTGGCTGGGTACGCATCGCTAACGTTATTGAAGATGCCAACCAGATCATCTTGGTTGCTTCAGGAGCGATCTACACTGCACGCATCTCATTTCGTTTCAGCCATCAAAGATGGCAAATCTTCTTTTCAGGGGGGCGCTTACTATGACCCATCTCACGAGGTATGAAAGTATGAAATTCAAAACGGCTTCAACCGAAGTAAAACAATGCCCGCGCTGTCACGCATTCGAGTTGATCCTTGACGAAAGATCACACAGGGACAACGATGTCGAATGGTGCCTCGTCTGCGGATTCGTCCGCGACGATCAAGAGGGAGACATTCCTCTTCCACATTACAGCATTGATTACAGGATGGAAGGAGTCTCGACTGATAACTTGATAGACATCGAGGAACTACACAGCTGTATGCCAGTAGACGATCTTACAGAAACCGAAGCTTGGCTCAAAGTCCGCGAAAGTGAAGACCATGAGTTCATGAAGTGCGTCCTGGTCAACATGGAAGGTCATGTGATTTGGCTGCGCGGTTCTCCGGGAGATTGGAATTGGGAAAGTGACAAATGAGGCTACTTGTCTCAGGCAGTGCAAAGTGAGGGGCAGTCCTCACTTTGCACTGCCATGTCTTTGATCCCTTGGAGACAAAAGCACCTGACGCCTCACAAGAGGCGTCAGGTACATCAGTTCAAACAATTGTCACGGTCTACACTAAGACTGCGTTTTTATTATTCGATTGATATAATTATTGCGTAAAATAACGTTTGTTATTTAGTCCAAAGAATGAAAATGCCAACTGCAAGTCTAGTATCAATGCAAGTAACAAAATCGAATAGTTCGTCGGTATTAGGGTGAATTGAAAATAAACAAATAGAACAACGGTTGAGAGTATTGCTAACAATAATTGCAAGATAATAAGTGTTGAATTTAGAGTTCTTATCTTTCTAAATACTTTCGCTGCCTCCAGCTCTAAGATCTTTATTTCGACTTTTGAAGAATCTTTTATCATCTCAATTTCTTTTGTTAATTCATGCCGTAATTCAAGCACATCATAATTTAACAATCGAAATAAGTATGATGTGAACAGTGAATAGATAACATATGCGACTACTACCACCGTCGCCCCAACAGGATCACTCTTTAAGTTGTAAACAGCTAATGCAGAAGCGGATATTGAAACTGGAATAGCTACTACTTTCGCCAACAGTTGGTTTATCAGATCTCTAACAGCAGAAAAATATTCATCCCTTTCTTTCTTAAAATTCTCTTTAAGTTTTTCAAAGGAGAACTTGTTAACAAATATCTCATAATCTTTATTACTGGCTTCAATAAGATGATTTAGTCTTTTTATAAATTCAGGAAATGCTTGATCGTGTTCATAACTACCTAAAAGTTTAATTATGTGGCCTTTCAGAAACGCCTCATATTCTTGTGTTTTGTTCATACTTTCATATAAAGCATATTTTTCTTTTAGAATAACATTATTCGGGAACTCGGGAACAACTAGAGGATATCCCAATGTAAGTTTGCCATACTCGGGTGATATAAGCACGTATTCACGATTGGAAGAACTATGATATGAAACAACTTTTGATTTCTTGAACTCCTCACGAAGTATCAAATAGTACTGTGCATTTTCGATGAAGTTGTCCGTTGGTGCAGCAGTCGAGTTAATAATTGTTGTTTTTGTGTTCGCCTCAAAATATAAGTAGCTACCATCGTAAAAAACAATTCCGATATCTGTCTCAAATGTCCTGTTTGAGCAATATTGCAAAAAAGAAACTTTGTCATAAAAGAGTCCTGGATAATCGGTGAGATTTATCGCTAGTTCCTCTTTGCCAATTTTGTCAAAGGAAATGTTTGGGAATTCGTTCTTGATTTCGTCGCGATTGTCGAATTTAAAAACTATGGATTCTCCTGAATCTAATTTATGACTAACAGATCTGCCAGCCAGCTCATGTAAACCTGTTACAAGGTCATTCAATTTCATCTCGGTTTATCTCTATCTCTTTTTGTAACTCTCTCGCAAATTTCGCCGATTCAATAATTACTCTGTTCCTATTGTCTTCATCAATCCTGATTTTGGTATTTAAATCGCCGCGAGAAAACCTTACTTGTATGCCATCTGAACTCAAGTCGATGCGAACAAACTTTTTCATTACCTTACTGTCCGGTTTGAACTCTGTATTAATTGCGATCTTATTGTTTTCTGCGGATATTCTTAAGAATGTTGAATCTGAATAGAAATGTTCGCTGAGTTCATCGATATTAACAAGTTTTGAAGTCTTTACATAATCAAAGACCTGTTCTCGGAAGGCCTCTCTTGGCGTTTCCTCTCCCAACTCATTTTTAGGCAGATCTACAATATTGATTAACTGATATAAACTTTGGGTTAATGTTTTATTATTCTCCCTGTCTTGTACCGAAATCCACTTAATAAAGTAATCGGATATATCATCCATTTTTCTCTTCATAAAACTAAGATATTTCCCGTTCTTCGAACTGTAGTAGTCTAGATCGACCCTACAAGCCATTGCCAACTTATTTAGGTCGAGGTGTTCGGCGGGATTAATAACATAGGCTGATTTACTATGATCTTTCTTAAACAGGACGCCTACCGTATCTCTTATCAAAAAAACAGCTACATAGTTGCGGTTGTTGATTCCATATTGAGTGAAAACTAAGTACCCTCCTTTAGCAGGTGAAATATTTTCAACCCTTTGTTTTAAGTTGGTAACTGCTTTTTGGGAAAAAGCTAGAAATGCTTGGTCATTATTGAGCCTATAATAATTCTCAAACTCAGCTGGAAAAACATCTGCTGGATCGTTGTTAAAAACAGCATATGTTATTTGAGTGTTTTTATAACTATCATCTAGTTTCTCAATAAGACCCAGAGACATTTCGTCGAGCCCTAATAAACTATGAGATAAATCGACTGTGGCTTTTTGCTGATTTTCTTTTTTGATTAGCGAATGAACAATGATTTTTTGGGCCTTCATGAAGTCCTCCTGTACAGATGAATTGATTCATCAATCAATGCAAATATACAGGAAATATCTTCTTTAATCAATGGTTTGAAGGCAGTAGCCACCGAGATGAGAGTGCATCCCAGAGGGGTATTGCTTATTTTAGAACAAACGTTCTAAGATGTCAAGCCTTGACTTCAAAAGTTAGGTAATGGAGTCTAGACTTTTACAAAGTAAAGCGAGCAACAGAAGGAATTTAAGAAATAACTCCAAATTTAAGACTGCTCCCCTGTTCGCTATTGAAAGCGAACAGGGGAGCAGTCTTAAACGGACTGCCATCAAATCTGGAGGCATGCCCACGATGGCACACATAACACCCCCTTTGGGGAATGACTTTTATTTCCAACCCGGTCAGACACTTGACCTTGGTACGCCCAAACAACGCTTCGAGAAAAACAAACAAGCAATAGCACTGGCAAAGGAACTGGCTTCATTTGAACGTACAGCCCTGCCCGATGAACTTGCCCTCCTCTCGCATTATGTTGGCTGGGGAGACTCACGCCTGGCCTCGCGTGTGCATGAGTTGACCGATCTGCTGACCGAAGACGAATTGCGCTTCGCGCGTGGTTCAACCCTCAACGCCCACTACACCGCCCTACCTGTCATTGGCGCTATGTGGGATGCCGCCTTGCAACTCGGATTCGGAGAGCGTCCCTTCCGTGCGCTCGACCCGTCCGCGGGGATCGGTCACTTCAAATCCATGACCCCTGTGCCGCTCCGCGGAAAGGTGGACTGGACCGAAATCGAATTGGATGGTTTGACCGCCCAGATCCTGAAAACCCTGCATCCAACCAGCCGCATTTTCAATACCGGCTTCGAAGCGGCGAACCTTCCCGATGGGATGTTTGACCTGGCGATCTCCAATGTTCCCTTTGGGGACTACGGGGTCTTCAGCAAGAAACTTCCCAAATATCTCGCCAACCCCATCCATGACTTCTTCTTTGCGAACACCTGGTCCTTGCTTCGTCCGTGTGGCGTGCTGATGTATGTCACATCACGCTTCACACTGGATAAAAAAGATGACCGCGTCCGCTCATGGCTGGCGCGTCGCTTTGACTTGCTCGCCGCTGTCCGACTGCCTGAAACTGCTTTTGAAGAAAATGCAGGCACGAAGGTCATCACGGATATTCTCATCATGCAGAAACGCATGGAGGAAACTGAGGAATTCCCGATATGGGTACAAACTGGAGTGTTCAAGCCAGACTATCGCGCCGCGACGGTCAATCAATATTATCTCGAAAACCCTGACATGATCATCGGTGTACCATCCTTGGACGGAAGGATGTACCAAAGCGATGGCTACACAGTCCTGCCTGCTGGTTTGGACTTGCCTGCCGAACTGTCCCGCACATTCAAACGAGTCTTGAAGAGACTTGAGCCGATTGCCCTTCCTGCAAAGGAAGAAGCGATCACGGTTCAGTTCTCGGATGACAACGTGATCTCATCAAGAACGCCAGCTATGCCTGTTGTGGCATCGAAGCTTATGGAAATTCATGATGCGGCGAAAAAGTTGATCCGTGCCGAAACGCGCGGCGACCTGTCGAACGTGACTGTACTGAGGGCGAACCTCAACAAACTGTACGATCAATTCGTGGACGTGTATGGTCCGATCAACAAGCCTCAAAACCTGCGCTACTTGAAGAACAGTGCAGAAGTCCACTTTCTGAAATCGCTGGAGAAATATCATGCCGAATCCGATACCGCAAAAAAGTCGGATATTTTCTTCAAGACGGTTGTACGCTCAGTTGTAAAGAGCGAGAAGTTATCTGCCAGCGATGCCCTGTTGGTCTGTCTGGATCACATGGGCAAAGTGGATATTCCATTTGTTGCGAGTGTCGCGCAAACATCGCAGGATCAAGTCATCGAGGAATTGCGAGGTTCGATCTTTCTTGAACCTAAGTCCCTTACATGGCAGACATCCGAACAATATCTCTCCGGGAACATGCGCGTCAAATTGGAGCAGGCAAAAGCTGCCGCTAGTTTCGATGCCCGCTTCCAGGAAAACGTGGTCGCGCTCGAAAGCGTCATTCCTCTGACGATTGATGCGGGTCATATCCGCGCCCCGCTTGGAGCAGGCTGGATTCCCGCCGATGTCATTGGGGACTTCGTCAAACACTTGCTCAAAGCAGGGCAATATCACATCACCTATATCCCCGCGCTGGCAACTTGGGAGATCGAATCAGAAAACACAGCATACATCGCACGCAATCTTCTAAGCGCAAAATGGGGAACATCAAAAATGAATACCTTGACCCTGCTCGATGCGGGATTGAACTCGCGCGACGTAGTTGTATACGACGGCTTTGGCAAGGATAGAACTGTCAACACAAAAGAAACCGTCGCCGCCCAACAGAAGCTGCTCGAGATCAAGGAAGAATTCGAGAAGTGGCTGTGGAGCGACGCGGAACGATCAAAACATCTCGTCGAGATTTACAACGAGGAATTCAATTCGGTACGCAACGTAAGATATGACGGCTCGCATCTGACGACCCCCGGGCTGAATCAGTCCATCCGACTACGGTCCAACCAAAAGGATGCGGCCTGGCGGATCATCCAAAATTCCGCGACCCTGATCGGTCATGAGGTCGGTATGGGCAAGACGCTGACCGCGATCGTCGCCGCGATGGAATCGAAACGACTCGGCTTCACAAAGAAAGCCATGCTTGTCGTCCCCAACCACACGCTGTCAAATTGGCAGATCGTGATGCAGACCGCCTACCCCGGCGCTAACATCTTGCTCCCCGATCCGTCTGATCTGGCGAAGGGCAAACGCTCTGAATTCATGAGCAGAATTGCTACAAACAACTGGGACATGATCCTCGTTCCATTCTCATCCTTCAAACTCCTCCCTGTTTCGAGCGATACATTAAAAGATTTCTACATGCAACAGATCGAGGAACTCGAAGAACACCTGCTTGAATTGAAGGGCGACAAAAATGGCAAACGCGCCGTGAAGGAGATCGAAAAAGCCCTCAAGCGTTTTCAGGTGAAACTGGAAACACTGTCATCGTTCGATAAAGATAATGAGGGTACGATCACCTGGGAGGAATTGGGTGTGGACATGCTCATCGTGGACGAAATGCACTATGCAAAAAATTTGTACTACAGCACGAAGATGTCCCGTATTGCCGGGTTGAGCAAAAGCGATTCGCAACGTGCCTTCGATATGTTCGTGAAGTTCCGCTGGATCATCGAGCATAGGGGCAAAGTGGTGGGCATGACAGGTACACCAGTGACGAACACCATCGCAGAAATGTTCACTATGCAAAGGTTCTTCCAGTTGGATACTTTGAAAAAACTCGGGCTGGCGCAATTCGACGCCTGGGCGCGTCAGTTTGCCCTAGCTGAACCTGGTCTGGAAATGACGCCAGATGGTTCGGGTTTTCGCATAAATACCCGCTTCCGCAAGTTCGTCAATGTGCCAGAGCTGATGCAGCTCTGGCTCCAGATCGCGGACATGCGCCGCATCGATCCCGTTGAGATCCAGCGACCCGACCTGTTCAATAACAAGCCTGTGAAGGCTTTGTCCATTGCTGGGAAAAGTCTCGAAGACTATGTCATGAAACTCGCAGAACGTGCCGAGAAAGTACGGAGCGGCATCGTGAGGCCGGAGCAGGACAATATGCTTTGTATCACCAGTGATGGGCGCAAAGCCGCACTGGACCTCAGCCTGGTTGTACCAGCACCTGCAGGCGCACCGATGCCAAAGATTGATGATCTGGCTGAAACTGTGGCTGAGGTGTGGAGGTTGACTGCCCCCACAAGTGGAGTGCAATTGATCTTCTGCGACCTGGGGGTTCCAAAATCAAAATAATAAACAACCTGAAGAGTGGCGCCACAAGCGCCACTCTTTTTTGGAGGTATCACTAATGAATCAAACCGAAGATGACGTTGAGATCGTTGAAACTTTCGAAGATACAGATACGGAAGAAGAAAAATCTTTGACGACCAATGTCTACAACGAAATCCGGCTGCGCCTTGTAAAACACGGTATTTCGCCGGAAGAGATTGCCTTTATCCATGATGCACGTAACCCTCAACAACGCGCTGCTTTGTTCAAAGCGGTAAATGAGGGAAAGATCCGTGTGTTGATTGGATCGAACGAAAAAATGGGTACGGGTCTCAACGTCCAAGAGCGCTGCGTGGCAACGCATCACATCACGCCTCCCTGGCGTCCCGGCGATCTCGAACAACAACTAGGACGGATGTGGCGGCAGGGGAATCGTTTCCCGACCGTTTTTCAATTCGTCCACATCACAGAAAAAAGCTTCGATGGTTATATCTGGCAGCTTCTTGAGAACAAGGCTGGCTTCATTGCACAGATCATGAACGGCAGCGCCACAGACCGCGAAATGGAGGATATCGGCGACACCGTATTGACCTTCTCCGAGATCAAGGGACTTGCCTCTGGCAACCCGAAGATCATGCAGAAGATTGTTCTAGATACGGAATACTCACGCTTGAACGCATTGAGATCCTCTTGGCTCTCGTCTCTCCATGCACTGCGCCAGGATGTCCGCTATCGCAAGATCCAAATGGAATCGGATCAGAAGTACTTGGTCGCGCTGAAAGAAGCGATCCGCATCCGTGATAAGAACACAACTGAAGAGTTCAGTATCAAACTCATGCAAGTATTTGGTGGTGATGTCATGTGCGCCATCACAAAGCGCGAAGATGCCGGCCGCGACATCAAACTGCTGGCTGAGCAAGCCGCCCAAAAAGTCTTACGAACCACAGTGGCCGCGCTTGAGATCGGTCGCTATAAAGGTCATGCTCTTTGGACGACCTGCACCGACTTGAACGAAACCCCACTCACCTACTTTGAAGTCGGTGGGAGGAAGTTTGAAATTGGTGGTTCCGATAACGTTGGAATCACTCGCAGTCTCGACATCATGATGAGGTCGCTGGACGAAAGAGCCAGAAAGTGTGAAGAGGCGATAGCCGCATGGGAAAAGAACATTACCTCCGCAGAGGAGGAGTTGAATCGTCCCTGGGATCACGAGGCGAAGTTCAAAATCCTCGAGGTTGAACTTCAAACCCTTGAAGCCGAATTGCGTCAGGATACGCCCAAACAGGATAACGCTCCTGTGATGGACGTCGCGACGTCGCGACGGAAATCCATCTCTCTTGCGGGTCAGGGGATCACCGATGTCCGCGACGCGCTCGATGCAATCCAAGCGATGATGTCCGACTCTGCAACACTTGCACGCTTTGTGGATGAGGAACAACCCATCCCGATAACAACGGAAAGTCTCGTCGAACTCGGCGAGAAGATCGAGCAAATGCAAGCCCTGTACGAACTTGGGGCTGTCATGCAGCTCAGTCTGTTTGGTGACGCTCCGGTTTTACCGAAGAAGAGTCGTCGCTAGTTTTGAATGAGAAGGGAGGGCGAAATGCCCTCCCTCTTTTTTGTTTTGAAGCCATGACGGGATGTCTGTTCCAAGAACAGGTTTGCCGCCATCGCTTCAAGCGGTGGGAAATTCGAACTTGGAGGAAAGTCTTATGACAAACAACAACCAATCCAATCTTACGCGGGAAGATGCCAGCAAAGCCCGTGCCAACAAGATCAACACGATTGCCACCTTCAT
>Ga0180074_1000206_pt1 | contig 12341 bp, 11 predicted proteins | sample EasRiv366_16_10D_FD_121773 | JGI IMG/M metagenome (GOLD analysis project Ga0180074, IMG submission 121773) | Soil microbial communities from meander-bound floodplain in the East River, Colorado, USA - East River metaG ERMLT366_16_10D | ecosystem: Environmental > Terrestrial > Soil > Floodplain ...
AAAACAGTTGCTTGTTGTTATTCTATGCGGTTGTTCGCTCTCTCAATTTGAGAAATATCGCTGTCCCTGCAAACGAGACCAAGCCACCTGAAATTTTACACACTTCTTGACATACCACCGAAGCAGTTGTTAAAAGGTATATTTATGAGCAAGAGATGCCTGATTTCTGGTCGCAAACTCGTTTTTATGGCTCTTTTACAAGTGGGAGTATTTCTAAAGATGATCTTCGTCCATTCTCTGTAGAAGAAAAAATTCAAATTCAGATCGCGGTAAAAGAATTTGAGCGGCTCGTAAATAATACTTATAGCCCAACGCAGGAACAGTCAGATTACATTAATGAGCGCCTCAGATACTTGGCAGATGCAGTTGATAGATTAAACCGCTTCGACTGGAAAGGTTTAGCGATTTCTACTGTAACAAGTATAGCGATTAATTTGACAGTAGATACTGAGGGTGGAAGACACCTTTTCAAATTGTTCCAACAGGCATTTGAAATCGTGATGCGACTACTAGGTCACTAATTAGATTTACAACAGATATCTCCTAGTGAACAATCTTATACTTTTTTCCAAATCCATGTCGTTCAGCATATTTTTGAGCAGGCTGTTTCTGTGAAGAAGGTATTGGACTGTTCAAACGTATATTGTATAATTCGCACTCATGATGATACCTACAAACCTCTATGCCTTTTTCGATAGACCCACCCAGCAGAATCTAGAGTCCAACCAGCGTGGACGATTGACGCCTGAACAGCAGTCAGCATTGAAGCAAGGAGTACGGCAACAATGGTGGCGGGTTGTCCTATGGGCTTTTGTGTTGATCGTGCTCTGTGCAGTGTTTGGTCTTTTCTTTTGGGCTCTCGCCACTGAAGACTTGGGACCAGCGTTGTTGGGTCCAGTGCTTACGACGGCGGGAGTTTTTGCAATAGGATTGCTCGTGCTGGCAGCCTTTCTCTTCCCAGACCTGAGCCTGGTATTTGCTGGTGGCGATCTTGAGGCAGGTCAGGTCGAGGCTATTCCCGGCAAGGTAGAGTGGACAGGGCGGCGGTATCAAGTGGTTTCTGAATCGCGCAGTATACGCACCGTGCGGGGCAATATTTCTTTGCCGCCTCCCGGTGCCTATCGCTTTTATTGTTTGCCAAATTCCGGTCTGGTCATTCAGGCTGAAGCCATGGAAAATGTTTCGGCGGAGCAGAGTCAGTCACTGCTCCTTGAGGCATTATCCAAAGTCCATCGTTTTACCCCAGACGAACTTGGTACCAATCGTCAGGGTGCTTTGAGTGGTGCTCAGGCATTGCGTTTGATCAGTTATGCCATCGTGCAAGGCGTGGTGCTGATATTTTCAGCTGGGATGGGTGTTTGGATGTATTTCAATTTGCCGATCGGCAGGGAAGATCAGCTTTGGGCGATCGTGTTTGGAATATTCCTGGCGGCACTAGCTCTAGGGTCAGTTTGGAATATCATAAAAGCATTGTTAGACTTACTGACCCAAAGCGTAGCTCACGAAGAGGGATTTGTCAGTCGTCATGAACATCGCACTCGAAATGGACGTTATTATACGTATCAGATTAAGAAACTGAAGTTTCGAGTATCCCGCAGCGCATTTCATGCTCTGGTGGATGGTTGGGAATATCGGGTCTTTTATTCATCACGCAGTAAACGCCTGTTGGCGATCGAGCCATTGCGTGTGAGGCAGCTGGTGATTCCAGATGATCTTACAAGATAAGTGATATAAGCTGGGACTTCAGAAATAATTTCTTGACTCTCCCATCCTCAGATGATAAACTCGCAATATCTTATTTCAGAAAGGAGACGCAAACAAATGAAAGCCAAGTTGACATATTTATTTGTATTTAGCGCGCCTCCTGAAGGTGATATGTAGGGGCAGGGTCTTCCTGCCCATTTCATGAACCATTTTGTGTATATCCACCGCAGGTGCTTCCCGCCCTGCGGTTTTTGTTTTAAATGCTTGCCTTGCAAGTGTCACCCTGAGCGATAGCGAAGGGTCTCTGAGACCATCGTAGAGATTCTTCGCTGCGATAGCGGCTCAGAATGACAAATAACGGAGAACCTTTTATGAATTCTCGAAGTAAGAAATTCCTGTCCTATTACAAACCCTATATGAAACTGTTCCTTGCTGACATGGCTTGTGCATTCGTCGTCTCAGGGACTGCGTTACTGCTCCCGTTATGTGCAAACTACATTACGAAATCTATTTTGGAAAGCGGTGCGCCGAACGCCCTCAGCCAGATCTATGGCATGGGCGCTTTGATGCTTGCCTTGCTCCTGGTCCACACGCTCTGTAACATGTTCGTTGATTATCAGGGACATGTGATGGGTGCCCGTATGGAGAGCGATATGCGCCGTGAGTTATTTGACCATTATCAGAAACTGTCATTCGGCTTTTATGACGAGCAGAAAACGGGTCAATTGATGACGCGGCTTACCAACGATTCATTCAATATGTCCGAACTGTTTCATCACGGACCCGAAGATGTGGTCATTTCGGTGTTGAATTTTCTGGGCGCGTTCATCATCATGCTTACGGTCAATGTCAAACTTGCCCTGATCGTCTTTTTCTTTTTGCCAGTCATCGCCTTGTACGTGGCTTACTTCAACAAACGCAATCAAATAGCACGGCGCATATACCATGAGCGCATCGGCGATATCAATGCGCAGGTGGAAGATACGCTCTCAGGCATCCGGGTGGTCAAGTCGTTTACGAATGAGTGGATCGAAAAAAAGAAATTTTCTCACACGAACGATCGTTTTCTTGACAGTCGCAGGGATGTCTATCGAAACGAGGCGAATTTCTCCGCCGGAATGACTGCGTCCACGCAGCTCCTTGTGATCGCCGTGGTGGTTTTCGGCAGCATTGCCATCTTGGGTGCTTCTCTGGATTTGCCCGACCTGATCACATTCGTCTTGTATGTTGGAATTTTGGTTGAACCGATCCAGCGCTTCAGTAATTTCACGCGGCTCTATCAGGAAGGCATTGCTGGTTTTAATCGGTTCATGGACATGCTGGATGTGAAACCGGAGATCCAGGATTCAGACAATGCGATCGAAATTACGCATGTTCGCGGTGCGATCGAATTTAGCGATGTGAGTTTTAAATATAAGGAAGAACACGATTATGTCTTGAAGAACATATCCCTGCACATCAAGGCTGGAGAATACATTGCCCTGGTTGGGTCTTCAGGAGTCGGCAAGACGACTCTCTGCTCCCTGATTCCCCGCTTCTATGACATCAACGGAGGCTGTATCCTGCTCGATGGCATTGATCTCAGGGAGATCTCTCTGCGCTCACTGCGCCAAAATATCGGCGTCGTACAGCAGGATGTGTATTTGTTCGCTGGCACCGTCGCGGAAAATATCCGCTATGGGAAATTGGATGCCAGCCGGGATGAGGTCGAGGAAGCTGCCAGAAAGGCAAATGCCCACGATTTTATTATGCAGTTACCGGCTGGGTACGATACGGATATCGGTCAGCGCGGCGTGAAATTATCGGGCGGGCAAAAGCAAAGATTGAGTATTGCGCGCGTCTTCCTGAAAGATCCGCCTGTTATCATTTTCGATGAAGCGACCAGCTCCCTGGATAATGAGAGCGAAAGAGCGGTTCAAGAGTCGCTAGAAAAGTTAACTGAGGACCGCACAATGCTTGTCATCGCGCATCGCTTGTCAACGGTTAGGAACGCCAAAAGGATCATTGTATTAACGGACGACGGAATCGATGAACAAGGCACGCATGCCGAGTTGGTCGCATTGGATGGGACATATGCAAATTTGTACAATATGCAATTGAGAATATAGTAGCTAGTCGAGACCAGAAGGTCTTGTAGATCCAATTCTCTGCAGGACCTTCTGGTCTAATTTGTCAATTACCGTCGAAGTTCTTAAACCGCGTATAATTTCACTATGGATATCAATTGGCTCGGGCTTGCCTCAGCACTTGCAACATTTTTTGGAGTTTGGATCGGTCACGTTTCAGTGCGGAAGATCGAAAGGGAGGTGGCGCGTATTTGGATTCCAGCCACGCTTGCCCTGCTCTGTGGTATCGGACTTGAACTCGCTTCTTTCCGAACAGAAAATTTGATACTGTCTACGATCTGTGGAATCATCGGTGTGACCTTGCTCTGGGATGCGCTCGAACTGGCTGTTCGCCAACCGAAACGTGTCAAGCACGGACATGCGCCCGCGAATCCGAACAATTCACGTCATGCCCAAATTTTAGAGACCCATCCCGAAGCAACTACTGTTGACGTGCTTAACCGTGACCCACGCGGCACTCCATACACAAGTTCGGAACTTAATTCCATGAAGGAGCACGGAGTATGAATTGGTTTGGTGTGTTGGTTGGGCTCGCGACGCTCTGTATTATTGGGCTGGGATTCGGCTGGGTTATTCGCGGGGAACGTTATCTGGGTTACTTGTGGTGGCCCTATACCATGGGGCTCGGTATTCTATGTGTGCTGGGCTCCTTGTTCATTTCAAATTCCTGGGGTTCGGTATTGCTGGGTGCGTTTGGCGCATCATTGATCTGGGGCTCAACTGAATTGAAAGAACAGGCAGTCCGCGGTGAATTGGGCTGGTACCCGTTTTGGGAGAAGAAGAAACTGCCGCCGTTCGCCGATGTGATCAAAAAGTGGAAAGCACCAAGTCTGTAGAACCATGTCACTCTCCCGAAGGGACACCGCTTCGGGACAGTGTGAGGGAGTGTTCTTCGCGACCGACACTTGCACCAGCACGTGATTTGCTTAGCAAATCATGCAGGTGAGAGTCTCGAGTCTCAATAGTAGAGACCCTTCGCTGGCGCTCACATCGTCCCGATGTCCTTCGGGAGGGTGACATTTTTATGCGGGGTGAAACAAGTATAATGACAACGTGTCCAATCCCAAGATCATCTACCGCGTGCATGCCGTCCAGCGTATGTTTGAGCGCAACGTTTCAGGCAAGCGAGTGCGAGCAGCCTTGGAAACGAGGGAAACCATCGAAGATTATTCAACCGAAATGCCTGAGCCAAGTCACTTGATACTGGGGTCTCAAGGAAAACGTCCGTTCCACGTAGTCACATCAGAAAACCCACAAGAAAACCAAATAACAGTTATCACGGTTTATCTGCCTGACCCCAATAAATGGAATAAAGATTCCAAGAGTCGCCGATCATGATCTGCCTGATCTGTCGGCAGGCTGATGTTGTCTATGGACTCACCTCTATCACCTTTGAGCGCGGCGAGATGCGATTGGTGATCAACAACGTGCCGGCAAACATTTGCCCCAGTTGTGGAGAGGCGTACGTGGGTGAAGATGTCGCTATGCAGTTGTTGCAAGATGCTGAGGAAATGTCTGCAGCGGGGGCGATGGATGATGTGATGGAATACAACAAAGTATAGCCACGCTTTGACAGATGGCTTTTTGATACAATCAACCTATGAAACAGCGCCTTTGCCTGTTCTTTTTATTTATCCTTGCAGCTTGCCAAGCCCCAGCAGCACCGACTGCAACATTGCCCGCGCCTCATGTTGTGATCGAGACATTGACTCCATCTCCCATCCCAACTGTGACGTTCACACCCTCTCCAACTCCAACCATTGATGAAGCGATCTTCCCATACACGATCGAAGGACTTCGTCAACGTGAATATCAAAGCGGAGAGATTCACATTCGCTCAACGCTGGATGAAAACGATTTATATACAAGTTACCTGATCGACTATCCCAGCGACGGACTAAAGATCACAGGCGTGATGCAGATCCCAGTGGGGGAGGGACCGTTCCCCGTCATCGTGATGAACCACGGCTTCTTTGCGCGCAGTGTCTATAACACCGGCGATGGGACGGACCGTTCATCCGCATTTCTTGCCGAACGTGGCTACATCACCCTCGCGTCTGATTATCGCAGTTGGGGTGCTTCAGACGAAGGCGAGAGTTTCTTCTATTCTGGGCTGGTTATTGACGTGATTAACCTGCTCAACGCGATTCCGTCCATTCCCCAAGCGGACCCAACCCGTGTTGGCATCTGGGGACATAGCATGGGCGGTGGTGTAACTATGAAGGTGTTAGAGATCGTTGGGGCGGGGTCATCCCGTCCTGTATCTGTAAAAGCCGCAGTTCTCTATTCCACTGTCAGCGCCGATTTCAGCGATATCATCGGACGCTGGGGTATGGGTTGTTTTGGCGATATTGCTGAAGGCGAATTGGTCATCGGGTGTAATTCGTCTGATGTTATCCCAATTGATCTTCCTCATCATTTGCAGGAAGCCTATCGCTTCACCGCAAATGATCTCGATTCGCTTAAGAAAGTTTCCCCGCTTTATCACTTGGAAAATATAACCGTGCCTATTCAAATCCACTATGGGACCGAAGATGGCAAGACACTGAGCGGCACGCCGCCCGAATGGTCTGTGACATTAACCCAGGAACTACGCGATGCAGGCAAGTATGCCGAGTTATATCAGTATGAAGGCGAGCGCCACTCATTTATCAGCCAACCCTGGTTTGACTTCATGGAGCGCGTGGTGAGATTCTTTGATAAGCATGTAAAGAACACTTAAATCATTATGAAACTTTGCATCACTTTATTGGTATCTATTATTGTAAGTGTTATGAGTCTGGTTGCAACACAAGCCGTTAATGCGCAATCAGAATCATCCACTCTGGATGGTATCTGGCGGGGAACTGGCACGAGCGCAGATGGAAGAATATTTACCGTTACGTTCGATATTGAAAACAATGCCCTGACCAGTTTGCTATATCAATTCCCCGGTTCAGATGGACTCACTTGCTCTGCGATTTCATACGCCCAGATCCAAGTTGCGGATCAGCCCAAAATTTCTGATAACAAACTCAATGCAACCTTCGGAACTGATGTTGTGCTCTCTGCCTCCTTCCTTGCGGATGGAACTGCCTCGGGGCATATGACTGTCCATTGGCATGATCGTCAGCCACGCTGTAACGGGGATTATGAGATTGATTGGACTGCGACTAAACAGGCCGCTCAACCATCTGTGACGACGCCTCAACCCAAGCCGGTAAATGCTCATCCCTTCCAAACATTTTTCCAAATCCTGATTTTCGGACTCTCCAACGGCTCTGTGCTTGCGCTCAACGCCATCGGCGTGACGTTGATCTATAGCACGGTCCGTACCCTCAACCTTGCACATGGTGACGTCTTTGCGCTTGCCTCTGCGCTCGTGACTTCGATGGTGAATATCATCGGTATCACGCAACAATGGCATCCTTTGCAATTGGTAGGTGCATTGACCCTGATTCTGTTCGCCTCTGCCGGAGCAGGCGCTTTGCTGAGTATGGGCGTGGAACAATTTGGCTTCAAACCCTTCCGCGGACATTCACGTCTCGCGCCTCTGATCGCAACGTTGGGATTATCTTTTATTCTATATCAAGGCGCGTTGGTGTGGCGCACCTTTCAAGGCTCATGGATTCCCGGCGAACATCGCAGCGTGCCGGGCTTGCCTGAAGTACCCACCGATGGAATCCCGAATCTATTACCGGAGATCAATCTTGTAAAAGCGATGGGCTTGGATGTGCAGATCATCATCCGATTTGCGGATGTGTTCGTATTGGTGATGGCAATTCTTTTTGTTCTGCTTGCCACATGGTTCTTGCAAAGAACACGAACCGGCAGAGCCATTCGTGCTTTGTCACAGCATCAATCTGCTGCGCAGGTAGTGGGGGTCAATATCAATCAGACCATCACACGCGCCTTTGCAGTGGGTGGCGCCTTTGCTGGTTCCGCCGCTTTCATATTCGCGTTGTATTACGGGCGTCCGTTTGGGGCGCATGGCGCGCAAAGCGGATTGCTCGCTTTTGCGGCGGCGTTGTTGGGCGGCATCGGTAGTCCCATTGGTGCATTGATCAGCGGACTCACGATGGGCGTCGTTTCTTCACTGAGTGATTATTATCTCAGCGCGCAATGGACTCCAGTGTTGTTGCTTTTCCTGCTCGTGGCATTACTTGCATGGCGTCCAACAGGTTTAGCCTCCAGCGACTCTGAATCAGAATCAGTTATCGTTCGCGATTCAGTTATTTTGACGGGATCAACTGCCTCACGAAGTTCGAAGCGTTGGCTTGTCATCCTGTTGATTATGCTGGCTGTTACTCCGATCCTCATGCAAGTCTACAACCTTGGCGGGCAAACGATCTTGCGCACCGTTGGCGTTTTTATTTTGCTTGCGCTGGGTCTCAATCTTGCACTCGGTCTCGCAGGTTTGCTTGATTTTGGTTTCGCGGCAAGTTTCGGCTTGGGTGCATACACTGGCGCGTTGCTGAGTCGTTTTGATTTCACGTTTGTCTTATTGGCAAGCATCGTGATTGGTGCATTGTTGGGATTTGTCAAAGGCGGATTGGCGCGGCGTCTACGCGGTGACTTTCTCGCGGTAGCAACGCTGACACTTGGATTACTGGCGCGCCAGGTGATCGTAAATTTGAAGATGTGGACTGGCGGCTCAGGTGGACTCGGAGGAATTGCCGCGCCTCATTTTCTAAGCCTGAACCTGCTCACGCCGACACTGAAGTTTTATCTTGTCTTTGGCTTTATCTTGCTCGCGGTGTGGATGGCGTTACGCCTGACCGACTCGCGTACGGGTCGCGCCTGGATCGCCTCCAGTGAAGATGAATCGGCGGCGTTGGCTGTGGGTGTGGATATCAATCGGTACCGCATGCTGGCATTGGTCGCGAGTTCGGTAATGGCGGCGGTGGCTGGTGCGCTGTATGCCAGTACGTTTTCGTATGTTGACCCTGAGATCACAATGTCATTCCATATCTCATCGTTGATCCTGACGATGGTGATCCTCGGTGGGGCAGGGAGTGTGAATGGCGCTATTCTCGGCGCGGCTGTGATCGTTTTGTATGATAAGGTCATCGTGAATCAGATCGCTGATTGGGTTGCATTGATCTGGCCCACAGGCGTCATGATCGGTTCGGCACCTGATATTCGTGGCGCAGCGTTTTTCAACTTTGGCATTGCGTTATATCTGACCGTGCTATTCCGCGCTCGTAAAAAGCGCGGCTAGGCGTTTCAATGGTGTGATAAGGAATTTATTTGACAACCTCCTCTGACTCTTCTCAGCGTTTGATGCTCTTTGCTTTTTTTCTCACTGCCTTGTTGGGCGGCGGTAATTCTGTTGCGGTGCGCTTTAGCAATGTGGAACTTGCGCCTTATTGGGGTGCGACTATTCGGCTGGGATCATCGGCTCTTTTGTTCTGGTCGATCGTGTTCCTCTGGCGGATTCCGATTCCTCAAAGGCGCGATGCGGTTGTTCTGCTGTTGACTGGTTTCTTTGGTGTGGGTGTCAGCTTTGGACTGCTATATTTTGGATTTGTAAAATTGCAAGCGAGCCTGGGTTCGGTCATCATTGCGATGGGACCGTTAATGACATTCTTTTTTGCGATATTGCATGGGCTTGAGAAATTTCGCTGGAAGAGTTTATTCGGTGGAGTGATCGCTTTGCTCGGGATCGCCATTGCTGCGCGTGCGCAGTTGGGAGCAAATATCCCCGTGTTGTCTGTGCTGGCTTTGGTCGCAGGGGCGGCAATTTCAGCAGAAGGCAATGTGATCCTAAAAATATTTTCTCCCAAGAGTGACCCGATGGTGACGAACGCATTAACACTTAGCGCCGGGCTTGTACTCCTTTTGTTAGTCTCTTTCTTGATGGGTGAAACCCATAATCTGCCCACTCTGCCCACCACTTGGATCGCGATCACGTATACAGTGATTCCCGGCTCAGTGATCATGTTCTATCTGTTTGTCTGGCTGCTCTCGCGCTGGTCAGCTTCGGCGACTTCTTATGTCATTATGTTATTTCCGATTGTCGCCACCATTGCCGGGAGTCTGTTGGCAGGTGAGATGATCACGCTAACTTTTGTCTTGGGTGGTGCGCTGGTGTTGATCGGGGTATGGATCGGCGCGTTGATGAAGAAATAAATAAGCTGACGGTCACTTTCATATAAGTGACCGTCAGCCTTGTGATTATGGGGATGTCTAAATTGTTGCCAGAAGAACTTTATCTTCCAGCTTATGCAAATGTTTCGCAGCGACGAAACTTAACCCAGCTTTGGTCAAGTCCCACGCGGAGTGGTTGCAGGCTTCCACTTTGAAGAGGAAGTTCAGGAGTAGGTTATCCCAATCGCCAGATGCGATCACTTCTTTCTTCTCACGGAAGTAATCTAGAATATCCGAGGGATGTGCCAGCGTTTTCTCAATTTCCGGGTCACCGCCTTCATGTTTGGCAGCGATGTTTGCCACATGGTCAGCGATCTCAACCAATTCAGCGCGCCGGTCATATGGCTGCTTCACAATGGACTTCCATGTTTCGGTGATGTGATGTTCAAAGCGAATGACGTGTTCAAAGCCCAGGTCTTTGCGGAAATCAGCGGTCAACTCCATCGTTTGATTGTTGATCGAGTTTGCCCAGTTGAAGCCAATCAGCGGACTGGTGCCATCATCACGGCTGAATAACTTTGCCATCGTCATGATCCACAACGCGTGATAGGGATTGTCACTGCCGAAGAACACCGAGATCTTGAATTGAATATCCACGCCCAGGCGATAGAGCAGGAAACCCAGCAGAATTGTCCCGGCGTTGAAGTTGAGCACATGCTGCACGCCGTAATTAGTGTAATAGTACAGGAATTCATCCAGCCACATCAGCGCGTGTTCATTCGGTTGACCAATGCCGCCGAAATAACCGGTGATCGTTTCTGGTCCGCCGAGATGCGGATTGGAACCATCGGTGCCTTTGGTGTCGAGCGTCTCCACAAATGATGCGCCCATGATATCTAATGCGGCGACGATGGCGGGCAAGTCACCATCCATTTCTGATTCTTTCATCTTGCGCACGGCGATAAAACGCCCGGGCATGAGAGTCTGATCTCGGATGGCACGCTCTGCCATCACGCGTACCCAGGGAAAGTATTGCAACGCCGAGACTTCAAGCGTCACGGCATAGTCATCTTTGAAATTGGTAGTGTTGGCAACATCACCCAATACTTTGCGCCGATATTCCGGAACGGTGATGAAGGCGTGGTTGTCACGTTGTTCCATCAGCCAATTCAGGTCCTTGATATATTCCGGCGCTTTTGATTCGATTTGTTTGAAAAGATTTTCTAATTTGCGTGACTCGCGGTGTTTGAGGTTGATCTCTTCGGGCGTGCCATACTTCGCGACGATCTTTAGAAATTGTTGCATCACACGCGAGTTTGGGTCCAGCAGGACTGCATTGATGGCGTCCAGTTGTTTCGGGGATATTCTGAGCAGGTCTTGAATATTGTCTGTCATCGATTTCTCCTTTTGCTTATTGTGAAACGTCCCGAAGGTTTGTTCGATGCGAAACCTTCGGGACGATATGTACTCAGTCCAACATCTTCTTCAATTCTTCGTAAGCTTCATCCTTCATGCCGAACCAGTTCTCGGATTGCGGGAAGGTTTGGTTGATGACTTCATCGTGATAAGCTTTCAAACCATTGAGAATGACTTCTCCAGCATTCCCAAAAACTTTTGCCATCTTCGGTTTGAACCGCGGATATAAACCAAACATGTCGTGATAGATCAGCAATTGTCCATGCGCATTCGGACCTGACCCCAACGACATGATGATGCAATTCTCCGCGCGCTCGGTGATGAGTTTGCATAAGCGATCAGGGACCAGCTCAAGCAGGATCATGAACGCCCCGGCTTTTTCCAACGCCTTGGCATCATCCAGAATTTTCTTGGCGAGCGCCGCATCTTTGCCTTGGACTTTGAATCCACCTAAAACTGAGACGGATTGTGGCGTGAGTCCGAGATGTCCGATGGCAGGAATGCCAGCATCTACGATGCCTTTGATGCGATCGGCCATTGCGGCGCCGCCTTCGAGTTTGATGGCATCCATTCCGGATTCCGCCATGAAGCGACCGGCATTGCGAATCGCTGTCTCGACTGAGGGCTGGTACGTCATGTATGGCATATCGCCGATCACGAAAGCAGTCGGCGCCCCCCGGCGGACAGCTTGTGAGTGCCGGATCATATCGTCCATGGTGACAGGCAGCGTGCTTTCATAGCCCAGCATGGTCATGCCGAGACTGTCACCGACGAGGATCATCTCAATGCCAGCCTGCTCTTGTAGATAGGCAGTTGGATAGTCGTAACAGGTGAGCCAGGTGATCGGTTCGCCTTTTGCAACTTTGTCGAATAGATATGGGAGGGTGATCTTTTTACGGGGTTCGTTGGGCATAAGGACTCCTTGAGGTTTATTTATATGCTCTGGTGGTCGAGTGTCGAAGGCGTATCGAGACCACCGCTAAGCAAAGAAATCTTATTTAACAAGAGTGCTTTTGAATACTTGGT
>Ga0180074_1000207_pt1 | contig 12335 bp, 11 predicted proteins | sample EasRiv366_16_10D_FD_121773 | JGI IMG/M metagenome (GOLD analysis project Ga0180074, IMG submission 121773) | Soil microbial communities from meander-bound floodplain in the East River, Colorado, USA - East River metaG ERMLT366_16_10D | ecosystem: Environmental > Terrestrial > Soil > Floodplain ...
CTGCAACCTTTAAACCCTCAACTTCCACATCGTAAACGACTCATCAAAGCCCTTTAGATCACCGCTAAAACTGCTCAACGCACTGGGTGGAATATTCTTCGCAATGAAGTCGCGGATCTCGGGGTCGCTATAAAATTCCTCCGAGAAGATCAACTCACCGCCCTGTGAAAAATTCGGCAGGCGCGCCGTGATGTTGACCGTTGAACCAAAATAATCCAAACGATCATTTAAATTCACGACAATACACGGACCCTTATGCAAGCCTACCTTGAGCCACAACATCGGTTCGCCACGTTCAGCGATGATTGTTTGCGCTTTCCAGACGGCTTTCAACGCGCTAATGGGTTGACGGAAGGTTGCCATCACGGCATCCCCCATCGTCTTCACGATCCCACCGCCTTCTTCAGCGATGGCTTTCTCTAATATTTCAAAATGCTCGCGCACGCGTCCAAAGGCAGAGGCATCACCGATTCTGCGATACATGCGCGTTGAGTCACGCAAGTCTGTGAACATCAACACCACAGAGCCGATCGAAATTTCTTCGCCCGGTCGCACCACATCGGTGGCAAACAGATCACGGAACACTTGCAACGCCGTCACATCTGCGGCGGTGGCGGCTTGATCGCTCCAGGTGGTGCGCTCCAGTGTAAAGGTAGAATCCGTTTCGGTGGCATTGATCAGATTGAGGGTCGGAAGAAGCGAGACATGTCCGCCTTCAAGCGGGAAGCCAAATTGAGTCGCGCGGATATCCACCTTCTCAGCCCCATCTGTATCTGCAAATAAAGAGAGCGAGCCCGGCACGTTTGAAGCGCGTAGGGTGTAACGTCCCTGCTCAAGCTGCAAAGGTATCGGCAAGGGGTGCAACGCCGAAATGGTTTGGGTCATAAAAACATGCGGCTGCATCTGCGGACTGCCCACACAAAACGCCGCATTGAATTCAATCTTCATGATCGAGGGGTTCGGTCTGAACACCACTTCGATATTGTGATCAAAGTTCACGGTGAAATCGATCTGGCAGGTACTGCAATGCGACGTGCCATGCACCTCAGCCAGATTGGTGTGTCCCTCGGTCGTGCCGCGGCATGAAGGACAAAGCAGATCCCAATACATATCCAGAATGCCCGCACGCGTGGCACGCAAAAACATTTCCAGCACAGCACGGCGATTCACTTTCCAACGATCAGCGAGCGCGTAGGGACGAATACGTTGAAGCGACAGTTCATCGGCTTGTTCAAAAAACTCTTCGAGCTGTTTTACCAACTCAGGACTTGTGCCCTGACTGATGACCGCCTCACTCTGTGACTTGAACCTGCTGCGCCCACTCGAACTTAATCCACGCGGACGCGTGCCTTCCAGCAGCAAGTCACCTGTTTTTGCGATGCGGTCATACAAACGAAAGGCTTTCATGAATCTGCCTTTGGCGATCACACCGATCGCCAGCGGAATACCGATCTGCGCCAGAAGGTTGCTCGTATTGATCCAGGTCTGATAAGTGACGCGCGTACCACCCTCGGGTAGCGGATCAAAATTCACCTGCACACGCATATCATCCAATGGACCTTTGCTGTACTTGCGCACAATGCCAAACGAATAGGGATATGTCCACTCGAAAGGCTCCTCCTCCCATTCCACCTTGATGATCGGGAGTTTCATGCGCGCATGTTTGGTGCCCATCACATTATCGAGCAACTCGATCTCCGGCTGACCTGTATCGCGGTTAAAGCGATTCGTATCCGCCGCGAAGGGCCAGATCGCTTCGGGTGTGGACTTGATATCCCATTGCCAGTGAAAGTAGAATTCTTTTGCCATGTTGGTTGGTAGACGAGGGTGAATGCTCAAATTTTACAGTAAACAACATAAGAATACCATTGCTAGCGCGATCCAGTCTTACGAATCCATTAACAGGACATTAACTTTGTCAAAAATGTATTAATGGTATAGTTTGTTAACAAATATGCCAGAAACCATCCTCATCGTTGAAGACGAACCCGCATTACGTGACACACTTACCTACAACCTGAAAAAGGACGGCTTTGCCGTTGAAGCCGTTGGTGATGGACGTGCCGCGCTCGAAGCCGCTCGAAATATCAAGCCCGATCTCATTATATTGGACATCATGCTCCCAGAACTGGATGGCTTCGAAGTCGCGCGCATCTTGCGCAAGGAAATGCCGACTCCGATCCTCATGCTCACTGCGCGTGACGATGAAATCGACCGTGTCGTCGGTCTCGAAGTGGGCGCGGACGATTACCTGACCAAGCCCTTCTCGATGCGCGAACTGATGGCGCGTGTCAAAGCGCAACTGCGCCGCACGCGCATCATGCAGGAAGAACTTGCAAAAGCCACGCCTGAAAAACAACATGAAAAATTGACCTTCGGGAATCTCGTCATCAATCTCACCCGCCAGGAAGTGCTTTTTGATAACGAACCGCTGCCCATCAAACCACAGGAATACCAACTTCTACTTTTCTTCGCCGAACACAAGGGACAAATGCTCTCGCGTGAATTTATCCTTGAACGTGTGTGGGGCTGGGACTTCATCGGTGACAGCCGCACCGTGGACGTGCATGTGAGATGGTTAAGGCAGAAGATCGAGACAGATTCCAGCAATCCAACGCGTATCGTTACGGTGAGAGGCGGCGGGTATCGGTTTGAAGGATGATGCGATTTACGTCCTGAGCGGAATGACGAGCGACAGCGAGGAATGAAGTCGAAGGACGGTTGATAGGTAATAAATATTGAAAAATCATCCTTCGACTGCGCCACACAACAAACGTGCGGCTCCGCTCAGGACGAATGCAAATATTCAACATGAACTACACTCTCGTTCTCACGATCATCGCCATCCTCATCGCCACGTGGTATGCGTGGCGTTATCACAAACTGCGCCGCGAACTGGATGAATACGCCAGCCATGTACGACAACAACATATCACCACGGAAATCAAAGAGCTCGAAAATCTATCCAGTTCAATCTCATCCCTCATTGCGACATTTGATGTTCGACATTCAGCTTCAGAATCCGAACGCGCCCGCCTTGCCACCCTCCTCGATCAAATAACTGACGGCGTGCTCATCGCCGATGCGCAGGGTATCATTCAATTCGCCAACCCCGCCGCAGGCAAACTCTTTCAAACATCCAGTCCGATCAATCGCAGTCTCACCGAGGTTATTCGCAATCACCAACTTGTCGAAGCCTGGCGACGTTGCCAGCAAACACGCGAACTGCAAAGCGAGTCTGTCGAAGTGCCCACCCGCCATCAATTTTTGCAGCTCATCGCTATCCCCGATTCGCAATCAAGTGGCAGCCTTCTGCTAGTTCAAGATCTCACGCGTTTGCGCCGTCTCGAAACCGTGCGGCGCGACTTTGTCAGCAACTTGTCGCATGAACTACGCACTCCGCTCGCTTCCCTCAAAGCTCTTGCCGAAACTCTTCAGGATGGCGCGTTGGATGACCCGCCTGCCGCACGGCGCTTCATTGACCAAATTCAAATTGAAGTGGATGCATTGACTCAAATGGTGACCGAGTTGTTGGAACTTTCCAAGATCGAATCCGGTCGCCTCTCTCTGGACCTTCAACCTGCTTCTGCTTGCGATCTGCTTACCTCTGCCTCCAAGCGGATGCAACTGCAAGCCGAACGTGCGGGATTAAGTCTGCGCGTGGAATGCGCGGACGATCTGCCCAAAGTAAAAATCGATTCACAAAGATTGGAACAGGTGTTAGTGAATCTGATTCACAACGCAGTTAAGTTCACACGCTCAGGGGGCGAGGTGGTTCTCGGAGCAGACACAAGTGACGGCTCCGTAAGATTCGCTGTACGAGATTCGGGAATTGGCATCCCAGTAGATGACGTCTCCAGAATCTTTGAACGTTTCTATCGTGTCGATAAATCCAGAACTGGCAGTGGGACGGGCCTGGGACTCTCCATTGCGAAACACATCGTGGAAGCGCACAATGGCAAGATTTGGGCAGAGAGCGTGGAAGGGCGAGGTAGTACGTTTTATTTTTCGATCCCGATTGAATAAAAAATCCTGACCAGCGTCAGGATTTTTTATTGCGATAATTATTGTTCATCAACCATTCCTGCACATCCACTGCTTTGCTTTCGCTGGGCGGCTTGAGACGCACGAAGGTACCATCCGATTTCATGACACGCGCGCGCATATTGTCACTTAAGTAGGTCGCCAACATCGCATGCCGCAAATAATTAACATGCTCAGGGTCTTCAACAGGAAAGACCACCTCCACACGATGATCCTGATTGCGACGCATCAAGTCGGCACTACCCATGTAAATCTCTTCCTTGCCGTTATTGTGGAAATAAAAGACGCGGCTATGTTCGAGATAACGCCCCACGATGCTGGTCACTTTGATATTATCGCTCACGCCTTTGATACCGGGTCGCAAACAACACATACCGCGCGCCAGCAGATCCACTTTGACACCTGCCTGCGAGGCTTCATACAATAATTCGATAAACATCGGGTCAACAACAGAATTGACCTTGAAGATCAAATGCGCCGGGCGACCTGCTTTGGCATGTTCGATCTCGCGCCAGATCAATTTTTCCAAGCCCATGCGCAGATTGACAGGCGCAACCAACAATTTCTTGAAATGCTGTTTGGTGGAATAACCTGTCAGGTAATTGAACAGGTCGGTGACATCCGCACCCATAGCATCATCACAAGTGAAGATGCCGATGTCTTCATAGATACGCGCTGTCACCGCATTGTAATTGCCCGTACCGAGATGCAGATACCGGCGAATCCCTTCGCCTTCCTTGCGTACGACCATGGTTACTTTGCAGTGGGTTTTGAGTCCCACCAAGCCATAGACCACATGCACACCCGCTTCTTCCAGCATTTTCGCCCAGCCGATATTACTCTCTTCATCGAAACGCGCTTTGAGCTCAACCAATACAGCCACCTGTTTGCCATGCTCACTGGCTTCGAGCAGTGCTTCAACCACCGGCGCATTTTGTCCCACACGATACAGGGTTTGTTTGATCGCCAATACATTGGGGTCACGCGCCGCGGCTTTTAGAAAGTCTACGACAGGGTTAAATGAATCATAGGGCTGATGCATGAGGATATTCCCACGCTTGATCGCCTCAAAGATATCACCCGCCAGCATGGCATTCTCAAAGACCTTCGGTACCACCGGATGATAAACCGGGAATTTCAGGTCATGCCGTTCTACATTACCGTAGATCTGCCAAAGACTGCTCAAGCCCAATGGCGCAGGCGACACATACACATCGTTCTCACGGATCTCAAGATTATCGATCAGCAACTGGCGAATCGTGTTAGGCATGTTGTCATGAATTTCCACCTGTACCACCGACCCGAACTTTCGTTTGCGAATGCTTTGCTGCATCGTCTCAAGCAAATCATCCGCTTCGATCTCCTGGATCTCCACATCCGCATCGCGGATGATGCGGAAGGGGTAGGCGGCGACCACTTCCAAACCCGGGAAGAGCGGCGCGAGATTTTCCATGATGACCTGTTCCAGCCACACAAAATAATGATGATGGGGAATCGTGCCATCCTTGCGCGAGCCACCAGAAGAACGTTTGATGGCAACAAAACGCGGCAGCGTATCAGGCACTTTCAAACGCGCGAACTTTTCATGTCCTTTTTTATCTTTGATCACGATCGCAAGATTCAGACTCAGGTTCGATATATGCGGAAAGGGATGTCCCGGGTCAAGTGCCAGCGGCGTCAGAACTGGATAAACCACTTCGTGGAAATAATCGTTGACCTTCTTCGCCTGAACTTCACTGAGCTTGGGGTAATCAAGGATATGGACACCCTCTTTATCCAACTTGGGAACTAATTTTTTATTGAAATACTGGAGCGCATTTCCATACAACTCCAATGAGACTTTGCGCATCGCTGCCAAAGCCTCGGGCGGGGTTAGCCCATCTGGGAACACGTCCATGATCCGAGCCTCCACCTGCTTGCGGATGCCGGAGACCCGCACCATGAAGAACTCATCCATGTTCGAACCAAAGATGGCAAGAAATTTCAAGCGTTCCAATACTGGATTGCGTTCATCCAATGCTTCATCAAGGACACGGCGCTGAAATTCGAGCAGGCTAAGTTCGCGGTTGAGTACTAATGTAGAAGATGGGAGGTTTGTCTCTTTGGTCATGCGTCCTATGCGAATTCACTCAAAATCTTTGGTGTAAGCAGCCATTCGAGAACTGCTTTGCGTTCGGTATGCAGGTCATCAGAGGAGAGACAACACACGCCGCCATTCTTAATGTTGATGGCGAGTTCGGGATTTCCAGCGGTCAACGTGCCGATCAAGACACTCAAACAAGGTTCGTGACCTACGAGCACAAGTTCATCCACGCTGTATTTTTCGTTGATCTCACCGATGATGTTGTCTGCATTGCCCATGGGCACGAGCGCATCACTGAAAGCCAGTTCCTGTTTATATTTTAGCACCTTCGCCAGGATCTCTGCGGTCTGTTGAGCGCGGACATAGGGACTCGAAACGATCAAGTCTGGTTTCACATCCAATTCTTTGAGAGCGAAGGCAATATCTTTCATTTTGTCGCGTCCCTTTTCAGTAAGCGGGCGCAGACTATCATCTTCGTAGCCGGGCGTACCGGGGTCTACGGCATTGCTGTGACGGATCAAATAGATTTTCATTCAGTTTTCCCCCAGGGGAAAGGTTGTTCTGGCGCAGAACGCCAAAAGGCATCGAGTTGGTTCAGCGCTTCAGTATACGCAGAAATGGCTTCAGCGTGGCGGCGCTCATAGTACTGGCGAACAGGCTTAAGGTCCGAAAAAGAGGCGTGCTCTGAAAAATCCGCCAGGGTTTGCGCGAAGACCTCCGCGTCCTGTATCTCACCCATCAGGGATTGATAATCATTCATCCGCTTGAGATTCTCGATGGGAAAATCGCTCAGCAGCGGGTGAACGATCTCGATCATGTAACGCAAGGCTTTGAAGGCAATGCGCACGCGGTGAATAGTAGCGGAGCGGGCAAGGTCAACCCAGCCGTGACGCTGTTTGGTGAGTAAGTATACATCGTCAACCGCCTGCATGATCTGTGAGTTAAGGTCGGCGTTCTTTTCGGCTGCGATGGCTGCGTGCGTCTTGCGCATGCGCTTGGTAACTTCGGATGATTCCAACTGTTTTATTTTTTTGCGAAGGGTCCGCAATAAGCGTTCTTCGGCAAATTGCAGGTGTTTTTGAAAATCCTGGAGTTGCGGCAATTCATGAATAATCTCAGAGACCTCGGCAAGCATAACTTGTGTATCGCGTAGGTCATCAAATTCATCGAGTTGTTCCTTGAAAGCGCGCGCTAATTTTTGCAAACGCGGACGCGGGGCAATTGTATTCAACAACTGGATGAGCGCCAATATACGCCGCGTGGCGACCCGCAGGTCGTGGACTGCTTCATTGGAAAACTCCGCGCGGCAACGTTTCAGTTCCGCGCGATAATTCTTCCAGCGCTGCTCCAACGCTTCGAGCAGGAGCTGGTTGGGTTCTGGTTTTGTTTCTTCGATCAACGGTGTAGTCATACGAATCCCATCAATTGATTTCAAGTTTTACGCCAAACACTTCTTCAAATAGTGATTTGCGTTTGGATAACGACCAGTTCTCAAGCATCAAATCGCTCTTGCCAAACAGTTTGATCTGCCAGCCCGATTTTGTTGCTTTCAACATCACATCAGTAACCGGGTTGGCGTGGCTGACATCCATCGAATCGGCCAGGCGCAGCAATGCGGAAAGTTTGGCAACGATCGCGCGGTCCTTTTGATTGAGGGCTTTGAAATTATCATCATCGATGGTTGGTGATTGTTTGCGGTGATAGCGAACCAGGTTCGCGACAATATTTTGTTCGCGTACAGTCAGCCCGATCAGACGATTTACGCTTAACAAATAATACGCATGTTTTTCGTGGTCAACCGTGTTGATGAAATGACCAATGTCGTGCAATAACGCTGCCATCTCAAGCAGAAGCACATTACTATTATCCAGCTCATGCAACATTTTGGATTGTTCAAACAGACACGCCGCCAGTTTGGCAGTCAGGCACGCGTGCTTTTCATCGAATTGATATTTGCGCCCCATGTGCAACGCCGATTCCCACGCCTGCTCCCTGCGCTGTGGTCGCGGACTGCGCGACAGCTCTTCCGCAATATCAAGCAGGATGCCATCTTTCAAACCCACATTGGGAATCGCAATCTGCTTGACATGCGCTTCGCTGGCGATCATATGCAAAACAATGGAGGCGGGTAAGATCACGTCCGCGCGGTCAGGGCGAAGTTTCAATTTCTGGATGCGTTCTGCATAGCTCAAACGATTGAGGCGCTCGATCAATTCTGCGAGTTCATCCAATGTGATAAAGCGGTCGCTATCCCCTTTGAATAATTTTTGACGTAAACGACCGATCTCTTCGACGTTTCCGCCTGTCCCTGCACAAACTTGTATTTTCTCGTCCCCAATATCGCGCTCGATGCGATAACGTGCGGCTTCGGCATATTCACGAACGAGTTTACCGAAAGGGTGTTTGGAATTGTCTTTTGTATCCAGCTTTTCCAACAGGCGCACCGTCCCCATATTATAGCTCTCAGTGGAAATAATATTCTGCCCATTGGAAATCGTGACTTCCACACTGCCCCCGCCAATATCAATTAACAAGCTGCGTTTGTTTTTCAAATTCAACGCATGGACAACTGCTGAATGGATGAGCCGCGCCTCTTCTTCCCCGCTGATCACTTCCAGTTCAATATCGCTCGCTCGCAAGACGCGCTCGATCAACAAGTCACCGTTGGCTGCCTCACGCGCGGCACTGGTGGCGACGGCGCGCAGCCGTTGAATCCCATAATTATCTGCCACATGCTTGAAGCGCAGAAAGGCTTCCTCAGTCTGCTGGATGGTCCCCTGTTCAAGATAGCCCTTGCTGAAAACATCCTGACCCAGCCGCACAGGCAGGCGAATGTTTTCAAGCGTATTCACTCGCCAGGCTTCATCCACTTCGCCAACCACCATACGCATGGCATTGGACCCAACATCAATCGCGGCTATCTTTGACATCAATTCTCATGTTTCGATACTATAAACTCATTTGTCACAGGCATGGTTTCATAACGTGCGCCCGTAACCATATAAATGACACGTTCACAGATGTTCGTCGTGCGGTCGCCCAATCTTTCAAGGTTATGGGCAACCCATATGATGTAATTTGCACGTTCGATGTTTCTGGGTTCATGAATGACACTACCGACTGCATCGTAGTACAAATGAGTGTAACACTCATCAATACTATCGTCATCCTGAATAATGGCTTTGGCGGTCTCTATGTCCTCATCGGCAAAGGTCGTCATGGCGCGGTGGAGCATATCCACGCTTTTTTCCGCCATGGCATACACCTCTCGCAGGATCATCGGCATGCTCAAGCCTCCCGAGCGGATATTGATATTCGCGATCCCCTTGGCATAATCACCCATGCGCTCCAATTCAGTACAAATATCCAAGCTGGCAGCCAGTGTCCGCAGGTCACGAGCGATCGGTTGTTGAGTTGCCATGAGAGTCATGATGGTCGCCTCGACCTCAAAGCGTTTGCGATTAATGTATTGATCGTTGACGATTGCAAACCGCGAACGCTCCACGTTGTTGTCCCTTAACGCCTCCACAGACTTCATGACGGCATCTTCCACCATGCTCCCCAGTAGAAGAATATCGTCTTTTACTGCCTGCATTTCCTGGCGAAAGGTTGTACGTGACATAATAAATTTATTCCTATTCGGGATGTGAGGGCTATGCTACTTTAACACAGCACAATTAACACCCCTGGAAAGGCAGGTTAACGCTTGGTAAAAGGAATTTGCCACCGTCATACCGTCAAAACCGGGTTTTCATAATTGTTGTGTGTTGGCAAACTCCTTGCAAAGCACGGATTTGAGACTCCGTGCTATCCTAGGGGCATGGAAATTCTCCTCCTTTTGATGGTGTTTGGTTTGATGGTTGTTTTCGCTGTGGATACAGCACAAAAGCGACGTGCCTTCCTGTGCCAGCGGGTAAGAGTTACGAAGCGTTTGCGATAAGCGTATCCAACGAAGCAACAAACTCTCCTCTTCACAAGAGCTCGGTCTCCTCCCGGGCTCTTGTGAATTTAAGGCGGGAATCATTTGAATAAACGTCCCGAAGATTTGATGACTTAACAAAGCCATTCAAATCTTCGGGACGTTGCATTTTAAACGACGGGAAACGTTAACGAACTCTTAAACCGTTCTTGATGTGTCATTAAGTCTGCACTGCTAAACTTTGGGGTATGAAAAGGAGCAGGTTTGAAACAAGCGGAGTTGATGGCAACCAAAACCCATACAAGCCCTTCAAACATTCTCCACAAACACCTGATATTAAATTGCTAGACTATAGATGTTTGAAAATAAACATTCACCCTCTTTCCTAAGGAGAAATATTATGGGACTTGCTGATTTACACATACATACAATATACAGCTACGATGGGACGGCTTCCGTGCCCGCCGTGTTGACACGCGCCAAACAGATCGGGCTGGACGTGATCGCCATCACCGACCACGATGAAATTGCCGGCTCACTCAAGGCACTGGAACTTGCGCCCCAATATGGTGTGGAGGTTATCCCGGCAATTGAGATCACCACAGCTGAAGGTGATCTACTGGCTTTGAACGTTACGCAAAAGATCGCCCGTGACTTATCCCTGATCGAAACAATTCTCAAAGTTGGTGAACTGGGCGGTTTCTGTATTGCTCCGCACCCGATGGCGGGTGGATTTGGCATGAAAAGCCTGAGCGCCTATTCGATCTTGCGAGCCCATCGAAACCCGGATGTCGTGCGCGTTTTGATCGGCATCGAAACGTACAATGCCACGACCATCGACAAAATGAGCAACCACTATGCCCACATTCTTGGAAGCCGCTTGAACCTGGCGCAAACCGCCAGCAGTGACGCACATGTTGTCGAGGCGATCGGGCTGGGTGCCACTGAATTCGAAGGTCACACTGCCCAAGATCTGCTCCATGCCCTTCAGACAGGCAAAGTGCAGATCCGAAAGCAAAAGGAATGGAACTCAATCCGTATCCTTGGCAGTTGGGCGGCCCAATACGTTGGCAGCACATTCGTACGTCTTGGAAATGCCATTTAGTCATGAAACAAACAATATAGAAGCGATCATCGTTACAATCTTCTTTTTATTCGTGAAACTCATTTTTGGGAGTTCAAAATGGAATTCATTATCCTTTCACTTATGACCATCAGCCTGCTTACGGTTTTCACCGTTGATGTGGTTCAAAAGCGTCGTAACTTCCTAATCGACAGTGAAACCAGAAAGTAAAAACATTATGTCACTCTTCTGTATTGGTGCCTTTCTAATGCTTGTCCTGCCGATTTGTCTCTGGTTTTGGTCAGCTTTGATACTGGCAAAAGAAAATGATGAAAGAATTCAATCATATGCAAAAACATATTCTCGTAACCAATGATGATGGCGTAAATGCGCCAGGCTTGTTCGCGCTCGTACAGCAAATGCGCAAGCTTGGAAAAGTTTCCGTATTGGCACCAGACCGAAATTGGTCCGGAGGCGGGCACGTCAAAACGTTGGATCGCGCTTTGCGCGTCAAGGAAGTCCGTTTGGCAGATGGCACACAGGCTTTCGCCAGTGATGGTGCCCCATCTGATTGTGTAGCGCTCGCCACGCTGGGTTATTTCAAAGAACCGATTGATATCGTTGTCTCCGGCATCAACGCGGGTGCGAATCTTGGACACGATGTCACCTATTCTGGAACAGTGACTGCTGCTATGGAAGCTGTAATCGCAGGTGTACACGCAGTCGCAGTCTCGCTTGAAACTGTGGATGGGTACATTGGCGAAATTGACTATGGACCTGCGGCACATGCCGCTTCGAAGGTCGTTCGCCAGGTGCTCGAAAACGGTCTCGCCCACGAGATTCTGCTCAATGTCAACGTGCCTTTTCTAACTGACGACAAGATTCGCGGCGTTGTCCTCACCCGTCAGGGCTTGCGGGTCTATCACAGCAAACTCGATGAACGCATTGACCCGCGCCACAAACCCTATTACTGGATCGGCGGCGACGCACCCACTGGCGTCCCCGAACGCGGCACTGATGTGGGCGCACTGGCAGAAGGCTTTGTTTCCGTCACACCGTTGCAACTTGATCTCACTGCCTATCGCGCATTAACCGATCTGAATACCTGGCACTGGGACGAAGCCCCTTTTGAAACTACACTGCTTGAAGCGTCAGATAAAATGACGATGTTCCGTAGTGATTAAGTTTTCTCATCCTTGAGTCTCCGTCGTGAGACGTTGCCCGCC
>Ga0180074_1000208_pt1 | contig 12237 bp, 13 predicted proteins | sample EasRiv366_16_10D_FD_121773 | JGI IMG/M metagenome (GOLD analysis project Ga0180074, IMG submission 121773) | Soil microbial communities from meander-bound floodplain in the East River, Colorado, USA - East River metaG ERMLT366_16_10D | ecosystem: Environmental > Terrestrial > Soil > Floodplain ...
TCGCCACGAGTTTGCCTCCCTGCTGATGTTCGCGGATCAGTTTCAACTTTGTTTCAGGGGTGGCTTGTGCGAGGAAATCATCCACGCCAGCTTCGGCTGCAATCGCTGTCGCAGTCAACGGGTTATCGCCCGTGATCATGATAGTCTTGATGCCCATCTTGCGCAGTTGTGCGAAGCGTTCCTTGATGCCGCCTTTGACAATATCTTTCAGATGAATGACCCCCAATGCTTTATTGTTTTTTGTCACGATCAGTGGCGTGCCACCCATACGGGCGATGTTATCCACTGCAGGTTTCAAATCAGTGGGCAGATGACTGCCATTGGATTGGACGAGTTCCATCATTGTATCGGGCGCACCTTTGCGGATCTGTGTACTATCGAAGTTGACTCCGCTCATGCGCGTCTGTGCGGTAAAGGGAATAAAGTGCATCCCCTCTGGCGCTTTATTACTGGAACCCATCGTTCGTCCACGCAGCCCAAATTTTTCCTTGGCAAGCACAACGATCGAACGACCTTCAGGTGTTTCATCGGCAAGCGAAGCAAGTTGTGCGGCTTCAGCCAATTCGTGCGCATTGACTCCGTTCACAGGGATGAATTCCACTGCCTGACGATTGCCGAGCGTGATCGTGCCAGTCTTATCGAGCAAGAGCACATCTACATCGCCAGCGGCTTCCACCGCACGACCTGACATGGCAATGACATTGCGTTGGATCATTCGATCCATGCCTGCGATACCAATCGCTGAAAGCAAGCCGCCAATCGTGGTAGGGATCAAACACACCAACAACGCGACCAACACGGTGATCGTGATCGCTGTCCCTTTGCCTGCGGCACCAACACTGTACAGTGAGTATGGCAGCAATGTGGCACACACCATTAAGAAGATGATCGTAAAACCAGCCAGCAAAATATTGAGCGCGATCTCATTGGGTGTTTTCTGGCGTTTTGCACCTTCGACCATGCTGATCATGCGGTCCAAAAATCCCTGACCAGGATCGGCACTCACGCGGACGATCAACCAATCGGATAGAAGCCGCGTCCCACCTGTGACAGCGGAGCGATCACCGCCCGCCTCACGCACAACCGGAGCTGATTCGCCAGTAACGGCGCTTTCATCCACTGAAGCGATTCCCGCGACGATCTCACCGTCAGCAGGGAGAATATCTCCTGTTTCGACAAGATACAAATCATTCTTGCGAAGAGAAGTTGAAGAGACGATTTCATGTTCAACCTTTGAATTTTCAAACTTTTCAACCTTCGAACCGACCTTTTTCGCGGGTGTATCCTGCCGCGCCTTACGCAGCGACTCAGCCTGTGCCTTGCCACGTCCCTCCGCAACAGCTTCTGAGAAGTTCGCAAATAGAACAGTGAACCACAGCCACAGTGCGATCGCTCCGATGAAACCTGTGGGCGCTTCGCCAGTTCCAAGCAAAGCTTGAATCCATAATGCAGTGGTCAATACACTTCCAACTTCCACCACGAACATGACCGGGTTGCGCACCATTGCGCGCGGGTCGAGTTTTCGAAAAGATTCTGTGATCGCGCGCTGGCCGCGAAGCGTCTCGCGGCGATACGGGGATTGTTTTTTATTTTGAGTATTCATGGATATATCCTAGTGACCAAAGACCATCAGATGCTCGACGATCGGTCCCAACGCCAGCGCGGGAATAAAGCTCAACGCGCCAACGATCATAATGACACCGATCAGCCAGGCGATAAATAGTGGCGTGTGTGTCGGCAAAGTACCGGCACTCGCAGGAACTTTTTTCTTTTGTACGAGTGAGCCTGCAATTGCCAACACGGGAACCATCAACCAGTAACGAGCGAAGAACATGCAGATACCCAACGCGATGTTGTAGAACGGATTGTTCGCACCCAAACCAGCAAAGGCTGAGCCATTATTGTTTGCAGCGGAGGAGAATGCATATAACACTTCACTGAATCCATGCGGACCGCCTGTGTTCCAAATCGTCGCCAAGCCCAAAGGATTCACGACTGCAATCGCCGTGCCAACTTTCGCCAGCAGGATCGGGATCAAGAGCATCAGTGAAGCCATCTTCATTTCGAAGGCTTCGATCTTCTTGCCGAGATACTCCGGCGTGCGTCCGACCATCAAGCCAGAGATAAACACAGCCACGATGACGAATGCCAACATTCCATATAAGCCTGAGCCAACACCACCGAAGATGATCTCACCTAACTGCATCATGAAGAGCGGAACCAATCCGCCAAGCGGCATGAACGAATCGTGCATCGAGTTGACAGAGCCATTGGAAGCGGCGGTTGTTACAGTTGCCCATAAAGCGGAGTTGGCAATGCCAAAGCGGGTTTCCTTGCCTTCCATGTTTCCGCCCGGGTTAATGTTGGTTTGTGTTTGATCCACGCCCATAGCAGTGAACGCGGGGTTGCCACTCTGCTCTGCCCAAACGGCCAGCCCAAGAAACGCAACCATGATGACGGTCATCGTGATCAAAATTGCCCAACCCTGACGTGTATCCCCAACCATTTTTCCGAAGGTGTAACAGAGCGCCGCAGGAATGACGAGAATGGACAACATCTCTAAGAAGTTCGAGAATGGTGTTGAATTTTCAAACGGATGTGCAGAGTTGACGTTGAAGAATCCGCCACCATTTGTTCCTAACTGCTTAATGGCAATTTGGGATGCAGCCGGACCAACAGCCAATACCTGCTCAGTCACCGTATTGCCGTTTGCGTCAGTTGTGGATTGAAGCAACGCGACCGTTTTATACGGACTGAAAGTCTGCACTACGCCCTGTGAAACGAGCGCGAGAGCAACCACAAACGAAAGTGGTACGAGAATATACAGCGTGGAACGAGTGAGGTCCACCCAAAAGTTGCCGATACCCTTGACGTTGTGACGCACAATACCGCGGATGAGCGCAACCAAAACAGCCATGCCGGTTGCTGCAGAGACAAAGTTCTGCACCGTCAGACCAAGCATCTGCGAGAGATAGCTCATCGTTACCTCGCCGCCGTAACCCTGCCAGTTGGTATTCGTAGCAAAGCTGGTGGCAGTGTTCCAGGAGGAATCGGGGGTCACAGCACCAAGCGCTTGCGGATTAAATGGCAGGAAAGCTTGAAGTCTTTGGAGAGCATACACTACCAATAGACCGAGTATGTTAAACGACATTACGGCTATAGCATAAGTTTTCCAGTTCATTTCCTCATCAGGCTTGACACCTGAAAGGCGATAAATGAAACGTTCAACGGAACCCAGCACACAGTCCAGGAAGGTGTGCTCGCCCTGGTAGACCTTCGCTATAAACGAACCAAGCGGTTTTGCCAATGCCAGCAAAACCACAATATAGAAAATAAGTTGAATCCAACTGTAGATGTTCATCCAAACCACTCCGGTTTCAGTAACGCCAATACAAGATAGACAAACAGGATCAAGGTAATGATGCCTGTTATTGCATAAAGGATATTCATGATTTATCATCCATCAGCCGCTCACAGACCTTGATGAATCCAATAGTGAGGGCAAAGAAAAGTACGGTAAGACCGAGATATAACAAATCGTTCATTGTGCCTCCATTTCGACCCTTAGTGTAGGCATTTGCCAGTCAAATTGGGGACAAGGAAGCAGAGCTGGATGTCAAGAAATGGTCAAGATTTTATTTTTGATTTCGTGCGATAATAGGAACATGGAATTCACCCCACTTCACTTTCTCGATCAGCCTATCGAAGTCATTTTTGATACACCGCCTGTGCTTGAGAAAAGTCCTGATATTTCCCCGAACGGATTCATTTGGGAAGGCAAAACGTATCGCGTTACCGAAATGCTCTCCTCATGGAATGATTTCAAACGACGCGGACGAATGGCGCAAAATATGCAACCCGCGCATGCGGCGGTCGCATCCACGCGCGGATCGTTGAATGTGGGTCGGTTTTATTTCCGCGTGAAAGTGGATACGGGTCAGATATTCGATATTTACTACGATAGAGCGATGAAGAATGTGGACGAACGTAAAGGGCAGTGGTTCATATACCGTGAGATGAGAGAAGAATAATGGAAGAGAATCAAGTTTCGGTTGAGAAAGCTCGCGTTGAGCCTGGTCGAAACGAGACGCAAACATATTCCGTCCCCTGGTCTGTTGGCGATACGTGGCTGGGCGTCGTGTTACTGATTTTGTTAAGTGTCGGTATGCTGGTCGCGGTCTTTATGGGGATCAATGCCCAATTCATGCAAAATATTGGCGTACTATTTCTTGAAATGATCTACATTCTGCCGATTGCGTTGATCTTCCTCTGGCGGCGTATTCATTGGAAATATCTGGGCTTTGGCAAATTCACTTTGAATGTCATTGGGATCGGTTGTGGGTTACTGATCGGCGGGTATGCCATCATCATCGCGCATAACGCGTTGCTATACGCGTTTGGCATCGACGCACAAGGTGACCAGATCTTTGAGATCTTCGATCAACTCGAGTCGCCGATCTGGTTCTTTATCACTGGCGCGGTGATCGCCCCCATCGTGGAGGAAATTTTCTTTCGCGGTTTTCTCTTTCAGGGCTTTCGCCAGAAATATGGCTGGATGCCCGCTGTTTTTTTGAGTTCCGCCATTTTCGGAGCCGCACATCTTGACCCGGTTTCATTGATCCCAACTTTTGTTTTGGGTTGTGTGCTGGCATATGTGTATCACCGTTCAAACTCGGTGTGGCCCGGCATCCTCTTTCATGCCGCGATCAATTCGTTCAGCCTGTGCGCCGTGTATGTGCTCTCACAATACCCAGGGCTTATTCCTTCGTGATCAAGCGCACCTGATTCTCGTAGAAAAAATATTCCCACGCCCAGTTGATCAACACCAATAAGCGGTTGCGAAACCCGATCAAACGGAAGATGTGCAGGAACACCCAGATCAACCATGCCATGAATCCGCTGAACGAGAGTCCCCAAATGCGCGCCACCGCCGCGTTGCGTCCAATCGTCGCGAGCAAGCCGGGGTCTTTATAGTGAAACGCTTCCGGCTTTTCACCGCGAATCATTTTTTGGATGTTCTGCGCTGTGACCTTACCCTGCTGAATCGCGACTGTCGATAGCATCGGTAATGGCTGACCATTGCCGTTCTCCAAATATGCCGCATCCCCGATGACAAAAACTTCAGCGTGATCTTTGATCTGCAAACTAGCCGCGACTCTTACCCGTCCCGAACCTGCCTGCTCGACCTCTAGCGTATCCAACATTTCGGCCGCTTTCACGCCCGCTGTCCAGATCAACGTGTGCGCATTAATTTGCCCACCATCTCCCAGTGTGATTTGCCTGCCGTTGTAGTCCACCAGTTTTGTGTTAACCAACACTTCCACTTTTTTCTTTCTCAATAGATCGTTTGTTGCCTTGCGCAATTCATCAGGATAACTAGCCATCACACTGGGCACTGCTTCGAGCAACAGCACCCGCTCATCCCGCAGGTCCATGTGTGGATAATCCTTCGCCAGCACATGCGTGATAAGTTCGGCGAGTGCGCCCGCGGTTTCCACGCCGGTAGGTCCGCCGCCGACAACGACAAAGGTCAACATGGCTTTGCGTATGTCAGCATCTACTTCGCGGCTGGCTTGCTCGAAAATGTTGAGCAAATGATTGCGGGTGTTGATGGCGCTTTCGATGTTCTTGAGTTGAAATCCGTTTTGCTCCACGGAATGATTTCCGAAAAAGTTGGTTTGTCCGCCAACGGCGAGGATAAGATAATCATAGGCAATCACTGAACCATTCGTTTTGACATAGCGTGCATCCAAATCGATGGCAGTCACTTCGCCCATTTGGAAGGTAAGATTCTTTTGCTTGCGAAATATCGTCCGCAAGGGATAGGCGATCTGCGAAGGGACAAGTCCCGCGATGGCGACTTGATATAGCAACGGCTGGAAGAGGTGATAGTTGTGTCTGTCGATCAAGGTGATGCGAACAGGTGCTTTTGCCAATCCGCGCGCAACTTCCATGCCGCCGAAACCTGCGCCGATGATCACTACATGGGGGAGAGTTTTTGTGTTCATGATTTCCTCTATTTCTTTGACGCTATTTACTTGTGAAATATTACACAATTATTATAACCAAAATTGTCTTATTTGTAAAGTTCCCCTTCTATCAGCAAGTTGACGGCCTCCAGAATTAAAAAGGCGACAGAAAAATCTGTCGCCTTGGAAAAAGTTGATTACGTAGAAACAGCTACCAGCTGAGTCTGAAGCGGATAAAAGTCTAGCGAAGCAGATCCCTAAAGAAGCCAGTTAAGAATTGACTGCCCTGCATTGCCAAATTCCAGTCTGTTCCGAGGAGCGATGAGACGATGAAGACGATACCCCAGAAAAAACTCCCAACGAAAGGAATGTACCAAAGCGCGATGATCAGGATCCAAATGGCGTAGGCGCGCATGCGTTCCATTTGCATTTGCATGGGCGGGCTCAGGAAGGGACCGATAACGCCGTAGCCATCCAACCCCGGAAGCGGTATGAGATTGAAAAGGATCGCCCAGATCTGCAGAACGATGAGGAAGGAAATCCCAGGCCAGACACTGGCTGTAGACGCCGGCAATACGCGCAACAGAATGGCAAGGAAGATGGCAAAGATGCCGTTGGCGGCAGGACCAGCCAAAGACATGCCGCTCAACCAATAGCGATTGCGAATGCGCCAGGTTTCAATATATACAGCACCGCCGGGTAAACCAATGCCACCCATAAAAAGGATTAGCAAGGGCAGAATGATCGAAAGAAATGGATGCGTATACTTGAGGGGATTGAAGGTGAGATAACCTTTTTCACGAACGGTGTAGTCACCGCCGTGATAGGCAACCAGCGCATGCGAAAATTCATGCAGGCAGAGTGAAAAGATCCAACCGAAGAAGATGATGACAAAGTTCATTCTGTATATCCTTTGGGATGCCATTTATGCCAAGCCCAGGCACTGGTGATGATCTCGTGAATGTTATCGTGTTGGGGCTTCCAGCCGAGTTCACGTTTAATTTTTTCAGAGGAGGCGACGAGGCGCGCAGAGTCGCCGGGGCGACGCGGAAGTTCTTTGACGGGGATCAAATGTCCCGTAACTTGACGCGCGGTCTCGATCACTTCGCGGACCGAGTAGCCGGTTCCGCTTCCGAGGTTGTAGATCAACTGGTCACGTTCTTTGAGTCCGTCCAAGGCAAGCAGATGCGCTGAGACCAGATCCGCAATGTGAATGTAATCGCGGATGCAAGTACCATCGGGTGTTGGGTAATCTGTGCCGTAAATGCCGATCGAGTCACTTTCACCCTGTGCCACGCGCAAAACCAGCGGAATGAGATGCGATTCGGGTTGATGCGCCTCACCACGCCCGGGCAATGCGCCACAGGCATTGAAGTAACGAAGCGCGGAATAATGCAAACCGTGGATTTGCCGATACCATTCGAGTGCCTGCTCGGTCATGAGTTTGGTATGTCCATATACATTGGTGGGACCCAGCGGCGACTCTTCGGTAAGTGGTTCTTCGCTGGACTCAAAAACTGCGGCAGTGGATGAAAACACAAAACGCTTCACGCCTGCGCGGATGGCGTTTTCGATCAATGCCAGCGAGTTCGTAAAATTGTTTTGGAAAAAACGCCCGGGGTCTTTCATGCTATCGCCGGCTTCGATGAACGCGGCGAAGTGCATGATGGCATCAAATTTTTCACGGGTGAGGGTTTCGATCAAGGCGTGGCTGTCTGATAGGTCAGCTTGCACCAGGGTCGCGTCACTGGGAACGGCTTGCTTATGACCTGTGATCAAAGAATCATAGACCGTGACGACGTGTCCGGCTTTGATCAATGCTTCGGCTGTGGCTGACCCTATATAACCCGCTCCACCTGTGACGAGGATATTCATGGAAATCTCCTGAGAATGGTGGGATTATACATTATGGATTGTCCCACTGGCTTGCATACCAACTGATGTATTCCTCAACATGCGCGTGCCAGTATTCTTCGGTATGTGCGCCCGTGTAGAGATGCCATTCAAGCGGTATGCCGTTTTGGGTGAAGATATCCACGACACTTAATGCCATGTCAACTTCTTGATCACTTTCACCGATATCCATGAAAATGGTCGGGGAGGATGCTGGCGGAATCTTTTCGGTCCATTGCTCGATCTTTGAGCCGTCCCCCTGAAGCACTGCGAGGGAATGCAAGCCGATAATGCTGAATAGGTCTGAGCGGGTGAGACCGAGGCGCAGCGCCCAGCCTGATCCGCGTGACAGTCCGCCAATCGCGCGGTGCTTTCGATCTGGAATGGTGCGATAGGTTTCATCAATAAACGGCACGAGAGCCTCGACGAGGCGTTCACCAAAGCCGTTGGCGATTTTCCCAACCCAGTAGCGGTCGTTAGGAAAGACAATCATAAAGGGTTGGGATTCGCCGGAGATACTGAGTTGATCCAATGCATCTACCGCGCCGAGACGGATCCATTGATCGGCGTTGTAGGTTTGTCCATGCAGGAGGTAAAGGACGGGGTAGCGCTTCTCCGTTAATTCATCATAACAAGGTGGCAGATAGATGCGATATTCCTGAGGTGGGTCAGTGGCTTCGAGTGTGTCTGATTCCACGCGACCGGGTTGGGTGAGGCAGGACAGTTGTGTGGGAGCTGGCGTATTTATTGAAACCGTTGAAATGCTATTGGGCTGTGGTGTGGAAGTCAGTGAAAAAGGTGTGGGTGAAAGCGGAGGCTGATCGGACGGTGAACAGGCGGTAATGAAAGCAAGCAGCGTGAGCAGTATTGTTGTCCATTTTGTGGCTTGACGAGTACTCATTCCACGCATTATACTCATCAACTCAATCGGGGCGTGATGCAGCGTCGGAGACGGAACTGGCGCGCAACGCTTTCGTGGCAAACCCCGAGAACTTATTTCCGTCAAATTCTATATCGGGGCGTGGCGCAGTCCGGCTAGCGCGCTTGCTTTGGGAGCAAGAGGTCGCAGGTTCGAATCCTGTCGCCCCGACAATTATCAGACCCTAAAGGTACGCTCCGCGGAAACCTTTAGGGTCTCTTTGTTGTATAATAAAACACAAGTGGAGATAATGTATGGCAAAAAAGTTTGATGGTGTGATTGAAGCAGTCCATTATAAGAATGGACAGATCGTAACAGTGCGCGCTTATGAACGCCGCGGTTCGGCATTTTCAGACCGGGTATTGATCGACCGCAAGGACTTGCTGGAGCGTATCAAGGATGGCAAGAAATTCGTGGTTGGGGTACGTAAGGAGTTTTGGGCGGGTACATTCGATGAGGCGAAAACCGTGCAATTGGTGACACGCGATGGGAAGGATTTCATTGCCACCCGCGCCGAAGCCGAACATGATGAACTAGAGTCAGTGCCTGTTTATTAAGTTCCCATGAAGATCATTGATAAAACCCCGCTACTGGATGAAAAAGGCAACCTTGGATTCGTCCAACGTGTGCAAGGGATGCTACAGTTTGGGTTTAACTGGCCCAACGAGCTGCAAGCCCAAAACGCCATCATCAAGTTTTTTGAACGTCAATTGGAAAAGGGTTATACGCTGATCCACAATATGCCCCTGGGCGAAAGTGGAATCATCATCCCGATCATCCTGCTGGGACCGACTGGCATCTACGTCATTGAGGTGAGCTCCATGAAGGGGCGCTATGAAGCCAAAGGTGATACATGGAATGTGGAGGCGGGCAATCAATACAAGCCAGCCCCGATCAATCTGATCCAGCGCACCACACGCATGGCACGCGCCTTGCAGGCTTATATTGAACGTCAGGGTGTGAAGATCCCGGTTACCATCGAACCGGTTTTGATCGCGGGTGATCCCGGCTTGCACATTGAATCGGTGCGACCAGCCATCAAGGTCATGATGATCGATGGCATCAAGGCATTCGTGAATGGACTAGTAACCGGCAAGCCGGTATTGCGCGCCGATCTGGTGCTTGATTACACCGAGCGTATTTTGAATCCGCGTGTGAAGCGTGAACCAATTGCCCCAATGCCGGAACCTGAGCCCGAACCTCAAGCGCCCGCCGCCTGGGAACAGAATTGGTATGAAGAGCCCGCTCAACAGCAACCGGAAGTATCGCGGGCACGCGCCATTTTCGACTCTTCGGCTGAAGCAAAACCTTTCGATCCGAATAACTTTGATTTCGCATTGGCAGAAGATGATGCCGCCGTGCAGGCTGCGCCTCCCAGCAAACGCGAGTCCAACCCTGCCAGACCCATTCAACAGAATAAGCCGAAGCAACAATTGATCCTCGGCATGACCCAGTTTCAACTGGCAGTCATTGCCGTCCTGGGGTTGGCGTTGATCTGTGTAATGGCTGGACTGATCTATGTGGTCACCACCTTCTGAAATATTTTGAACCCTTTTCTTTCGATCATCATCCCTGCCCATAATGAAGCCAACCGCCTGCCCGATACACTCGAGCAGGTATTTGGTTTTTTACAAAAACAAGCCTTCACCGCTGAAGTGATCGTGGTGGAGAACGGCAGCAGTGATAAGACCTTTGAGATCGCGCATGGTTTTGCGGTACAACATGCCAACTTGCGCGTCATCCAAAACGATTGGCGCGGCAAAGGGCTTGCCATTCAACGGGGCATCAAGGAAGCCAAAGGCGAGTATCTCTTTTTGTGTGATGCAGACCTGTCCATGCCGATCGCTGAGATCAGCAAATTCATCCCGCCCCAATTACAGGATGTGGATATTGCCATCGCCTCACGCGAAGCGCCCGGCGCGGTGCGCATTCACGAACCCTATTATCGTCATCTTACGGGACGCGTCTTCAACACATTGATCCGCTTGTTGGTGCTGCCAACCTTACAAGATACGCAATGCGGATTTAAATGTATCCGCGCCGATGTGGCACGTGATATTTTTCGCTACCAAACCCTTACCGGTTGGGCATTCGATGTTGAGCTATTATTTATTGCACGCCATCATGGTTATCATGTGGTTGAGATTCCCATTCATTGGTATTTCAATGCTGATAGCAAAATAAGCGTCCTGCGCGACTCCCTGCGCATGTTCCTCGATCTGCTTGTCATTCGACGCAATGCGCGTCGCGGGCTGTATGATCCAAAACCCTGATCTCACCTACGAAAAAAATCTCTGGTCCCATTACAAACATATTGCTGGATTGGACGAGGCAGGACGCGGCGCACTGGCTGGACCGGTGTGCGTCGGTGCAGTTATTCTGCCGGATGACGAACCGCTTCTTTTCCAAGCCTTAGCCGGGGCGCGTGATTCCAAGCAGATGACTCATCTTCAGCGTGAGCGGCTTGCGATTCAGATCAAAGACATTGCTCTCAACTGGAGCGTAGGCTTTGCCAGCCCACATGAGATTGACGTACAGGGCATCGTGCGCGCCACACGGCTGGCTGCCATCCGCGCGTTGCACCAATTTTCATTATCCCCACAATATCTATTAACCGATTTTCGACTCGAGCTTCCACAACTGGATATTTCGCAAACATCGCTCGTCAAAGGTGATGCACTGTGCTTGAGCATTGCCTGTGCCTCTATTTTGGCAAAGACCGAACGCGATGCTCAAATGCAAAAACTGGATTCAAGATATCCGGGCTACGGGTTGGGAAAACATAAGGGCTATGGCACACACGCTCATCGGTCCGCGTTGAAGCGGTTGGGATATTCATCCGTTCATCGCAAATCATTCACGGTGAAATAATTACCCGTTACACATATAAATACTCTTTAAGCATGTCACCCTGAGCGCCAGCGAAGGGTCTCTAAGATAATCTAGAGATTCTTCGCTTCGCTCAGAATGACATTGCGTAAGTGATTTAAATATTTACGCATGACGTAATACGTATTGCGTCATGCGTAAAAGATTCAGTATGAGAATGTAATTTTATGTTTCGCTTTTTCGTAAAAAGAATTTGGTGATCTCTTCTGATATTGCCGGGATCAATGCGAGTCCGATCACAATCATCCATTCGCTTGCCGATGGGAAGTGTGTATTAAAGATAGGTTGCAGGAAGGGCACAGCCGTTACAAGAATGAGCAGAGTGATCGACAGCCCCACCGCATATTGCATGTAACGGTTCGAGAAGAAGCCAATCCTGAAGATCGAAGCACGCTCTGAACGGACGGTGTATGCACGGAATAACTCAGCCAATGAAAGTGTGGCGAAAGCCATGGTCTCGGCGGTTTGCACATCCACGCCGCGCCAGTCATGTTGCATCAGGTATGAAAGCGCATTCATCCCAACAGGAACATGCGCGCCTGCCTCAAGATGCCAGACCAGCCCCAA
>Ga0180074_1000209_pt1 | contig 12170 bp, 6 predicted proteins | sample EasRiv366_16_10D_FD_121773 | JGI IMG/M metagenome (GOLD analysis project Ga0180074, IMG submission 121773) | Soil microbial communities from meander-bound floodplain in the East River, Colorado, USA - East River metaG ERMLT366_16_10D | ecosystem: Environmental > Terrestrial > Soil > Floodplain ...
ATGCAATTTGCAAGCGCCGCAACACCCACAGAATTATTCTTTTCAGAATACATCGAAGGTTCGAGCAATAACAAAGCCCTTGAGATTTATAACGGCACTGGCGCCGCGGTAGATCTTGCAGCAGGTGGATATAGTGTTCAAATGTTTTTCAATGGCAACCCAGTCTCGACCCTTACGATAAATTTGACGGGCACAGTTGCTAATGGAGATGTATATGTTCTGGCGCAATCAGCTGCTAACGCAACTATCCTCGCCCAAGCCGACCAGACCAATGGTTCAGGCTGGTTCAATGGTGACGATGCGGTAATTTTGCGCAAAGGCATCACAGTGATTGATGCGTTTGGACAGAGCGGCTTTGATCCTGGCTCAGAGTGGGGAACAGGTTTCACCAGCACCGCCGATAATAGTCTGAGGCGGAAGTTATCCGTTCTCGTTGGAGATGTCAGTCCGGATACCAATTCGTCGGATGCGTTCGATCCAGCAATTCAATGGGATGGGTATGCAACAGATACATTCGATGGTCTCGGTTTCGCAGATACGGCCCCTTCTGTGGCCAACACTTATCCAAACAACGGGGTGGGCGGCGTACCGACCGATGCAAGTCCCACTGTGACATTTACTGAGCCAGTCAATGTCAATGGTTCCTCGTTCACACTCACTTGTACGATTAGTGGAAGTCATACTGCCACCATTTCTGGTGGTCCAATGACCTTCACCATAAATCCTGATGTTGATTTCAGTTCAGATGAGTCCTGTACCCTAACTGTTTTGGCCAGTGGCGTGACCGATCAGGACTTGATCGATCCACCTAATAATATGGCACTCAATTTCACAACTGGTTTCTCTACCCAGGACGTGTGTCTGCTTGCATACACACCCATCTACCAAATTCAGGGCAGCGGTTCCGCCGCCGCCATCACTGGCGCGGTAACTACACAGGGCGTGGTGGTCGGTGATTATGAGGGTGCTTCACCCACCTTGCGGGGTTTCTATTTGCAGGATTTGAGCGGGGATGCGAATGCTGGCACCTCGGACGGTATCTTCGTCTTCAACGGGAGCAACAATAATGTCAATCTTGGTGATGTTGTGCGTATCACGGGCACCGCGGCTGAATTCCAGGACCAGACCCAGATCAGCTCTAGTTCCATTGTCAACTGCGGGACAGGTTCTGTCGCTCCGGTAGATGTGACTTTCCCCGTTCCTTCCTCAACCTTCCTTGAACAATACGAGGGTATGCTAGTCCGTCTGCCGCAGACCATGTATGTGACTGAACACTTCCAACTTGGACGCTTTGGTCAGGTGGTACTCTCCTCTGGTGGACGCCTGCAGCAACCGACCAATGTTGTAGCTCCGGGTGCGCCCGCCATTGCCATGCAACTCGCGAACAACCTGAACAAGATCATTTTGGATGATGCTTCACAAGCGCAAAATCCTGACCCAATCCTATTCGCACGCGGCGGGAATCCTCTCAGCGCGAGCAACACTCTGCGCGGCGGCGACACGGCCACAGGCATCGTCGGCGTGATGACTTACACTTGGGCAGGCAATGCGGCAAGCGGTAATGCTTATCGCGTCCGCCCAATCAATGCACTAGGTGGTGGTGTGCCGAATTTCCAAGCCACAAATCCGCGCCCGACTTCTGCTCCTGCTGTAGGTGGCACGCTCAAAGTGACGGGTATGAATCTGCTTAACTTCTTCAATACCTTTGCCGACGGTAATTCCTCCACGCCCGGCTGTTTCCCGCGTGGGATTGATGCCGATTGCCGTGGCGCGAATTCACTCAATGAATTTGAACGTCAGTCGCAAAAGACTGTCGCAGCGATTCTTGCTATGGATGCGGATGTGATTGGTGTGAACGAAATAGAGAACGATGGCTATGGTTCAACCAGCGCGATCCAGTTCCTCGTGGATCAACTCAACGCCGCAACTGGCTCTGAAGCTTACGCATTCATTGATGTAGATACGAATACGAGTCAGGTCAATGCCATGGGCACCGATGCCATCAAAGTCGGACTCATTTACAAGATCGCCTCAGTGACGCCTGTCGGTCAGACTGCAGCGTTGAATACGGTTGCCTTCGTCAATGGTGGTGACAATGCGCCGCGCAGCAGACCATCCCTTGCACAGGCTTTCCAACAGAATGCAAACGGACAAATCTTCATCGTAAATGTCAATCACTTCAAGAGCAAAGGTTCAGCCTGTACAGCTCCCGATGCCGGCGATGGACAGGGCAACTGTAATCAAGTGCGTGTGAATGCCGCGACCGAGTTAATGAACTGGCTTGCTAGTGACCCAACTGGTACAGGTGACCCAGATATTCTCTTGGTTGGCGATTACAACTCCTACGCGATGGAAGACCCCATCTTCGTAATCGAGAATGCCGGGTTTACGCATCTTATCAAGTCCTTCATCGGACCCGATGCCTACTCTTATGTCTTCGACGGGCAATGGGGTTATCTCGATCATGCATTTGGCTCAACAGCCCTTGAGCAGTACATCACCGGCGTTGGTGACTACCACATCAACTCGGATGAACCCAGTGTGCTCGACTATAATACTGATTTCAAGACACTTAATCTGCAAAACATTCTTTACGCTCCAGATCAATTCCGTGTTTCTGACCATGATCCTGTGCTGGTCGGCTTGTGCCTGCCTCCATCGTTGAGCGTCGATGTTACACCGAATGTGTTGTGGTCTCCTGATCACAAATATGTGGATGTGGAAGCATCCTTCTTGTCTTCCAGCGATACTGCCTCAGTGACATTGGTAGATGTGACATCCAATGAGTCGGACAACGGTGACGATGACGGTAATACCGTAAATGACATTGTGATCGTTGATAACGATACATTGCAGTTGCGGGCAGAACGTTCTGGTATTGGAACGGGTCGCGTGTATACGATTACGTATCTGGCAACAAATACTTGTGGTGCAACCACAACAGCGACGGCAACAGTAACTGTTCCACTCAACCAGGAGAATTAAAACATCACACAAAAAAGAGACCCGTCAATTTTTGGCGGGTCTCTTTACATTTAACTTTTCAAGTGTTGCTATTTATACACCTGCGGATTCACACAATTCGGCAAATGATCGCCCTTCAGGCCTGCGATCAAATTTTCTGCCGCCAGCCAGGACATGTTATCGCGCGCCGTTTTGCTGGCGCTGGCGATATGCGGCACAATGAGGATATTATCCAATGTTAGTAACGGATGATCAACAGGTAATGGCTCAGGTTCGGTCACGTCGAGTCCTGCCGCAAAGATATGTTTGGACTTCAAAGCCTCATACAGCGCATCCAAATCAACAACCGGTCCGCGTGACGTGTTCACAAGCACTGCGCTGGGTTTCATCTTTGATAAGGCTTCCGAGTCGATCAAATGGTGCGTATCAGGCGTCAGCGGCGTATGCAGCGAAATGAAATCCGATTCTTCGAGTAGCGTCTCAAAATCCACGGATGTTGCTTTCACATCCGGGTCTTGTCTCGTTTCACTTGGGTCATAATAGATCACACGCATATCAAAGCCCACCGCGCGCCGCGCCATTGCTTTACCGATGCGTCCAAACCCAACCAGTCCCAACGTGGTGCCGCGCATTTCAATACCCAGCAAAAGCATCGGACCCCACGTCTTCCACTTGCCATCGCGCACATAACGGTCGCCTTCAAGAATGCGCCGCCCCGCGCTCATCATCAATGTAAAAGCAAAATCAGCAGTTGAATCGGTTAACACATCGGGCGTGTTGCCCACGGGTAATTTGCGTGCGGTTGCCGCACTCACATCGATGTTGTCATAACCCACTGCAAAATTGCTGATCACTTTCAATTGTTCTCCTGCCACGTCCATCACCTCGCCGTCGATCTTGTCGGTCAGCAAACACAGCAAGCCATCCACACCTTGCACACGCTGTAGCAACTCATCACGGCTTGGGGGCAGTTCGCCCTCCCACAGATCTACATCGCAAAAATCTTTTACTAGCTCCAAGCCCATATCAGGGATCATTCTGGTTACAAAAACTTTTGGTTTCGACATACGCTCTCCGAAAAATAATTCTGATATGATAACAGATATGGATACAAATAGTTTCGCGACGCATAGCCTCAAAGACCAGCGTGTTCTGCGAATCCTTTCCGCTGCGCTTGAGGCGGTTGACCCATATAAAGCTGTACAAAAATATCTTCCGGGTCTTTCCGGGCGCGTCCATGGATTAGCCATTGGAAAGGCCTCCATCCCCATGCTGACAGCGCTTGCGGAAAGTTATCCACTCTCAGGCGCACTCGCCATCAGCAAACACGCTTCATCACGCAGCCGAAATTTGTTTTCGGTATTCTTAGGCAGTCACCCCATCCCAGACTCACGCTCACTGGAAGTGGGTACGCGCGTATTAGAGTTTGTTTCTGTTTTGGATGAAAAAGATACGTTGGTCTGTTTGATTTCTGGTGGTGGCTCGGCGCTGGTCACCGCACCTTATGAGGGCATTACACTCGAAGATATGCAAGCGCTCACATCATTGTTGTTGTCCTGTGGTGCACGCATAGACGAGATCAACACAATTCGTCGCAGCCTGGATCGAGTCAAGGGTGGGGGATTAGCACATGCAACCAAAGCAAAGATCATCAGTTTGATTTTGTCTGATGTGATCGGGAATCCGCTCGAAGCAATTGCATCGGGTCCAACATTTCCCAACCCGACGACCAATGCAGATGCTTTGAATATTTTGACGAAATATGAACTTAAAAAGCAGGTTGCAGAATCAATCGTAAAGTTTTTGGACTCAGGGAGCTTGCTCCCGTCATCTCAGAAGCATACCCTGGCGGGCACACGAGCTTCTGGAGTCCAGAATATGATCATCGGTGATAACAAACTTGCCGCGCAAGCCGCAGTGGAACAAGCCCAACGCGAAGGTATCCATGCTGGGATATTAACTAACGAATTACAAGGCGAAGCACGTGATATTGGAGTTATGCTTGCAGAGCGCTTGCGCGTAAGCGCTGAACAAATGACTCGTCCATTTTGCTTAATTGCGGGTGGAGAGACAACTGTTACGATAAAAGGCAACGGCAAAGGTGGAAGAAATCAAGAACTAGCGTTATCGGCTGTGAATGAATTAAGAGGTTTGGAAAACGTGCTGTTGATCACCTTAGCCACAGATGGTGAGGATGGTCCCACCGATGCTGCGGGTGCGGTGGTGACAGGCGAATCCGCTCAGAGGGCCGAGTCGCTGGGGGTCGATGTAGCAGACCACTTATCGAGGAACGATGCGTATGTCTGCTTTGATCAGTTAAATGACCTGTTGAAGCCAGGTCCAAGCGGAACGAATGTCAATGATCTGATATTTTTATTGGCGTTGTAACTGTTAATCATCGAGCGTTGGTTTTCTTTCCAGCCAAAGTAAAAGTACCATGCCGAAAAATATAGTAACAACAAAGAAGGTCAATGCAAGCCAGGCTGGTAAATAGAGAGTTAGGAAAGCCAGGCAGCTGATGATGAGTGCGGCAAGATGAACGACTAAGACTGCATAGCGTGGTGACATGCCAATGGCAATGAGCCGGTGATAGGTATGATCGCGTCTGCCGCTGCCTATTCTTTGCGCTCTGCGGAGGCGTGATAATACGACCAGCGAGGTATCAAAAATTGGGATGCCGAGTAGCATGATGGGAACGATCCACGAAGATTCAGGATTGCGGTTAAGTGGGTTATACATGATGCCGAAAGAAGCCAGCAGAAAGCCGATCGTTTGCGCCCCGGAATCGCCAAGAAAAAATTTGCCAGCCAAATTATTCCAAAAATAAAGACCGATACTGATGCCCAATAAAATTGCTGACCCGAATGCAAGTGTAGTCTGACCTGCCAGTTGGGTCGCACCCATGAAGCACACTGATGCGATGATGCCTAATCCAGCTACGATGCCGTCCATACTATCTATCATGTTTAGGGCGTTAGTGATTCCAAATAACCAGAAGAGCGTAATACCAATATTCAATATTTGAGCAAGTGCAGGAGATATATATCCGGCATCCGATAAGATGGTTGCAAAATAGACCTGCACACCAGAGGAAATTAAAATTACTGCGGCAATGAACTGCCCAATTAATTTTGGGCCAGCGGATAAACCTTTGAGATCGTCCCATAAACCAAAAATGAAGATGATCAATGCGCCAGCCAGTACGATCATGAGCTCACGGTTCAACCATTGACGAAAGAGAAGGGTTACCAGTGTGATGGTGAATACCATCAGAATCCCACCTGCCAATGGGGTGGGATGGGCATGGGTTTTGTGTGGAGCAGAGGCAGGGATATCGATTATTTTCAGGTATTTCGCAAGATACATTGCGGGGTAACCCAATGTAAGGCTGGCTAGAATGCTAATAATGAGAGGGAAAAACAGGTTGCGCATGAAGACCATTTCACGAAAAAGATGTGTAAATTGGAGAATAGTTTATCAGAGTTTGGTTTTATTCAATCCCCGGCTTGTCTTCAAGTTCGGTGTGTATATCGGATGTGAATTCTATTTTTGACGGAGTGCTTGTTTATATATGGGCGATGTAAAAAAACGCAGGGCGCTCTTTATGTGCAGAAATAGATAGTATAACTTCCTGCGACTGGAGCGTTGGGCATCATGGCGGATTTGTATTTGTGAATCCACAAGCAGTTTCATTCCTTTGAGACGGGCGCGAGTGCAAAAGTCCACATCTTCAAGGTAGAGGCGATACTTTTCATCCATCCCGCCCAGTTGACGATATACATCTGCTTTCATCAGCCAGAACATACCTGCAATCCAATCTGGATGGATTAGTCCATTGTGATCGGGTTGATAAGGCGTGAATTTATAGCCAGGGAGTCTACGGCGTATGATCTCAAATGGAGATGGCATGGCACGAAACGAGTCTTGCGCAACTCCATTTTCATCAACGATCTTTGGGGCGATCACATCTGCTTGATGTTCGTGCAGGCTGGTTATTAATTGTTCGAAGACCGGTCGTTCAAAGATCAAATCGGGGTTGAGAATGGCGAAGTAGCTGCCTTCGGAAATTTTGAAGGCATTGTTATGGTTCTGCGCAAAGCCCAGTTGTTGGTCATTTCGCAAAATGTGCAGGGCGGCCCAGGGTGCAGGGTCAAAATCGGGCAGGTCATTATACAAGTTGTCAGTGATAATCAACTGAAATCGTGAAGTAGGTTGTTCCTGTCCTTGCAGGTTGGCAAGCAGATGATTGATCTGTTCGGCACTTCCATGACTGACCACCGAAAGCGTGATGAGATGTTCGTCAGTCATTGCCTTTGTTCCTGTGTATGAATTCCCGACGTGGTTCAAATAAACCGGTGGACATAACCTTTAGCAATTCGCCTGGTTTGATCTTTTTGTTTTTCTGAATGGATTTCCTTTTTTCGATCATTTTAGGCAATCCATGAATGGCATCAAAAATTGCCCTCCAGATGACCTTGCCCTGTCCGCGCAGGGTAAGGTAGAAGGCAAAGAAGAGTATGGCAGATATGTGCAGAGGTAGAAAAATCAAGAGTAATGGCATAGGCATGTTTTTGACGAAAGTCCATATCATGTTGCGATAGCCATAATAAACGGAAAAGTCGCTGCGCTTGCCAGTACTCGCGGAACCTACGTGGTGGACAACTGCTTCCGGAACATACAGACATTTTGCCCCGCCCAAGCGCAGGCGAAAGCCCAGATCTACATCTTCGAAGTAGGAGAAGTAGTCTTCATCGAATCCGCCTAATTTTAGAAATTCTTCGCGTGAGTAAAGCGCTGCGGTGGGGCAGGCGCTGAATGTTTCTTCAGCCTGATGCCCATAAGCTTGTGCTAATTGATTGTAGTGACGTCGCCAGGCAAGCCCAGCGATATGATAAGCATCTCCTACACCATCTAATCGATCAGGCGAATTCGCCTGAATTTGACGAGATGCAAAGAAAGAGAACTTTGGGTTTTCTTCTGCGGCGCGGATTAATTTTTCGAGCCAATCTGGTTCAGGAAAGGCATCTGCATTTAGCAGGGCAAGCCATTTTCCGTGTGCGAGGCGTGCACCGATATTATTAGCGATGGCGTAGCCGAGATTGGAACTTAATCTATGAACACACAGGTTGAGTGAAGGATATTTTTTGTGTATACCATCTAATGCACCATCCGCAGAACCATTATCTACAAGAATAACTTCAGAATCATGGGATATTTGTGTAGCGAGCTCATCCAAGCAGTTTTGTAAATATTTCTTACTATTCCAAGTGACAATGATAATAGAGACAAAAGAAAAGGATCGCATTGTATATTATAATTATACTATCTTCAGACAAGAGGAAATTAGCAGCCTCGTTTTTGAATCCCACTGTTTCTTTAACCAGATAGCCTCTCCAAATAAAAAGATAATACAGAAGAAAATATATAAATCAAAATCTTCACCTAAAAATATCAGAGACGTTATGGTTCAGTTGTAACAATACAAACATAACGCTTCTTGCTATGTGTACATACAAAAAACTCTAGATTTCCTATTTTCCTTTCAAATATTATTGTCGAGATTTTTCCGGGTGCAAACTGCGTAATTGCTCAAGATCTGCATTAACCATTATTTCCACCAACCCACGGAAAGTTACAGATGGTTTCCATCCCAAAATCTCATGAGCTTTCGATGGGTCGGAAATCAACAAATCCACCTCTGCAGGGCGGTAGAACTTGGGGTCTTGAATAACAAATTCACTGTAATCTAAGCCTACATGGCCAAATGCAATTTCACAAAACTCCCGAACCGAATGTGTTTCTCCAGTTCCAATCACGAAATCATTTGGTGTTTCCTGTTGCAACATCATCCACATTGCTCTGACATAATCCAACGCAAACCCCCAGTCACGTTGGGCATCCAAATTGCCCAACCGCAATTCTTTGGCCAATCCCAGTTTGATCGAAGCCGCTGCACGAGAAATTTTTCGTGTTACAAATTCGAAGCCACGTCTGGGACTTTCATGATTAAACAAGATACCGGATGTGGCAAATAAATCATACGATTCGCGGTAGTTGACTGTTATCCAATGCCCATATACTTTAGCTACTCCGTAAGGACTGCGAGGGTAAAATGGTGTGGATTCTTTTTGCGGGACTTCCAATACTTTTCCAAACATTTCACTGCTGGATGCCTGGTAAAACCGGACTTTGGGATTCACCTGACGGATTACATCCAACATTCGCAATACACCCACAGCAGTAATCTCGGCAGTTAGAACTGCCTGTTGCCAGGATGTGGGAACGAAAGACTGGGCTGCGAGATTGTAGACTTCAGCGGGTTCATATTCTTCCAGAATAGACACCAGGGAACTTTGGTCAAGTAAATCACCTTGAATCAAAGTAATTTGATCTTGAAAATGTGCTATTCTCTCAAAGTTTAGTGTGCTGGTGCGCCGCGACATTCCAATGACTGTATATCCCTTCGTGAGCAAAAATTCTGCCAGGTAGGAACCGTCCTGGCCGGTGATGCCGGTGATGAGAGCAGTGGGCATAGTTTCTCCTTTTCTTACCATGTAGAATTAAAGGGTAACCCAGACCTCTATGCCATAGGATTGCAATAAACAATTGACAATGATAAGGCAATTAAATAAGCTGGAAGGTATTAAGACACAACGCGCAGATTGAACAATCTTGATTTCGTCATCTTAAGAGCAAATTATCTCGTTTTATGTCCAGCCTTTTCATCCATAGCTAGATTAATAACATTATCAAGGTTCTTCCTGAATTGCTCAGGGCTATATTCTTCTCGAATACGATCCAAGGCATTTTGACGAAGTGAATAAAAGGTGTCTCGGTTTGAGTAGATATCTATTACTTTCCTAGCAAAGTCCTTGGGGGTTTCTCCTACCAGAAGATCGCGATTTGCCTGCCAGCCCAGTTGATTGGCAGTTAAGGGCGTTACTACAGCAGGCACCCCGTGAGCAGCAGCCTCAAGTAACTTTAGTGGAATCCCTGCTGAGTACCGCGTAGGTACTACAAACAATCTACAACGATTGTAATAGGACGTAAGGTCATTCACCCTTCCTATAACATGAACATAATCGGATTCCATATCCCAAACAGCTTTTACTTGATTTGTGCCAACAATATATAGCTCGCAATTCGCTTCCTGGCGAACCAACGGCAAAATCTGTTGGGTAAAGTATCTCACTGCATCCGCATTAGGAGAAGGATCCGACAAAATCCCGCCCACAAATAGAATATCTTGACGTTCTTCAAAAGTGGCAGGCGTTGGCGTTGGCTCGATAATATGCCCCAGGATTTGAACATTCAGAGTGCCGTGCTCTACAAAGTATTCCTTTTCCAGAAACGAAACTGTGGTTACAACTTGTGCATCGTTCGCTAGCGCCACTTCCGCCTGGACAAGTTTTTTCTGCTCAGCAATGGAGATACTCTGGTTGTTCAGTTCCATGAACTTGATATCCCGCAACGAGAAGAGCGCCTCAGCATCATATACAATGGCGGTTTGCTGGGCATAATGTTGTAACGACGGCATGGCTTGTTGCATGTTATGCGGCCGACTGACCAAGGCAATATCGTAATAATCCGGCCTGGATTGAAGAAATGCATCCAAATCGATTTTCCGGGTCGGATTTTTAGCAATCGATTTAGCATCCACTTTCGTGTTGGGTCGCTGATAGAAAACTTCTATGCCCAACCTCTGCAACGTCTGCGCAATATCAGGAGCTAAAACCGCAATTTGCAGGGGCAGAAAGGTGATTTTGTATCCCATCTCCGCCAGCATCTGGAGCATTCGATAGGTTCTCGGAAAACCAGCTCCCAAGCGATAATCTGGAATGCGATCATCAATGAACAATAACCGCTTTATCTCGGTTTTATGATCGCGCGAGAAAACAATCCGGTCTGGGATGGGCGGGTCAAAGTGTGCCAAAACACTATCCCACTTTTGAGTAAACTTCTTGTGATTCTGTTGCATGAGCGCAATGGCACCATCTGAACCCGAACTACCGTATTCATGATGCAAGGCCACAGCAAAGGGTTGAAAGACCACTCGTTGTCCGGCGTTCCAAACACTCAGACAGTAATCGGCATCTTCGTAATAGGCAGGCGCATATCGAGGGTCAAATTTGCCGAGGGAGATGAAAAGTTCTCGAGGGGTCAAGAGCAAGGCACCCGAACAAAAATCCACATCACGCACATACGAAAATTCCGGCTTGAATGGATCTTCGTGTCGCCCATACCCTGCACACGAGCCATCCTGCCAGATGATTGAACCGGCTTCTTGTAGACGCCCATCGGGGAAGATCAATTTACCGCCAACGACACCAATATTATCTCCGCCTTCGAGGGTTTCCACCATGACCTGAAGAGAATTCGGCAATAACTGGGTATCGTTGTTCAAAAAGAGCAAATACTTGCCTAATGCCAAGTCAACTGCCTGATTACAACCGCCTCCAAAGCCAGTGTTGGTGGAGTTTCGAATAATCTTGGCGTTATAGATTTGGTTGAGTAGAGTGGAGGTTTCATCAGTGGATGCATTCTCTACGATTACCACTTCAAATGGCACGGTCCCTGCTCCTGCCGCCAGACTTTGCAAACACTGCAGAGACATCTCAGCACGGTTGCGGAAGAGTAGGATGACTGAAACTATGGGGTTCGCAAAGACTGGCAGTTCTAGTGTTGCCTTCGACAACAGAAAGGACTGTAATTTACCCTTGGCATTATCCACACTGTTCACTCCTGAGGCAGGAGCTTGCATCACTCCACGTATTTCTTTCTCTAGATCGCCTGTGATTTGCGGATCGATCTGCGCTTTATCCCAATATATTGCCGTTACCTTCTTAACTATTTCTTTTACCAACGCACCCAATCCATACATCCTTAAAATATATCTTATTCGAGCTATTCTAGATCTATTGAATATATCAAGGAGTACAGTAATACGTTCTTTTAGATCAAAAAGTAATTGTTTTATGCGACTAACATAAGGGATATTGGTCGCATGTCCCAGTTGGAGATGATGGGAAGGTTTCTGAGTTTTAGCAGATGACTCAACTTCAGCCTGATTTGCGTACGCTTTGCGCCCTTCTGCTCTACCGGATCTTAGATAATGAGCGAGCGGGTTGATCCCGGAAGTTTTCACATCTTCATACGTATCCAAGTACCAGCCGCTGGAGAAATACGGACCCGGGTCTCGCCTTTCG
>Ga0180074_1000210_pt1 | contig 12136 bp, 11 predicted proteins | sample EasRiv366_16_10D_FD_121773 | JGI IMG/M metagenome (GOLD analysis project Ga0180074, IMG submission 121773) | Soil microbial communities from meander-bound floodplain in the East River, Colorado, USA - East River metaG ERMLT366_16_10D | ecosystem: Environmental > Terrestrial > Soil > Floodplain ...
CATAGAGGAAAATAATATGTCAGAAGTAATCAAAAAATTAACAGCATTAGGTCAATCCATTTGGTACGATAATATTCAAAGGAAACTTTTAGAAAGCGGAGAGTTGCAGGAAATGATCGAACGTGGCGACATTCGCGGCGTCACATCGAATCCCACGATCTTCAACAACGCGATCGCGAAGACGAACGATTATGACTCCGCGCTGACACCGCTCGCCTGGGCAGGTTGGGATGCGGAGAAGATCTTCTGGCAGCTTGCCATTGAAGATATCAAAGCTGCCTGCGATGCATTCCAGCCATTGTATGAAGAATCCAATGGCGGCGATGGATTTGTCAGCCTCGAAGTCAGTCCGAATCTCGCGCATGACACCGAAGCCACCGCCGCGCAGGCGCAACAACTCTGGGCGCGCGTGGGACGCAAAAACCTCATGGTCAAAATTCCCGCCACGAAAGCAGGCATCCCTGCCATTCGCAAGGCGATCGCTGCGGGTGTGAATGTCAACGTCACGCTGATCTTCTCCCTCACACGTTATGCTGAAGTCATGGATGCCTACCTCAGCGGGCTTGAAGATCGCGCCGCGTCAGGGCATTCCATTGACCACATCGCGTCGGTCGCTTCGTTCTTTGTCTCGCGTGTCGATTCCAAGATCGATCCCAAACTCCCCGATGGCTCCGACCTCAAAGGCAAAGCCGCCATCGCCAACGCCAAACTCGCCTACGATCTGTATCAACAAACATTTGCAGGCGGACGTTGGGAAAAACTCAAATACAAAAGCGCGCGCGTGCAACGTCCGCTCTGGGCGAGCACCGGCACAAAAAACCCCGCCTACTCCGACACGGTCTATGTCGATAACCTCATCGGACCCGAAACCGTCAACACTGTTCCGCCTGCCACGCTCGATGCCTTCAAAGATCATGGCAATGCCGCGATGACGCTTGTGCGCGGTCTTGCTGAATCGCAAGCTGCGATCAGTCAACTTGAAGCTGCAGGCATCTCGATGGATGTTGTGACTCAGGAACTCGAAGACGAAGGTGTCAAAGCTTTTGCGGATGCGTTCACACAATTGCTTGGGACGATCGAAGAAAGAAGGAAGAACGCCGCATCCTCTCTTGGACCTATAGCTGATTCAGTTTCCAAACGCTTAGCTCAACTCGAAGCGGATTCTGTCCCCGCCCGCCTCTGGAAGGGTGATCCGTTCCTCTGGGCACCCGCCAAGGATGTGGCTGGTCAACATGAAGTCACCATCCGCATGGGCTGGTTGGACTCGACTGATAAAGCTCGCAAGAAATTGAAAGAGTATCAAGCCTTTGCGAAAGAAGTGAAGAAAGCCAAGATTGATCGCGTGTTGGTTTTGGGCATGGGTGGCTCTTCATTGACTGCGGAAGTGTTCAGCTCTTTACTTGCCTCAGCAGGCATCGAAGCCTCGTTGTCATTGGCAATTCTTGATTCAACTGATCCTGCGCAAGTTGCACTCGCTGCTGAACAATATCCGCCCGATAAAAGTTTATACATCGCCGCCAGTAAATCCGGCGGTACTGCCGAAGTGATGGCTGCCTTCAATTATTTCTGGAAACTCAGCAAGAAAGACGGTTCGCGCTTCATCGCGACTACTGACCCAAGCACATCGCTTGAAGCACTGGCGCGAAAACGCAACTTCAGAAAGATCTTCTCCGCTGATGAATTCGTCGGTGGACGTTACTCCGCGTTGACCGACTTTGGTCTGGTCCCTGCCGCGTTGCTAGGCATGGACATGAACCTCCTGCTCGATAAAGCCGATTGGATGCGGAATCAATGCAGCGAACACACCCCCGCGGCGCGCAACCCCGGCATGGCGCTGGGCGCCGTCATTGGGCAAGCGGCTCTCGAAGGCCGAGACAAGCTCACGGTCATGGCTGACGCGCCTTTGTCCGCATTTGCTGGTTGGGTGGAGCAAATCGTCGCTGAGTCCAGTGGCAAGTTGGGGAAAGGCATCCTGCCTGTGCCGCTCGAACCGTTGGGTGAAGTGAACTCATATGGCAAGGATCGTCTGTTTGTCTATTTGCGTCAGAGCGGCGAAATGGATATGACGATGAAATCTTTGCGTGAAGCGGGCCATCCAGTTTTGGAATTTACGATCCCCACTGTATATGACATCGGCGCTGAGATGTTCCGCTGGGAGATCGCAACTGTGGTGGCGTGTTCGGTGTTGGGTGTGAATGCGTTTGACCAACCGAATGTGGAAACGAGCAAGAAGCTTACGAAGGCGAAGATCGCGGAGTATCAGAAGAAAGGTAAGTTGAAGGAAGGCAAGCCCGCGTGGAAGAAAGACGGTGTGACCGTGTTTGCGCCGACGGCTGTGACGGGTGCATCACTGAAAGCGGTGTTGGGCAGTTTCTTGAAGAAGGCGAAGTCTGGTGGCTATGTTGCCATCAACGCTTACCTGCCGCGCAACGGCGAAATGATCAGTGCTCTGCAAGGCATGCGCGCGGCCATCCGTGCCAAAACTGGCAACGCCGTGACCGCCGGTTTTGGTCCGCGCTTTCAACATTCCACGGGACAGTTTCACAAAGGTGGAATCAAGGATGCCTTGTTCCTGGTCATTACCGCCGAACCCGAAAAGGACTTTGACATTCCCACCGAAGGTCTGACGTTTGGTACGTTGATCCGCGCGCAGGCGTTGGGCGATTATGAAGCCTTGATTGAAGCCAAGAAAAAAGTGCTACGGGTGCATTTGCCAAATACAAAAGCGCTGGCTGAATTAGCCAAAGCACTCGAATAATGAAAAGCGGTGGTCGAATTTCGACCACCGCTTTTCATTATCTCGACTTGTAAATCAGAGAAAAAACATGAGAATTAGCGCCAAAATACGGACAATCTTCACTATATGATTCCGGAGGCTATCAGCATAATCATGGTTACTTCAAAAAAGGAACCAACTCTCAATGAAAACTAAAATCCTACCCGTTTTACTCAGCCTGATATTTCTTCTTGCGGCTTGCGCATCACCCGCCGAACCCGCAACGCTCAAGATCGCTGTCCTGCCGATCATCGACACACTGCCCATGTATGTGGCGCAACAGGAAGGTTTATTCGCGAAACACAGCATAAATGTTGAGTTTGTGCCAGTCGCTTCTGCGCCTGAGCGCGACCAGATCCTTGCTGCTGGTCAGGCAGATGGCACGATCAACGAAACTTTGGCGGTAATGTTGTTCAACAAAGAGTCTGTGCAGATGCAGGCAGTACGCTACGCATTGCGCCCTACAGAAGATCACGGACATTTCTTTATTATCGCTTCGAGTCAGAGTGCCATCATCTCTGTAGATGGACTCAAAGGTGTTGAGATTGGTGTCTCACAAGGCACGGTGATCGAGTACGTTACTGAACGACTGTTGCAGGCTGAAGGCTTTAGCGCGGATGAGATCAAGACCATCGCCGTGCCGAAAATCCCCGACCGCATGGCATTGCTCGCATCCGGCGAATTGAAAGCTGGCGTTATGCCTGATCCGCTTGCATCCTTGGTCGTGGGGCAGGGCGGCGTCATCGTGGCGGATGATTCGAAGTATCCTGAATATGGTTTCAGTGTCATCTCCTTCCGCAAGGCAGTGATTGACGAGAATCCACAAGCAATTAAAGCTTTTCTTGCCGCCATCGAAGAAGCCACCACATTGGTTAACGCCGACCCCGCGAAATATAAAAACGTTTTGAGCGAACAGAACCTTGTCCCTGCGCCATTGCTGGATGTATATCAGCCGCCTATTTTTCCTGTCGCAGGCGTGCCTACTGAAGCTGAATGGCTGGATGCATTGAACTGGTTGCAAGATAAAGGGATGCTGGCTGTAGATGTCTCCTACGTAGATTCTGTCAACGCTTCACTTCTGCCTTAGCCGATAATTGATTTTGCTTCGATTGACATTTTCTAGCTTTAGCTTTGTATACAGCTAATATAATGACCCTGAAAGGGTCAAATGATTATAGAATTTTTGAAAGTGAATGTTCAACCCCGGAGGGGTGTCATAAGTATCACAACGCTATGACATCCCTTTGGGATTTGAAAATTATCATTTTATATCTATAATCTTGCCATCCCTTCGGGATTATTCCTCGTTTCGAAAGCATTATGATTCAAATCCGCTCGATCAGTTTTGCCTATTCCAACCTCTCGCCGCTCTTCGAGAACTTTTCCCTCGAAATCTCCCGCGGCGAGACTTGGGCGATTCTCGGTCCCTCGGGATGTGGCAAAACGACATTGTTATATTTGCTTGCTGGCTTGCGCTTTCCAACGGTTGGAAGCATTGAAATTGACAATGAGCGCCTCGCACGTCCGCGCCCGCATAGTGGATTGATCTTGCAGGATTACGGTCTGTTGCCATGGTCAACTGTTCGCGAAAATGTGGAGTTAGGTCTGCGCATGCGAAAATTCTATGGCGATGACGGCACACATGCGCCGGTCAACTTTCAACCTGAAAATAGTGTGACATATTGGCTGGAACGTTTGGGCATTGACCATGTTGCAGATAAATACCCATCCCAACTCTCAGGCGGACAACGTCAACGCACCGCCATCGCACGGACACTTGCGCTCGAGCCCGACCTCCTGCTCATGGACGAACCTTTCTCCTCACTGGATGCGGTCACACGCGAAGATTTACAAAACCTCACTCTATCGCTGTGTGCGGAAAAGCAATTGACGCTGGTTGTGGTCACACACGCCATCGAAGAGGCGGTTGTTCTGGGGAAAAGAATTCTTTTGCTCGATGGTGCCCCTACGCACACCGCGCATGTTTTTGAGAATCCAACCTCTGGGACAGATGGTCACAGGGAGAGTAAAGGCTACCAGGATTTATACAACCTGTTGCGAAGGGAAATGCAGCATGAAACAGTGTGATGTTTTGTTGGCTGCGCTTGCTCTTTTGATCATATGGCAGATAACGGCAATGATCGTCAATTTGCCCATTTTGCCGCAACCTTTTGTTGTGTTGCTTGTGTTCTTCCGCGAATTGCGCAAAGATATGTTGATTCATTTCGCGGTCAGCTTATGGCGGGTCACGGCGGGGATGTTGCTATCGGTGTTGATAGCGGCTCCTGCGGGGTTGGCAATTGGCGGGTCCAAGCGTTTGAACCGTTTCTTTTCCCCGTTCATCTATTTGTTGTACCCGATCCCCAAAGTAGTTTTGGTGCCAGTTGTCATCCTGTTTTTAGGAATCGGTGATGTAGCGAAGATCGCCATCCTGTTCTTGATCCTGTTCTTTCAAATACTGGTGCTTGTTCGCGATCAGGCGTCGGGGCTTGCTCCACAGTTGATCCAAAGTTTACAAAGTCTTGGTGCGGGGCGGCGGGCTTTATTTCGATTTGTATATCTGCCTGCGAGTCTGCCCGCTATTTTGACCGCGTTGCGCCAGTCCATTGGGACAGCGGTGGCGGTGTTGTACATTACGGAACTCTCTGCTACAAAATATGGACTCGGTTATTACATTTACTACAAAGGGAGCACGTTGTTGGATTACCCCGCTATGTACGCGGGTGTGATCGCCATGAGCCTGCTGGGGCTTGGCATGTATTTCAGTGTGGATTGGTTGGAACGAAAATGGTGCAAGTGGAAGTTCGTTAACTGAACAACAACCCCAGCCAGAACAACAAACTGAAAACTAGTGCGGTTTGTCCCGTTTTTGCAAGAGCCGCATTGAGTGGACGCCCCTTTTGTGTCAACACAACTTTTATTCCTTGAATTGCCAATGGCAAAGACAACCAAGCCGTTAATGCTGTCCATGGAATCAACCCGGCATAAGCTACAGGGAACATGACTAAATAGGCAATAACCATACAAAGCAGATATTGAATCTTCGTGCCTCTTTCACCCAATCTCACCGCCATGGTGTGCTTGCCCGCCTTGCGGTCATTTTCAAGGTCACGTAAATTATTCACGACCAATATCGCAGTGATGATCAATCCAGGCGGGATCGTCATCCACCAAACTGCAGGTGAAATAGAACCTGCTTGAATGTAATATGTCCCCGCAACAGATGCGAGACCGAAAAAGATAAAAACAAAAATATCACCCAACCCATGATAGCCGATCGGGAAAGGTCCACCCGTATAGGCAATGGCTGAAATGATCGCCGCGACACCAAGGATAATAATGACCCAACCGCCAAGCCATGCAAGATAAAGTCCCGATAAACCTGCCAAAACAAACGCAACCGCCATGCCAACTTTCACCTGTTTGGGCGTGAGCATGCCTGCCTGTGTCACGCGTGTGGGACCCAGCCGTTCCGCGGTATCAGTGCCGCGCTCAAAATCAAAAACGTCATTGGCGAGATTACTGCCAATTTGCAAGAGCAATGCCGTGAACAAACAGACCAACACAGCATCAAGCCGAAAATAGCCGTCGTGCCAGGACAATGCGGCTCCCATCACAACTCCCGCCGCTGCAGCAGGTAATGTGCGCGGACGAATCGCCAGCATCCATGCATTCCAGTTGAAAACATTCTGTTTTACCAAGTTTTGCTCCATTGCTAAAATCAATTCGGGGCAGTATAACTTAAAATTCATTGTAGGAGACCTCATGACGCAACTAACAGGCAACGAACGCGCGAAATACATCCAGAACATGTTCACGCGTATTGCCGGACGATACGACCTTATGAATCGATTGATGACAGGCGGACAGGATATCCGCTGGAGGAAACGTGTCATCGAACTTGCGCGGATGAACGACCACGCCTCTTTTCTGGACCTTGGAACTGGTACCGGTGATTTGGCGCGGGAGGCGCTTTCAGCGTTTCCTCAGGCTCGGGTAGTCGCGGCAGATTTCACCTTTGAAATGATGCGCGTGGGACAAAAGACCAGCCCGCTCAACTTCTCCACTGCTGACGCACTGCGACTGCCGTTCAACGACTCGTCTTTCGATGCAGTTGTCTCCGGCTTCCTCATGCGCAATGTGATCGACCTACAAAAAGCTTTGGAAGAACAATATCGCGTTTTGAAGAATGGCGGACGAATTGTTATTCTAGATACGACTCGCCCAAAAAAAAATATTCTCTCTCCATTCATCTGGCTCCATATGCACTTTATCATTCCTACCCTTGGCGGACTTCTGACCGGTTCACGCGACGCTTATCGTTACCTACCCGAAACCACAGAAGGATTTGTCACGGCTGAGGAGATGACAACGCGTATGGCAAAGGCTGGCTTCCAAAATATTGGTTTTCAAAGATACATGTTTGGCACGATCGCCATCCATTGGGGCGAGAAAATTGTAAAGAGCTGAGTTTATTGATAGAAAAAAACAATTTTACAAACGGCAAATCCGATGAATAACAGAGTATCAATTTGTTATCCCACGGGATTTATTATTATGTGTTTGATCAGAAAAATTATTTCCGAGCCAGCGTATGATGGATGAGCCCGGCTACGATCGTGTCGGCAAGGTCTACGAAGCCTGCCTCCAGGATCAATTCGGTGACGATGTCCTTGAGATTATCGGATGTAAACGCATGGTCCGCGTACCAGGAGCCGAATGCTTGACCAGCCCAAGTTGTCGGCTTCCCAAAATCGGAGATCAAAATCCTGCCTCTAGGTTTTAGTACCCGATAGCTTTCCCGGATCGTGGCGCGTTTGACTTCAAGCGGAACGTGGTGGAATGTCAGTGAGCTCACAACCCAGTCAAAGGATGCCTCGGAGAATTGCAACTGCTCGCCGATGCCCAACTCCAGCACAGCTTTCGGAGCTTTCCGCAGCTTGTGTCGAGCTACCTTGAGCATATCCTCAGAGGGATCGATGCCGTGCAAGGAAACGGTTTCGCCAAACTTCTTGTGTAACTGGTAAAGCACTTCGCCGGTTCCGCAGCCAACGTCCAAAAGAGCTTGACCCGGCTGAAGCGAGATCAAGCACACATGCGGACGGGTCACAAAGGGCAGCCCAAGCGGCGTGTTACCGATATCGTAATACTTTGCCCTCAATCCTTCGACGATTTGTCCAGCTGTTACTGGAGTTTTAGATGATGTTCCATTTGCAGATCGTGTTTGTTTCATAATATCCACCTCAAGGTGATTAGATATAAATCGTGTTAAATATTTTACACTATCTCATCCCGCGGGTAAAATTATCACATTATGAATAAACTAACCCAACTCAACTGTGTAGCCTGTCGTGGAGGAGATCCAAAGTTAACCGATGTCGAGATCGCCGAACTACTGCCTCATCTCCCGCAGTGGCAACTTGTAACGCGAGATAATGTCCTGCGCTTGCAACGTGTTTTCAAACTAAAGAACTACTCCCAAGCTTTGGAATTTACTAACAAGATCGCGGCGATCGCTGAAGAGCAAGACCATCATCCCTTGATTATCCTCGAGTGGGGACGTGTAACTGTCCAGTGGTGGACGCATGTGGTGAAGGGTTTGCACAAAAACGATTTCATTATGGCGGCGAAGACGGATGAAAGTTTCAAGCATCAACATGCAGAGCAATAAGCGCTTATCACGTCGCGATTTCTTGCAATTATTAAAGATTGGGGTATTTGATCTGACATTACTCGCTGCAGGTGGAGGCTTATACAGTTTTCTTGTCGCGCCGGGCTTGGTGAAGGTTGAATCCGTAAGTTTGAAATTACAGAGGCTTTCCCCTGGGTTTTCTGGGATTCGCATAGCACAAGTCAGTGACATTCATATGGGTGGATGGATGAATGCAGAACGTCTCCAGAATGTTGTGGATTTAGTATTTGCTCAAAAACCTGATTTGCTATTGTTTACTGGGGATTTTCTTATTGGACATGGTTTTGACGATGACTCTGAGCAAGCTGTTCGTGATTTGGTTACTGTCCTGCTTTCGCTCACAACGTCAACTCCTTCTTTTGGGATTCTTGGTAATCACGATTACTGGACGAACCCCAATGCAGTTCGCGGGATGTTACGTGCGTGCAATATTATGGAATTGACAAATAAGGTCTTCACACTGCATCGCGGCAAAGAAATATTACACATTTGTGGTGTTGACGATGTCTGGGAAGGAGATGTTCGTTTGGAACATGTTCTGGGTCAAATCACGGATGACGGAGCTGCCATTCTTATGGCTCACGAACCCGATTTTGCCGATACCACTGCTGCCACAGGGCGTTTTGACCTACAGGTGTCTGGTCATTCGCATGGTGGGCAAGTGGTGATCCCATTGATTGGTCCTCCCATCCTGCCATATCTTGGGCAAAAATACCCAGCTGGGCTTTACCAGATCGGGAAGATGTATCAATATACCAATCGTGGTGTGGGTGTTGGGAGAATACCAATTCGATTTAATTGCCCACCTGAAATAACTCTGTTCACCCTAAATGGCGAGAAAGATTAGCTCTCCTTGATCTCAGAAAAAACGGTTTCGACCGCCTTTTGCAGAAAACTCGAATTTGGTTCGCCTGCCTGCCAGGTTACCGGGCAGAATATTTCCATTCCCACCATCGTGCTTAATTTTTCAATATCCCCAATGTAGCCATCGGCGTGATGTACAGCCAGCACCATGGGGATGTTTTGCGTTTTTGCCCATGCCAGACGGCTGTATTGTGGACTGGCTACATTGAGCAGACCCGGATCCTGCTCCATGAAATAATCGAACATGCGCATGTCTTCGGTGACAACCAGTCCGCAGATTGGATTTGGATACTCAATATCAAAAGGGTCAATTGCCAAGGAAAGGAACGGAAATCCATAAAGTTGGATGTTCCCATAGCCAGCCAGATTGTATGGTGCTGATGTCATATAAACGCCGTTAGCTTTATAGGCGTTTTTTGAACCGTGCTTGTACTTGAGTAGCTCATGGGGGAGATGCGTTTTTTGATACTCAGGCAGCATCTCGTGACCATATTCCCATAGGTCATCGCCTGCCAGGTTATTGAGAAAAAGGACGGCTTTTTCTGAAGTGGATGATTTGGACATAGTTCCTCTTGCCCGAGATTATCCTCGAATCTGCCGTTCGAAACATTGTTATACCGATACAAATCAACAGGCGCTGGAATGCGCCTGTTGATCGATTCTTGTATATTCAATTTTTGATCAATGAAATTATAGAGAATTCAGCATTGTGGAAAAGGTGGATATGCTGGTGGCAAGTGGGTAGAAAATCCACATCTTTTTATTGTTATGTTTGAGGCTTTCCAGAATTGCCGGCAGTACCTGATGCTTGGCAATTTTTAATAGCCCCAAATTCTGCGCGAACCAAACCGGAATATGGCGATGTTCGGGTAAAGGCATGACGGAACTAAAATCCACTTCACGGTCGTTGATCTGATATTTATAGCGCGATATTTTTTGGACTTTTACATCTGTTTCTAAAAACTCGCGCAGTGAGTCAAGGTTTTGGCGATTCATCCATTGCGGCAGATCTGAGGTGGCTTTGAAGCCTGATATGGTTCCAAGATCCAAAAGCAGTTGTTGCTCCTCTGGTTTTAGGGCATTGTGCTTTGAACGCAAGAACATGACATCAGGGTCGATGTTGACGATGGATTTTAGCCAAAGGCGGTGAAAGCTGGTCCGTATCGAGTTTTGAGTACACGGATCATTCGGATTATTGAGCCAGACCGATAATGGGTTATTCAGCCAATACGGAGACACATCTGGTCCGACGCGGATGCCATCGCATAGGCCCAAGGTGGGGACGATGGGAGCTCCGCATGCCAAAATGTAAGCATCGCCAGCTGCCTTTCGCATGACTTGCATGGCATTTCGGTAGGCCACCTCACGTGGGATATCTTTGTAGCGTTTGCCAGGTGCTGCGCCAGCATAGAGAAAATCCAATTTCAAATAATCATAACCCCAACTGCGGACCTTCCGAATCAGTTTATCCAGCCACTCCAACACTTCGGGATGACTTACGTCTAGAGCATAAGGTACGCCTTCCCATGTGAGGCCGATTGGTACGGGTTTTCCGTGTTCATCTCTTAAGAGCCAATCGGGATGATCGCGGAAAATGCTTGATAGTTTTGTGACCATGAACGGTGCCAGCCAAAGCCCGGCGGTTCGACCCGTAGCTTTGATTTTGTTTGCCAATTCTGCCATGCCAGACGGGAATTTCTTCGTGGGTTCCCAATCTCCATGTGTGATCTGCCAGCCATCGTCAAGTTGAAAAACATCAAAGGGTAGATCGCCCAGAGCGTGGAGTGCGTTCTCGATGATGTGTTCATTGATCCATTTGTAGAGGCTGTACCATGAGCACCAAACACGCGGCGCTTTTTCATAGCGGGTCTTGCCGAATTTAGTTTCAAGTAGGGCTGTATACTTTGCGAAGACATCATCTTCCTTGCCGCGGATGAGCACCCATTGGCTTTCGTGGTCGTCTTCATAGAAGGCCTTGATGGTCGCGCCATCTAGTTCAACGCGTCCGCTTAGATCCAAAGCGCCGATGAGCAAAATGTCATCATCATTGAGTTCCACCGCGCCAACCCATGCGCTGACATGGTTCATAGCGAGCGCGTAGACAGGGTCTTCGTCTTTGGCGCGGAAATTTGGTGAACTGATTGGGCAGGGTGGTTCGGATGGATCGAGCCAGGTTGTCAGAGTCCAGGATTGCCATCCGTGGCGGAAAAAGCGTTTCGGAGGCTGAGGCAGGCTCAATTGTAGTGATGAAGCGGTGACGATCTGTGAGTCTGTCTCCTGATGGATAGAATCAAGATGCAGATTTAGAATTGTCATGGGCGCGATTATCCCGCTTAATTCGTTGACGGTCAATTTAATTTGTGGCATAATCGAAATAATCACATAACAATCCCGTAAGGGAAAAGGCAATGAAGAGAACGAGTAAATCTGCCCCAGTGTTGTCAGCGAGCCTGAATTAGTGAGAGCAGGTCAACAAAGCAGGTTGAAAATCATCTCGGAGCTGTGCGCTGAAACATCCTGAGCCTTGTCGAAGGAGAGTAAGCAAACCGAAGTTGTTCTTCGTTATCAGAACAGGATGATGTTAGTCATCCATTGAGTGTCCCGCATGTATGCGGGAAATCAGAGTGGTACCGCGTGAGCCTTGCTCTCGTCTCTGTATGAGATGAGAGTTTTTGTTTTAATATCGGTAGTGGGCTTTTCTAAATGATGGTATAAAAGTGAAATGATAAGCAAAGTGGTAGTTTTTCATTGTCCTGAGTGCGGCAGCATAAACGTGGTTAAGAATGGCAAAAATAGTGCAGGCA
>Ga0180074_1000211_pt1 | contig 12102 bp, 24 predicted proteins | sample EasRiv366_16_10D_FD_121773 | JGI IMG/M metagenome (GOLD analysis project Ga0180074, IMG submission 121773) | Soil microbial communities from meander-bound floodplain in the East River, Colorado, USA - East River metaG ERMLT366_16_10D | ecosystem: Environmental > Terrestrial > Soil > Floodplain ...
AGGTAGAGCCGGATGCTTGCCAGGTAGGCCTTCCGGCTCTTTTCATTTGTACCAAGAAGACTACTTTTCATGAGAGACTACACCGCAGCAGTCAAGGCAATCCGAGCTACCCTGGAACCCTTCTTCGTTCCCGGGAAACTCTATCGCCTGGATTGTCTGCGTGGTCGTACGTTGTGGACTCCAACAGGTGACCCTGACAAACAGTATGCCGGAACAATGAAAAGCCTGAGATTCCCATCTTATGGTCAGGGGCCCTTTGGAAGAGTCAGCGTGCCTCACAAGGGGATTTTGCTCTTCGTTGACTTTGCGGAGGCCACTGCCCGGGAGACAGGTGGGGATGTTGGTACTGCCCCGTTTCATCTCAAGTTTCTGTGGTCAGGTGAGCGAGAAAGCAAGTTTGTCTTCTACAGTTTGTACCACCAAGACCAGGCCAAAACCTTTCGGCAGTGGTTTACGGCTATTGAAAATATTCCGGCCTATAAGGCCCAAAGAGAGGCTGACCGGAAGATTGGGTGGCAGTACCAGGAAATAATTCAAAAGCGCCAGGAAGCCCTCAAGGTCTCCAAGGTGGACCACATGAGGGATGTACAGAAGGCATATTCTAAATGGCAGAAGGCCCTTGCAAGGGGTGACGCCAATCAGGCGGCCACGTGGAAGGAAATGCACGAGGCTTTCCTGGAAAAGGGAAAGAAGGACTTGCTGTGAGAAAGCTGGCCGTCTTGAATATTGGTGACCTCATCGACTTCACCGCCCTCTTACCTGAACGTGGAATGGATATCCATGGAGATGGCATTCGATTCAGGCAGGTGCACCCGGACAAAGATGGGAAGTGGTTTCAGAAAGAAAGTCCTGGCAGCAGAATCTACCCGGGAACATACGATGACTCCATTGGATTGGTAGTGGATTTCATTGAAGAAGAGGGCAACTGGATCGTTCTTCTTGGCACTAAATACCTGAAAATCGCCAATGGATTTGCTGAAGTTTACCTAGTTAAAAATCGGATAAACCAACCGAAGAATTTGGTACCCTAAGACAAGAGACTTGCACCATGACCATCATCCAAGAAAACCTGAATAACGACGAATCCAGCATTGAGAGCATGGTTGCCCGTGTTCGGATGGCTGCTCCCTATGCCACGGAGGAGGAACTCTTCGAATTGGCCACCCGTCTTTGTGATGGAGATACCGGAATGGCTCACCTGGTTCTTACAGCAGCCAAGATGATGGATGACTGGTCCGAAAAGGACACTAACATTCCGTCAAACGGATAGAGCCTGTTATGGGACCGATGATACCAACTCGGGAAGACTATGTTGCTGGTAGGTTGGTGAAGTTTCGATCAAGCGGGTCGAGACACACCGTTATTTCCGGGCGTGATACCCTGGGGTCAAATTGGGTGATCAACTGGAAGAAAGAAAAAGTTCTGATTGTGATTGGAACCACCGGCTTGATCATTGATGTACCCGTCCAGTGGAAGGCTTCCATGAGTGCTGACTGTATTGTTCTTACTGAGGAACATCTTATCATCGCAATCATCGGGGAGTTAGATTTGGTGGATGATGAGGATTTATGACTCTTCTTGGAAGAAAGTTTGGCACCAAGTTCAAGGTTGGTGACCTTGTGCAATCGACTGATCAGTTTTACAACCATAGAGCAGTAGCAATCTTGGTTGATGGAATTTGGGACAGCCTGAAGGCGACGAGATTCAATCCTCATGATATGGTTGGGATCATCATAGAAAATGATCCTAACAAGTTGGCACACAAATTAGCTCATTCCAAAAAGGGTTTGTTAGTTGTTTTGTTTGGGGAAATGACAATCTTCTGTTACGAAGAGCGCCTGGTTAGAGTAAAACGTGGCCCATCAAGGAAATAACGTAATCTATGAAGTTGGTGACCTCATAAGTGTTGACAAACTCCATAGTGCCAGTGGACGGCCTTGCCGTAAGACAGCGAAAGGTGAGTGGGAAGAATATGGTGTCTATCCGGGGGCAGATATCGTAAGAGGAGACTTGGGTCTTATTGTGGACATTGCCTACCTGATACAAGCAAACAACTTCGGCGAACCTTTTCGTCGTACAGAACGAAAACAGGTGATAGTTCTCTTTGCTGGGTTTATCAGGGCTGTTGACATAATCTGGTTAAAACTTGAGAGGAAACATGGGACCATACAGAACACAAACTCCGCCAGTCAAACCAGCGTGTGATCACCTTTACCATTGGGGTGTAGTTTCCTACAAGAAGGAAGTCCCGGAATTGTGGTATTGTACTCGGTGCAGAGAAAGGTGTTCCAAGTGGCTGTCCATTCAACTTTCCATCACAGCCTTTGGTGAACTACGATTTGGGATTGAGATGCTCAGGGGATGGGAACGCCTCAACAGGGAACTTGAAGACACGGGTCTGACAACCAAGGATTTTTGGCCTCCACATGAATAATCTTCTTGCAAGAATCAATCTGACTCATATCCCCAAACTTCCAAATGTAGGGATGATTGTGAGGATGACGGAAAGGTCCTGGGGTCTGTGGCCAAAGTGGTTTGCCTGTACTTGCACGGAGATTACTGACATTTACCACCTCTTGGATTTCCATAAAAACCCAAAGTGGTGTGGACCCAAGGACAAGGAGTTAGGAAAGAATGACCCAACAGAACGAACGCTTATCAGCTCCGAATCTATGGGATTGCTGGTTGACCTTGCCTACTGGAATGAACGACCGCTTTGGGTCATATTCGTCAATGACTGTTACGTTTGCATGGAAGAGGGATACCTGGTGATAGTGTGACCCATTCCATGAAGAAAGACATGAAGATTTTGGAGGAGCTCAATAACGCTCCCATTGTCAGAAACCTGAGGATCCCCGGAGGAAGGAAGTTCTTTCGAGTAGGACAGATCTATGCCACTAAGCAACCCGAAAACTTCTGGGAAGGGTTTCAGAAGCCCAGGGTAAAGAACTGCTCCTGGTTGAGACAGGTGGGCCCTGTTGTAATATCAACCCTTGACAAGGGCACGAAGGTTCTTTGTTTGTCCAAGCCTCAGTGGCTAGGTGTTGGCAATCCCATGAACAGGGAAGACCGTACCTACTCCAAGGTCAATGGAAAGATGGTTACTCTCGTTTATCGAAAGTACATTTTCAAGGTTCTTGCTAATGAGAAGATTGGATGGATGGTTTTCCACACCGATGAGTCCCCGAGTACCAGACTCCGTAAGTTGAAGTCCACCTAATTTCTTGATTGGTGTACTTCGCCAACAATTTCGTCTATATTCACTAGGGAAGGGATACCTATTGTTGTGTCACGCCACCCTCTCAAGCTGGCACCAAAGATTGCCTATACCCTAGAAGACGTAAGAGATCTTCTCTCCAGACGTGGATTTATCCCTGGAGGTTTTTGCGCCTCAACCGGGGATACCATGTTTGAGGAATTTGACGACTGGGAATACCAGGACGGTTATGGCCTGAGAAGTCTCTATGACCCGGGTTCGAGGTGTCTGCTGCAAATCTGTGGCAAGCCCCTCATGCTTGTTCAGATAACGGACAACACCCCAGAGTTTCCCTCCAGAATGGGGTCGGGGGCAAGCAACTTCTACGTCAACTTCCTGGTTGACAACAAGAGTCTCTGGACTCTTGGGTTTTCGGTTACTCAACAGGGAATCGAGAACTTTTGCAAGACGTTCTTTCCGGTAGATATCAAGGATTTCATCGACCAATTTGGTCTTGAGGTCACAGAAGAGGATTCCTAGGCCGACCTACTTAATGGCAGAGGGTGCATGACTGCCCAACTGCGTCTAAGCTCTGCGGACAACTTCAATATGGCCTTAACTCACAATATTGAGTTGGCCCTGAAGAACGACCTAGTCCTTCCTCCCATTCCGAAGTCAACAAGGTGTTCCAGCCTTACTCTGGAGGAGTTTGCCAGGTTTAACTCCGATGAGAGGGCAGTATTATACTTGGCCCTTGGAACGTCCTTTGTCCTCTGCCCCTTTAGACTTGGTGGACTTTATGTGGCCAACAAAGATATGAGTCTTTGTAGTCTCATCGAGTTAACTTCCGAGGAGAAGGAGGTTGATGCCTGTTTCAACATTAATTGGTTTGCGGTCGACAGAGATATTCGAGAGGGAGATATACTACTATTCACTGGTGTCGTAAGATACGACTTTGTGGGAGAGGATCACTTTTCCGTCTTTACCTTGAATTTCCTTCACAGGGAGTTACCAGTTTTTGAACTGGTGCTCGGCAAGTTCGAATCCAAGGCTGGTGGGTTTACCCTAGACAGGGAATTTACCCACGTACAAGACAAGCTCCTCAAGACACTAACAGAAGACCTGAACCATGTCGAACAAACACTACAAGACCTACAGAATCAATGACTACAGCGAAGACACTTGGTGGCCGAAGTCTCTCATAGACTATGAGGATGACTATTGCAGTAAGACGATAGATCCCTACACTTACACCGTTAACAACACCCAACCTTACAGTCCTCCACCACAACAACCAGCACAGAAGACTTACAACGCTAGCAATTCCACTTTGAGTGGTTATTTGTCTGGGGCCACCTCAACATCTGTCGTATTTAACGGTATTACTGATGCCATGACCACAGGACTAAGCAAAAAAGAAGTCAACAGTATCTCGACCGAAGAGTTTGATACACTGGAAAACTTCAAGTCTCCGGCTGATGTAGCCTCTGAGGGAATTTTCATTCCAGGTCAACTTTATCGCTTCAACAGCGACCAGGAAATGACCTATCAGTACGTAGTTCTCATGGAAGACGTAGAAAAGGATGGAACCACCATCGTTTTGGATGCCCGTGACAAGGACTCCTTTGACGGGAAAGTTTTCCTGTGCCTTGAAACAAGGTGGGTTGACGGTCCCGTGACAACCATTGTACGCAAGGGCGTAACCAAATTCATTGACCGTCTCTGGCAGACCGTATTCCTGAGCGGCTCCAAAACCTATACCTTCTTCTGGTTTGAAAATCCTAGGGAGGCAGAACACTATGGCAATGTTCAGGCATGCTCTAAGTTCTGGCAGGCTCACCTGGGCGTTCTCCTGAAGGGTCTTGCTGGCAACATTGGAAACGCCGTAGGATTATCTGTGGCCTCCAACATTCTCAGTTCTCCTGGAACTGCAACTACGCAAACAACTACCCTGGGTAATCCCTTAACTGGTATGACCACAACTAGCATCTCCACTCAGTGGGGATGGTCCACGCATCAACTTCCAACAACAGCAACAGTAACAACGGTACCCTATAACGGGATATCCAACAATCCTATGACAATCCCTTCTGAGGAGAGCTTCTTTGCTATGCCTTCTAGGGAGATGTTTATCAGAATAACCTGATAACCTCGTTTAACTCCATATTCACTTTGGGTAAACTGATATTGTATGACTATTTTGAAGAAGTCGTTTGGTAAGCTTACCTTTCCTACCATAAGGAAGGTTTACAGTAGTCTGTTGGCAACTGACATAGTGTCGACTCAACCCATGAACCTGGACTCTATGATGGAAGCAAAACGGGAACTCCCGAACTATGGGCCTTTCTGTCTTGGCCAGAGGCTTTCTTGGCAAACAACCGAACAGTGGCCAGGTCTGGGGTTTGGAGATATATTGATTGTAACAAAGATTGAAGAGAAAACAAACGGCCTCATGGACTGGTTTTACACAGCAGAGGACTTCACACCGAAGCAACATGCCCACATTACCATTACTTGTGTGTCAGAAGAGGCTGAGGAGCCCTATAGGGCAACCTACTCAGAACTCAAAAACTGCTTCTTTCCCGACTACGAAGAACCTAGGAAACCAAAATGACGTGCACCCACGAAAGCTATGTTACTGCCTACATGTACGTTATCAGGAACAGCCCCAGACCCTTCTGGGAACGTGAGGAAAAGCAGAGCAAGCCAGTTGCCTTCTGGTGTACAACCTGTGGAGCCTTCCAGGCTCTCGATGACTCCAACCCCGGACCTGTAGAATGGCGACTCCCAAGTAATGCCACCTCCGACACCAACAAAAGTTAACCCTATGGGTCTTCTCTGGCAGGCTGTAAGACGTGAGGTCGCCCTTCCGAAGTTAGGTGACATATGTCTCGGCCAGACCATAGACTTTGCAAAGTTCATCAAGGGTCACGAAATAGCCTACACTGGTATCGTGACAGAAATCAAGGCCAATTTGATGGAAACCCTGGCCGCCTGGAGACACAAGAATTCGAATGGTCAGTTTTGGTTTGACATTAGAATCACTTTTACAGAAACGGGTACTGGCAAGGTATTCATGATCATGCTTGGGCACAAGATTCAGATAGACCAGAAAACGCAGAAGTTTAGGTGTTGGTTCGGCCCACAGGGAACATCCTATGAACACGAGAAGCAATACCGCCTTAGTGACACGATGATTCATGACACCTATAACAAGACTAAACACACTCTCAGGGAGATTGTTACAACGGACTTATTTACCCGGTGGGATGCCATCGAAAAGATGGACATTAAGGAGTAACCCACACACGTGTTCATGATTCTAGGAAAAGTTAAGTGTCTTCTCAAGGGCAAAAAGAGTCACCTCTGGATGTTGTGTGCAGAGGCCACACCAGACCAGCTTCTGAAAGATCCAAAGATGCCGAAGTACCTGTGGCACTGCTACACCTGTGCGGCTTCCCTGGGGTTTGACCACCCAACCTGTCCGAGTGGCCACTGTGTAAGTCTCGGATGGCACAGGGATGACTGTCAATGGTGTTTGGATTTGGTAGGTCACCTAAAGAAAAGAGAAGCAACATGATCATTTCAATGATTTTCGGCGTGTTTAGTATTGTGTTTTTCACCATGGCGGTGATCGAAATACGGAAGTTGGTGGCTGAAGTAAGAAGGAATCGTGCCCGACAACCAAATAGGAAGGAATCTAATCATGTTTGAAGCACTTAAACTCTTTGGGCCGCTAGCTGTTGGTGTGGCCTTTGTTCTTTTCTTGATCGTGGGAGCTGCCCTAGGGTGGATTCAACCAGGTAGACTTAATAGTCCGCCAGCAACTCAACAACAACAACACCAGCAAAATATCCCGATTACCTGTGGATGGAATGCCTTTGATCCATCTCATCCTTGTGCCTCAACTTCCATGGGAAGGTAAAACCATGAGCGGCAAGCAAACCTGTGGGATTTTGCTGATAACCAGTCCCACATCAACACACTCCGGGGCTCTTCAGGAGTGGTTCAATCTCAATAGTGGCCCCTTTTGGGGAGTTATTGGCAGAGACTCCAAGGAACATGGAAGACACCCTGATATTCCCTATGTCAGACTTTCAGACACAACTCTGGCACGCAATCTCTATTTTTCTTCTCATGGATGGCTCCTTGGAGTTATCGATGAAATGCAGTGGATGATTCAGGATAGTGCCCAGACCCACAGGACGCACATCTATGAAAGAGCGTCCTACAGTCCCCTTTTGGCAGAGGAGGGAGTTGTTTACCGGTGCTACTTCTATACCATAGAGAAGGACTACAACAACCCGATTGCTGTGTCTGGGAATCATAAGTGGGTAAGTCGGGATCCGAGTGGTGGTGTTGTGATCACCCAACGGGGCGAAAAGATCAAGAAAACAGAAACAACTGCACCGCCAGATGGAATGAACGTAACAAACCTTGTTGAGCTTAGGTTTGAGATTATCAAGACGTTGAATGGTCTTAGGGAAATCAAGGGACTTGGGCCAGTATGAGGCTTGGAAAGTATGGAAAGGTCTTACACGTGGACACGGTTGCCATTGGGGAGGGCTACATTAAGAGATATACCCTGGTGGAGCTAAAGTGGTTCGGCGGTCTTATCCTAAATGTCTACCACACCAGGGAACAGGACCGCTTCCACACCCATGCCTTCTCGGCGGTGTCCCTGATGCTCTGGGGGCATTATAGGGAATCCATTCTGCTTCCAACGGGGCAAACCACCTCCAGGGTCAGGAAGGCCCCAGACATTTGTTATTTGCCACGCTCCCTGTGTCACAAAATAATGGAGTCAACTCCTGGGGCCGTGTCCATTACTCTTATGGGACCATGGCACAAAACCTGGAAAGAAATCCACCAAGGAAACAAGGTGCGAACCTTTACCTGGGGAAGACACAGGACGACATAGTGATTAAGAATCTGAATATGAATGGGTCATGGGAAGATACTCTGAATGACCTAAAGGGGCTTTATGCCAAGCTTGTGGAAGGTTTTCAACCAGGAGACCTAATCAAGTCAAGGGAGGGAGTTACGGAGCCTCTTGTTCTAGAGCCCTGGAGTCCTGAAGAGGAATTGACAGAGGAACACTACTCCCTGGAGACTTTGATGAGTAGGGTTCTGAAGTTGAGTTCCGAAGCCCAAATGCTACCAAGAACCAAGGACATTCTTCTTTTGGTGGTTGGAGTGTGTCATACTAGGTGGGCCCTCAAGGTTCTTTGGAGAGAAAGGGTGTGGACTCTGAATGCCCTGGACCTTGGTATGATTGAAAAGGTGGGACGGTCATGAGCCTACCTGAAGTAGGAAAGGCTATCGTTCTCATTGAGAAGGCCATGGTTGAACGAAATACAAGGGGCAGATGGGTTCAGTTTCACATTGACATGATTCCAGAGAGGACCATCGTTCTTGTTTGGAGCCACGATCCTGTTGACCCCGAAATGCAACCTCGTCAGAAGGAACCTGACTCTGGACCTTGGGTGCTGTGGAATGACTACCTCTGGGTTTGCGTAAATCCATTTCGAGGACAGGGAATAGACTGGGAGTATGTATGAAGTTAGCTTTACACCACTATAACAACGCTGTTTATCCTCCAATGTCCATCACCTACACCAAAGGACTAACCATAAGGCTACTCAAGGACACCAGAGTTGTTAGGGCCACACCAGCTCAACTCATAGGACAAGTTTCCTTTCGAGAGACAATCATTCCGGCAGGTACTCTCGTTATTGTCTGGGATCTAGACATACCAAGTGAACTCACTTTTATCAATCGGCCTGTGTATGGGCCTGTCGTTCTTTGGAACGATGAACTATGGTGCAACTTTTTGTTTCATGACCTTCTAGAGGGAATTGACTGGGCAAGGCTATGAAAGGGTCGACATACCTTTCAGCAGGGTATGTCTATGCTCCCTATGTACCAATAGTAAGTTGTCCAACCATACCCATCATGAATACCCGAGTTGATAACAAGACAAGACTTCCCAACTACAACCTCACAGTTTTGGTTGCCAAGAATACTCACACTGGGGGCATTCGGATGGGATACGACACTCTCAACATTCACCTGGGTCAAGTCCTGGAGTGCTACATCACGGATCCTGCCAACGTAAGCCTTGGGATCATACCCTTGGTTACAGGCAATAGGTTTCTTGTGGCCAGCATATGGGAATACAACCTGACCAGTGGCACATTCCAGTCAGAATATGACAAGGATGAAAAACTCAGGTTCAAACTAGTCAGTGTGGAATCCAATACCTGGGGAGAGGGAGTTGTCAGTTTTGCCCTCAACTTTAGACAGAGAGAACCCATCCCTACAGACCTAGAACCCGGCGTGGGAACAGCAGGTGGCCACATTTGCCTTGTGAGCGGTAAGAACCTGAGGGAGTTCATCGAAAAGGGCAACCTCAGGCCGTACTTATGAGTTATGACTTTGTTGAATCCCATGAGTCTTCTCAAGGCTTTAATAACAGAGGCTGTGGATGAGGCTGCGATATCCTCTTCCGAGGCCGTGTCACAAAGACTTGGTCTCGTAGTAGAGGGTTCCAACAGGGAAGGGGCCAAGCAGATTGCCGCAGTGCTCTTTGATCCACAGAAGATTATCCAGGACCTTGCGGGTCTTCCAAAGGGCCCAACTGGCAGGCAAAATGTCTACAAGTGGGAACATGACTGGGCAGACTGGGGCCTTGAGAAACTAGCCCAGGGAGTTATGGGGGTTATCTTCATCTCAAGGCCCGAGGCGGATTTTGAGTGTGACAAGGATATCCTGAATATTGATGCCGTGGCTGCCCAACCAGGCTATGGCCCTCTCATGTACGACATTGCAATGAGTCTGGCTCACCCGAGGTTTTTGGCTCCTGCTAGAACTAGTGTCTCCAAGAGTGCCCTGGGAGTGTGGACTTACTACCTCAACAACAGGCCCGATGTTGATAAGGTTTTCATCTCCAAGGTCACAGAGGGAGACTGTCCCGTTCCCAGAACATCCAGTCCCTCAACAAAGAGAATCGGTGTTCTCAAACGTCAACTCTCAGACAGGGAAAGTCTTGTGGACCGACTCACAAAGGCCCTAAAACCCGGCAATAGTCCACCAAGTCGTGGTGGACGAAAGGGAAATCGTCCCAAACACTGGGATGATCCAAGGTGGCAGAAGAAGGCCACCCAGGACATTGAGAAGTACACACTTCAGGTGGAGAAAATCAAGGCAGAACTTAAGGAGTTGTTTGCCAAGGATCCCATGGTTTGGAAGTTCAGAATCAGGAAACCCCTGGGCATTCAGAGACTGATCGCAAATGCCGACAAGTTCCTCCAACAGGTTAGGGCCATGGTTCCTGGTTCCGCCAGAACGCACTTCAAGGTAACAAAATCAACCGTTGCGGACGCAGGGGACCAATTCTTTCAGGGGAAGTATCGTGGTTAATAACACCAACAAGGCTAACTTGGTGGGTGTTCTGGTAGAGTCAGTTGTCGAAAACCTTCTACTGTTGCAGGAGAAGCCAACCCGGATTGACCTAGAGAAGTTCTCAAAACTCACACCACAGGAACAGATCTTAGTGGCCAAGAAGACTCTCAGGCAAGTCGGACAGGGTTCCTCCAGGAACGTATTTCTCATGCCAGGCGGTAAGACTGTCCTAAAGATTGCTAGCAGTCCTGCTGGTAAGGGACAGAACCAAGCGGAGGCCAGCGCCAGCGACTTTACTCAGGGATCATTCCTTGCCCGGGTGATTCACCGGGACCAAGGGTATCAGTGGCTTGTTTCAGAGTATGCCAAACCCCTGGAGGATGACTCTGCCTTTCGGAAGTTAACCGGCGGCGAAGGCCTAAAACCCCTTATTGCAGACATGGAGAACTGGTACAACTACGCCGTTCTCAGGGATAGGGACCAGTGGGCTACAAAGGGATTCCAAAAGATAGAAGCCCTGAGAAAGACCAACAGGTGGGTTGACTCCTTTCTGAAGTTCATTAGGGTTGGAGACATTCAGCCTGGTGACTTTGAGGGCCTACACCAGTGGGGAATGGTGGGTGACAATAGACTTGTGGTGTTGGACTATGGGTTCTCCAGGAAGGTGGCAAACAAACACTATGAAGAAGAGTAGTAAGTCACTTCTTCTGGAACTCATTGAGGCCGAGGTACAGAAAACTCTCAAGGAAAAGACTCCCAAGGCTCTGGAAATTCCAGCGAAGTTTGCCAAACTTAAGGGTCTTTCCAGGGGCTCAACCAGAACTGTGTATGCCAACCCCAACAATAAGACGGTATTCAAGGTGGCTCACAATGACTATGGCATTAAGCAAAACAAGAATGAAGCAAGGCTTAGCGGCAAGAGTCCCTTGTTTGCCAAGGTAGTAAAGACCTCTCCAGACTTTAAGTGGATTGAAATGGAGAGACTTGACCCTGACCTTCGAAAGGTTCAGGCTGCCCTGAACGCCCAGAAGATGGGAGAGGCTGACCTTGACCATCTTGAGGGAGCAGTTGAAAGAGGGGAGTCCTACGAGCGCTCCAAGACAGTTCCCCTGGCAGCAGAGCTTGAGCGTCTAGCCAAGAAGTACAAGATAGGAGACTTCTCTCGAAGAGAAAACTGGGGTGTAACACGCCTTGGTGGAGAACTAAGACTTCTAGACTATGGATTTGCTGGGTCCTATAAACACTTTGAGCAGTTTGAGGAAGAAAGGATTGTGGGCAACAAAACTACTGAGGAGAAAGAAAAGACCGGTAATTGGTTTGATGACAACAAGCCTACTCAAAGACCGCCACCTTCAAAACAAGCGGCGTTTTCCATTGATAACCTTAGTAAGTTAAAGACCATACCCCAGATGCTAGGGTATGCCAGGAAAACTCTTGGTCCTCCCATTGGAGAGGGTTCCGGTAGGGCTGTCTTTAGGATGCCCGGGGGTAACACCGTTCTC
>Ga0180074_1000212_pt1 | contig 12068 bp, 10 predicted proteins | sample EasRiv366_16_10D_FD_121773 | JGI IMG/M metagenome (GOLD analysis project Ga0180074, IMG submission 121773) | Soil microbial communities from meander-bound floodplain in the East River, Colorado, USA - East River metaG ERMLT366_16_10D | ecosystem: Environmental > Terrestrial > Soil > Floodplain ...
GGCGCAACGCCCATTGACTACAAGCGTGAAGATTTTGTGGAACGCATCCACAGCCTGACAGGGGATGGTGTTGACGCAGCGTTTGATGCGATCGGAGGAGATAATTTCAAGCGATCATTTCGTGCACTGCGAGGCGGTGGGAAACTGGTGGCGTATGGTTTTCAGAATACCGTCCAGGGAAAGGGCGGCAGCATCCCGCTTGATTTTATGCGGCTTCAGCTATGGAACGTTTGGCCGAATGGACGCTCAGCCGCTTTTTACCTGATTACCGCATTGCGCAAAAAGCACCCTGATTGGTTTTCAGAGGATTTGACCAAGTTGTTTGAGTTGCTAGCCCAGAAAAAGATCAAGCCCATCATTGAAGCGCGTATGCCATTCGCCGAGGCGAAGCGTGCCCATGAACTGATCGAACAAGCCGAGGTACAGGGCAAGATTGTGCTCACGGTTGCCGAAACGCCCGCCTAACACAACGTCCACCCGGCAAGTGGTCTTATCATTACATAACCATATCATCCCCTTGTGGGACTGCCATCGCCCAAGCGAATCCCAATGTCGCGTTCATCAAATACTGGAGAATAAAGAAATGTCTACTAGCTGCAGCGAGCGAATCGTCAGTATGTAGTTTCTTACACTACTGCTTAAATAGCGTCTAAAACCCATTTCTCGCGCGTTCGGACATATATCCGGGCCAGGCCCAGATGCGCTTCGCAGGCAATCGGCCGCAGCGGATCACCTGCCAATTGCAGGACGCGCCGGGTAGGTCTCTGCCACAGTGTGAAGCTGGTTTTCTGCCTCCTGTACCTGGCCGAGACCAAGTGTAGCTGCTGTGGCGTAGACGGAATCCCCAAACGACTTACTGATCGATATGACTTCGGTATAGGCTTGGCTGGCGGCGGCATAGTCTCCCTGAAGTTGGTAGGCATACCCCAGTGTATAAGTAGTGGCAGTGAGGATAGGCAGGTTATCTGGTTGCGGATATTCCAGAGCGCGACGCGACTGGGCGTGGAACTCCCTTTCCTTAATACGCTCGGCGCACTGGAGTTGATTATCTGATTGGTGGTGCGATCGCAAAATGGGCATGGGGAGAACCACGCGCAACTCAGGATTTGGATCTTGTCGTCAATATCCCAATCAAATCCGTCAACAAGCTGTCGAAGGAACTGGAAAAAAGAGATATGCTTGTTCCAGCCGAGATCATTCTGGATAATATCCTGGAAGACCGAGCAGATACCCTCTCAATGCCATCCACATGCACAGCGGGCTCAAAGCGGATCTATATCCGGTGCGGGAGAAGGGGATGAGCTTGGTCAGAGTGCATTCCGACGCCGACAACAAGTGGACTACGGTCCTCCAATCGGATTTGATACTTTATTATTCGTTGTTTCGTTCAAGGACTTTATTTGCAAGTTGCAGATTCTCCATACTATAAAGTGTTTGCATATCATATCGAGCATTTTCGAAAACTTCAGAGCCAAATTCAAAGTGAAATGCGACGGTTTTTTGGACACAACGTACTGCTGGCGGGTTCCCCTGGCGCTGGTAAGACATTACTGGCACATGCTATGCCTAGGATCTTGCCGAAGATGAGCAGGGAAGAATCACTCGCTGTGACGCGTGTTTACTCTATTGCGGACTAACCCCTGCCAAGGACTTGATTCGCAATCTTTAGATTGTCCAGGCTATAAAGAGTTTGGTTCTCATAACGTACATTTTCGATGATTTCTGGGTCAAAATTGAGGTGAAAAGTGACGGTTTTTTGGACCGTCCATGAATACATTGTGTCCACCTGCTGCCGATACTTCTAATGCACGTTTGACGTGTTCCTGACCTTTGATCTCGGAGAAGTTCGTTGGAATGAAGAGCGGCTCGAGTTCATCACTGCTGGAGGGTTGATAAGGCTGAATTAAATGGCGACCAGCCAAATGGTTGTAAAGATCCGCAAGCGTTCGGACGGGATAAACTTCCAGACCTGGAATCAAAGCAGCTTCGGGCGCATCCGCTTCGGGGACGAACATGCACTTGTATCCATTGGCGCGGGCGGTGGCTGCCATGGGTAAAAGTCCGCGGGTGTGACGGACCACGCCATCGAGGGAGAGTTCGCCAATGACAAGTGTGTTATCGACAGCATCTGAGGGCAGATGACCAGCTAACATGATGACACCCAGCGCGATGGGGAGGTCGTAGGCGGGTCCTTCTTTGCGGATGGAGGCAGGTGAAAGATTGACAACGATGCGATGACGGGGGAAATGCAAGCCAGCGTTCTTGACGGCGGTTTGCACACGCTCGCGACTCTCCTGCACAGCAGTATCGGGCAAGCCGACAATTGTCATACCGGGCAGTCCGTTGGTGTAATCCACTTCGACTTCGATGACCACACCTTCGAGCCCAACAACCGCAGAGGAGAATACGCGCGCAAGCATGGCGAAAGTGTAGACGAGGCGGGAGGAAATGTCAATTGAGAGTTGAGAGTTTAGACATCAGAGCAAGGCTATGCTGTTATGGTAAACTTTGAACGATCTAATCTCGAGGTTTTCGGCAAGGACAAATGATGGATACATCTGAAAAAATTATGATCTATGACAGCACCAAGCGCGGATCGTCGGCTCTGGAGGAATTACGGGGGATCTTTCAATATCGCGACTTAATCTATCAACTGGTACGCAGAGATATTGTCACACGCTACAAACGCTCTGTACTGGGTATCGCGTGGACAATGCTTCAACCACTTGGCATGATGATCATCATGACACTCGTATTTTCAAGTTTATTCCAAACTGTGAAAGGCTATCCCGCCTACTTATTGAGTGGCTTGATAGCCTGGACTTTTTTCTCTCAAACTACCACCGCAGCAATTCACCAAATTGTGTGGGGCGGAACGCTACTCCATCGAATTTACCTGCCACGTACATCTTTTGCGGTTTCAGCCATCGGCACAGGGGTGATCAATTTGGTGTTTTCTCTGGTGCCTTTAATTTTTATTATGCTTCTTATTGGTAGACCAATTCGGGGAAGCATAATTTTCCTGCCCATTGCCATGCTCCTTTTGGCAGCCTTTACACTTGGCATAGGATTGATACTTTCCACGCTTGCGATCTACTTTCCTGATGTGACCGAGATGTACCAAATCATTTTGCTTGCCTGGATGTACTTGACACCGATCATTTATCCTGAAGAAATACTTCCCGAGGCTTACCGGTTTTGGGTAACCAACTTAAATCCCATGTACCACCTGATAAAGATCTTTCGCGTGCCACTATATGAAGGCGTTTTTCCCGGGTGGATCGAAATAGCAATTGCAAGTGGTATTGCCATAATAACCCTAGTCATTGGCTGGCTGTTCTTTGCAAAAAAAGCCGACGAATTTACGTATCAAGCCTGAGGCGCCGAAATGCAATCAAACGACAACGCAGAAACTGTCATTCGGCTTGATAATGTATCGGTCCGTTACCGCTTACCTGAAGAACGAATTGGAACACTAAAGGAATATGCCATTCGAGTGCTTCAAAAACGGGTAAGATACAATAGCTTTTGGGCTTTAGATGGTGTCACTATCAATGTAAACAAAGGTGAAATTTTTGGGTTCATTGGACGCAATGGCGCTGGAAAGAGCACCTTACTCAAAGTCATTTCGCGTGTGCTGGTACCAACAGAAGGGCGGGTATGGATTCAAGGCCGGGTCTCGCCACTATTGGAATTAGGCGCAGGGTTTCATCCAGAATTAACTGGCCGCGAAAACGTATTCCTAAATGGTACATTATTGGGTCATACACGTCGCGAGATTGAAGATCACCTGGAAGAAATTATAGACTTCGCCGAATTGGGTGCCTTTATTGATGCTCCTTTACGAACCTACTCCAGTGGCATGGTTGCTCGTCTGGGATTTGCTGTGGCAACCACCTGGAAGCCTGAAATTCTGATCCTCGACGAGGTACTTTCAGTAGGGGATGAAGCTTTCCAAATAAAATGTCAAAGGAGAATGGAAGGTTTCCGTGCAGAGCAGGTAACATCACTGCTGGTCACACACAACATGAAAACCGTAGAAGCGCTCTGTACACGCGCAGCCTGGATAGACCACGGTGTTATTAAGGCTATTGGGACTCCTGATGAAATTATTAAAGCATACCGACACGGATAGCGAGGGCTCCCAGCATGCGCTTCACCCCTACTGCAATTCCTGATGTGATCATCATTGAACCGAAAATCTTTGCTGATGAACGCGGTTTTTTTCTGGAGGGTTACCAGAAAAAAAGTTTTTCTGAAGCCGGCATCCCTTTTGATTTTGTACAGGATAATCATTCCAAATCACAGCAAGGTGTGTTACGAGGCTTACATTATCAAATCCAACAGCCACAAGGCAAACTGGTTCGCGTGATTGCCGGTGAAATATTTGATGTTGCGGTGGACATTAGAAAAAGCTCAACGACATTCGGAAAATGGGTCGGGGATTATTTGTCTGCTGAAAATAAAAGAATGTTCTGGGTCCCCGCCGGGTTTGCGCATGGCTTTTACGTTACCAGCCCAACCGCCGAGGTGCTTTACAAGACAACTGATTATTATGCACCGCAATGGGAACGCTCGATCGCATGGAATGATCTCACCATAAATATCGACTGGCCTCTACATGGGAAAACGCCTATCCTTTCCACAAAGGATGAAGCCGGAAAGTTACTCAATGAAGCCGAAGTTTTTGGGTAGTACCAGCCAATGAAAATCGTTCTGATCGGTAAAAATGGGCAACTGGGTCGGGAATTTCAACGCATACTACCTGCTTTGGGGAACGTGACTTTTCTGGGACGGGAGGATCTGGATGTTTCAGATCAGTATGCAGTACAAAAGACATTGATGGAAATGCAACCCGACCTGATCATCAACGCATCTGCATATACTGAAGTGGATCTGGCTGAAACGCAGATCGAACTGGCAAATAAAATCAACGCGCTATCACCCGGTGTTATGGCTGAGGTTGCCCGCAAAATCAATGCCATTTTCATACACTACTCCACAGATTATGTCTTTGACGGTCAAGCCAACCAGCCCTACACTGAGAAGGATGCCACCAATCCACTAAACGTATATGGCAAAAGCAAACTTTTGGGCGAGGCAGCCATAGCCCAGGCCGGTGATGCTTATTTAATCCTACGAACCAGTTGGGTGTACAGCCTGCGTGGGAATAGTTTTGTAAACAAGGTGCTGGGTTGGTCACGTAAAAATAAAACCTTGAAGATCGTGAACGATCAATTTGGCAATCCTACCTGGGCAAGGATGCTGGCAGATATAACCTGCCAAGTGATCACGGACAACGCAACCGATCTTTTGGATAGTGTGCGTGAGCGGCATAGTATTTATCACTTGACAGGCAATGGCTACACATCCCGTTACGAATGGGCAAAGCGGATCCTGGCATACGATCCAAAGCGGACCGAACAACTGGTCCAAACCATTGAACCTGTTTCCAGCCTTGAATTTCCCACCCCTGCCGTGCGTCCCCTATTTTCTGCATTGAGTTGCGAAAAATTTACAGCCACGTTCGGTTTGCGCCCGCCAAACTGGGAAGAATCTTTACAACAAGCAATGGCCGGGGAATAAGAGTGCGTATTCTCAAATGAATTTCGGTAGTAGTTTTCATTTTGGAAAACACCAATGGTTGAGGCGTTAGACCAGCTCATCCAGATAGAAGTGGGCAAGTATCCACTGAACCCAGAAACCTAACTTCTTTGTAATCCAGAACCCGGCAAGTTTGCTTTTCAGCCCAAAAATTGGGGATATAATAAACAAAATCAATTACCAAGATATTAACTTGATTTTTTCCCACTGAAGCGTCATCGTCATTTTTAATATTAAGTTCGGCAACGCACTCTCAAATACACTTATGCCCTACGATTCAAACTAAGAATGGAGAAAGTTATGAAAGATTCACGTACCCCACCCTATTTGAAGTACTTACAGTTTATTGTATTGCTGGCAATAGTACTCTTCAACTTTTCCCCCATCAACACATTTCCTGTGTATGCTGCCGCACCAGCCAACGATGCCTGGCAGAACGCCACTGTGATCGGCAGCATTCCATTTAATGATGCAGTGGATACCAATGATGCACAACAGGAACTTGATGAGCCTGTGCTTGGACCGGCACCGGAAGATCTTTGTAATGGTGTACCTCTCAGAGCCGGGTTAGCCACCGTTTGGTATAAATATGTAGCCCCAGCATCTCCGGCAAGTAGGTTGGTCGCCATGGATACCCTGGGCTCCAATCAGACTGATATTAATCCATCCACCGGGCTCCCCTATGAATATGATACGTACATTGCTGTGTATACCGGCACTCCTTCAGGTAATCCCACCCTAGTGGCATGTAATGACGATAATAATGACGGGTTCCGCTCGCAATTGGGGTTTACTGCAGTTGCAAATACCACCTATTACATTCAAGTGGCGCAATATAACGGCCAGCTGGATGCCACCTACCAAGCTCAACCCTACCAGGGTGGCAACCTGCAATTTCATGTAATCATTAATAAAGATACAGTGGGCGTGTTCCGTCCAAGCAATGGGGCGTTATATCTCAAGAATGCTAATATCACTGGTTATGCCGATGTGGCGATCAATTACGGTGTGGGCGGCGATTACCCGGTTGTAGGAGATTGGGATGGCAACGGTACTGCCACCATCGGCATCTATCGCAACGGCGTCTTCTATCTACGGAACGCCAACACGGTTGGCTATGCCGATATTGTGTTCGCCTTCGGTGCGCCAGGCGATCAACCGGTTGCTGGTGACTGGAACAACGATGGCATTGACACAGTGGGTGTATACCGCAGTTCAGCGATTACGTTCTATTTGCGTAACAGCAACTCTGCAGGAGCGGCAAACTTGAGGTTCTCACTGGGCAACCCAGGGGATGTAGGAATTGCCGGAGATTGGAATGGAGATGGTTTTGACACGACTGGTGTGTTCCGTCCGAGCAATGGGGCCTTGTATCTGAAGAACACAAATACGACAGGGTTTGCGGAAACCGCCATCAATTATGGTATAGGCGGCGATCAGCCCGTGACAGGCGATTGGAACAATGATGGGACAGATACGATCGGCGTCTATCGCAATGCTACGTTCTATTTGCGTAATTCGAACACGATCGGTTATGCGGACATTGTATTTGCGTTGGGGATTCCCGGTGACATGCCGATTGCCGGTAATTGGGATGGGTTGCCGTAATTTAGCGTAATTGCAAATTGCGACTGTCAGAATCCAAACATGGCTACGCCTCAACTGGCGTAGCCATGTGGCTTGCCCAATCTAGCAGATAACATCGATCGTTTCGCCAGCAAGGGTTTTAACAAACACATAACTTTATGGGGTAATTGAGAGAATATTATTTGGATTGCAGAAAGGCGGATCGGCATCCATGAACAAAAAACTTTTTTTCAACAACGGAAATAGAACTTTATCCCTGTTCACACTACTCGTGCTCGTTGTCTTTCCATGGTACGGGACGACCGATATGGCGCTGGACAGTACACCGTATCCCAAAAATGCTTCTGCTATAAAGACAGAAGCCGATCTGCCTACTGTGCGATTTGCCGTTATCGGAGATTACGGATATGCCGGTCAACCCGAGTCCGATGTTGCGGATTTGGTAAGGGGGTGGGATCCGGATCTTGTTCTTACTGTAGGAGATAATAATTATCTTGTTGGCTCTTCATCCACTATTGATCTGAATATCGGTCAATTCTATAGCGATTATATTTATCCCTATAAAGGCTCTTATGGTGCAGGGTCAGCAGTAAATAATTTTTTTCCAGCCTTGGGAAATCATGATTGGTTGACAGCCAATGCCCAGCCTTATAAAGATTATTTTGAATTGCCGGGTAATGAGCGTTACTACGATTTTGTTCGTGGTCCAGTGCACTTTTTCGTGTTAGACAGCGACGTAAATGAGCCGGATGGAATTACTGCTGATTCTGTTCAGGCGCAATGGCTGGAAAATGCCTTATCGGTATCTACTTCCGTGTGGAAGATTGTGCTTTTGCATCATGCCCCATTTTCATCTGGAGCGCACGGTTCAAATACAACATTGCAGTGGCCGTTTCAAGTATGGGGAGCAGATGCAGTGTTAGCAGGACATGACCATACTTATGAAAGAATTGTGAAGAACGGTCTTCCATATTTTGTTAATGGACTGGGCGGCTATTCGATATATTCCTTTGGTACGCCTGTTGCGGGGAGCCAATTTCGATACAACGGCGACTATGGCGCCATGCTGATAGATGTGGATTCTTCGAAAATCACCTTTCAGTTTATTATCCGGAATGGGCATGTGGTAGATACTTACGTTTTATCAAAGCCCACTTTGCCTGGACCAAGTGTCACACTTGATCCAGACTGGTTATCGTTTCAAGAGATTGTTGGCGGTTTAACTTATCCGGTTTACATGACGCATGCAGGCGATGGTTCTAGCCGAATATTTATTGTGGAACGAACAGGGCGAATTCGCATCTTTAAAAATGGCAATTTGTTGACAACATCTTTCCTTGACATTCAGTCCGTCGTAAAGTCCACGGGTAGCGAGCAGGGTTTGTTAGCACTGGCATTCCATCCGTCTTATGGTACAAATGGTAAATTTTACGTAATCTATACCACTCCACGAAGTGGCGATTCTAGCGGTTCCAACCTCATCCTTGAAGAATTCTTGGTGTCATCAAACGACCCCGATCTCGCAGACCTTGGTAGTGGCTCCATCCTGCTTACCATTGAGCACCCTACTTACCCAAACCACAATGGTGGAACTCTGGTATTCGGCCAGGACGGGTATTTGTACTGGTCAACTGGGGATGGGGGAGGGACAGGCGACCCAAATAACAATGCGCAGAATCTATATAGCCTGCTCGGCAAGATCTTGCGTATTGACGTTGATTCTGGTTTCCCTTATGCAATTCCAGTAAATAATCCGTTTTACAATAGCGCAGATCAAAACGTAAAAAAGGAAATCTGGGCTTACGGCTTACGCAATCCCTGGCGCTTTTCTTTTGACAGATTGACTCATGACCTTTACATTGGTGATGTCGGACAATCTGTCCGGGAAGAAATTGATTTTCAACCAGCTGCCAGTACAGATAGCAAGAACTATGGCTGGCGAGTAATGGAGGGTAGTCTATGTTATAACCCTTCCACTGGATGTGACCAGAGTGGCAAGGTATTACCGATTGCTGAATACAACCATACAACGGGATGTTCGGTTACGGGCGGCTATGTTTATCGAGGGTCCAACTTCCTGCCACTTTCTGGTTATTATTTTTATGGTGATTATTGCACTGGCAGACTTTTCAGTTTGTACAATAACACCCAAACAGGTTGGGTGACTACTGGACTTTTGGATACACCATATCAGTTCTCTACTTTTGGAGAGGATGAGCAAGGAGAATTGTATTTTGCCGACTATGCCGCAGGAAAAATCTACAATATCCGCTATCAGCAACCAACGACAGATGCAGTGGGAGTATATCGTCCTAATAATGGCGCCTTGTATCTGAAGAACAGCAATTCTACGGGGTATGCCGATGTGGCGATCAATTACGGTGTCAGCGGCGATTACCCGGTGGTGGGGGATTGGGATGGGGATGGAGATGCTACCATCGGCATCTATCGCAACGGGGTGTTCTACCTGCGGAACGCCAACACGATTGGATATGCCGACATCGTGTTTGCCTTTGGTTCTCCAGGCGATCAACCGGTGGCGGGGGACTGGAATGGCGACGGGATTGACACGGTCGGGGTCTACCGCAGTTCAGCGATCACGTTCTATCTGCGGAATAGCAACTCGGCAGGCGCAGCAAACATGAGTTTCTCGCTGGGCAATCCGGGCGATGTGGGGATCGCGGGCGATTGGAATGGAGATGGGTTGGACACGACCGGGGTGTTCCGTCCGAGCAATGGGGCCTTGTATTTGAAGAACACCAATGCCACGGGCTATGCGGATCTTGCGATCAACTACGGGTTGACAGGCGACAAACCGGTGACGGGGGACTGGAACAATGATGGCATGGACACGATTGGCATCTATCGAAATGGGACGTTCTACCTGCGCAACTCGAACACGATCGGGTATGCCGACCTGGTGTTCGCCTTGGGCGTCCCTGACGACATGCCGATCGCAGGTAATTGGGATGCACTGCCGTAAATAGATCTTCATAGGAATTATGGTAATATTCAATTCATTCAACTAATGGCGTTCACGATAAAAGAGGAGGAACTATGATAAACAAAACTCGTTCGAAACGTCTGCTTTCAAGGTTGTTCGGCATCGTAACAATGCTTAGCCTTCTCTCTGCTGGGTTTCAAGGCGCAGGCATGGCGTACGCCTAAAATCTATCCACCATTCATTCAGTCACTGCTCAAGTGAAGAACCAGCCTCCGGCCGCTGATGGCAGTTTCTTTTATTACTACGTTGAGGGCAAACGCATTCCCCTTACGCCGTCTCTGAACTGGGTATCGGTTAAATTCGCTAACGACAACCCATCAGAGCAGTCAATTGCCTTGCAGGATTCAAACGCACCCATAGATTTACAGGAAGAAGCACGTCATATTCCAAATCCTGAATTGACCTTATTGCCTACATACCAAGGTCTAACAACTCAGACTCTGGTGCAGAAAATCAACTCGATGCGCGCCATGCCTGAATATTTCTTGACTGTGAACCCGGTGTTCCAGACCGCCGATGCGGAAATGCTTATCACTGATCGCTTCGTTGCAACCTTTCCAGCAGGAAAAAGTCTGCAAGAGATTAATACAATTAACGCATCCCATGACGTTGATATAGTGGAGCCCATTTTAGGGCAGAAAAACACTTTTGTTTTAAAAAGCGCAAATTTGGATGCGCTTGCCATGGCAAATCTGTATGAAGAGAGTGGAGTTGCCGTCCATGCGGCTCCAGATTTCGTGCGCATCATAAAAATCACTCCAAAAACGGCAGATTCGAGGATCCCAGCAGGGGTAAACTCTTTGGCTGGCACCAATGATACTTGGTACACGGATCAGTGGTATTTGAACAATACCGGATATGATGGCAACCCTGCCGATGTTGATATAGATGCGCCTGAGGCTTGGGATTACACCATTGGCAGTTCTTCTGTCATCATTGCAGTACTGGATGAAGGTGTTGATCTGGCACACGAAGACCTAAGTGCCAAACTGGTCCCCGGCTACGATGCCACCGGTGGAGGTAGTGGTGGTGGACCATCTGGAAATGATGCACACGGAACAGCCGTCGCCGGGATCGCCGCCGCCATGAGTAACAACACTATTGGGGTGGCAGGTGTTTGTCAAGGTTGCCGTATCATGCCGGTGCGTATCGCATATGATAATGGTAGTGGATGGGTGACATCTGATTCATGGATTGCCAATAGTATCACTTGGGCATATCAAAATGGCGCGTCCATATTGAATAATAGTTGGGGAGGCGGTTCTCCAGCGACAGTGATCAACACTGCCATTACCAACGCCAAGATCTTGGGGCGTGGCGGCAGGGGGGCAGTGGTTGTGGTTGCAGCGGGTAATAATAATTTATCATCTGTCTCCTATCCAGCCTCTCTCAGCGCTGTCATTGCGGTTGGTGCATCAAATTTTTGTGATCAACGCAAGACGCCAACCAATGATTCATGCAATGGATATGAATTTAATTGGGGCGGTAACTACGGAAGTGAATTGGATATTTCCGCTCCGGGGGTCTGGTTGGACACAACCGATATTTCGGACGCGGCTGGTTACGATCCGGGAAATTACAATCTCTTTTTCAATGGTACGTCAGGAGCGGCTCCAATTGTCTCTGGTGTCGCCGGATTAATTCTTTCAGCCAATCCTTACCTGACTGCCGATGAGGTGCAAATTATCTTGCAAAACACAGCCGATGATGTCAATGGCGGAGGTTGGGATTCAGCCATGGGATATGGGCGTGTAAATGCCCGCGGCGCAGTAGTAGCAGCTTTAGCGTCCTTTGTGAAAGATTCAGCAGGGGTGTTTCGTCCTAGTAACGGTGCCTTGTATCTGAAGAACAGCAATTCTACGGGGTATGCCGA
>Ga0180074_1000213_pt1 | contig 12046 bp, 7 predicted proteins | sample EasRiv366_16_10D_FD_121773 | JGI IMG/M metagenome (GOLD analysis project Ga0180074, IMG submission 121773) | Soil microbial communities from meander-bound floodplain in the East River, Colorado, USA - East River metaG ERMLT366_16_10D | ecosystem: Environmental > Terrestrial > Soil > Floodplain ...
GCCGCGCAAGGAAGTGCCGATGGCGTCAAAGTAACCAGGAGTCGTGACGCGTATCTCAACGAATGGCTCCTCACCTTTGGTAAAAGGTGGTTGGCCTACGATTTGGAAGGTGTTGCTGTTATTTGATGAACTGAATGGGACTATGCTGACAACCCCAGCGTTCATCACCCCAGGCATGGTTCCCACGCGGCCGAGAAGCTGCTGATAGAAATCGCGCCGCTTGTTCTTGTCCTCATAACTATCGCCCGGCAGCGAAATCTGCATCGCCAGCACGTTCTCGGGTTTGATGCCGAGGTCGGCGCGCTGCATCGCTATAAAACTTCGCACCATCAAGCCGGCGCCGATGAGCAGTACCAGCGAAAGGGCGACTTCTGAAACAACGAGCGTGCTTCGCAGTCGGCTGTGCCCTCCCCTACCGGAGTCGCCTCTGCCGCCGGCTTTAAGTGCCTCATTCAAATTGGTCCGCGTTGAGTGCCAGATGGGCGCCAAACCTGCAACCATGCCGGCCAACATCGAGACAGCGAAAGTAAAAAACAAAACGTTGACATTGAGGCCCAGACGATTCCAACCGGGAATAAATTTTGAATAGTCTGCAGGGATGCCGCGCGCCAGGGCCTCGATCGCCCACACTGAAACAAACAGCCCCACCGTGCCGCCAAGTATTCCCAGGATCGCGCTTTCAGTTAGCGCCTGCCGGATTAGACGCGCGCGGCTCGCTCCGAGGGCCAGTCGCACCGCAGTCTCGCGCTGTCTTGCCACCGCGCGCACCAGCAGCAGATTCGCGACATTGGCACAGGCGATGAGGAGCACAAACACGACCGCACCCATGAGAATTGGCACGCCAGTACGCGCGCCTCTCACGGCGTCTTCCGTAAGTGTCACGACGCCAACATCGCGACCGCTATTAGTCTCGGGAAATTGTTCCTGCGCCCGTTTAGCAACCGCATGCAGCTCAGCCTGCGCCTGACCAATCGTGGCCCCCGGCTTCAGCAGACCTATGATTCTGAGGTAGTGGCTCTGTCGATCGTGTTGCTCATCTCGATCGAAGACGAGAGGTGTCCACATCACGCCCGCGTTGTAGGGATAGTTGAAGTCTGGCGGCATCACGCCAACAACTGTGAAGGGTTTGCGGTTTAGCGTAATCGTCTGGCCGACGATTTTCGAATTACCTCCGAAACGTTCCTGCCAGAAACTGTTTTTGAGTACTACTACCTGTTCGCGTCCCGGTTCACTTTCTTCAGGTAAGAACGTACGTCCCTGGGCAGCCTTCACGCCAAGCGCATCGAAAAACCCCTGCGTCACACCGTATCCGGGAAAACGTTCCGGGTGTGCGCCGTCGGAGAGGTCGAAGGAAAGCTGGTCAATCGCGACTAGTTGCTCGCATGTTTGATTTTGTTCCCGCCAATCGGTGAAGTTTCCCGGGGCCACCGAGCCGCGCACGGTGCCGACCGCCGGATTCTGTTCCCACAAAACCAGGAGTCGCTCCTGATTGGGAAAGGAGAAAGGATGGAGGAGTAGAGCGTCAACACTGCTGAAGATCGTAGTGTTGGCGGCGATGCCGACGGCGAGCGTGGCCACAACGACCGCCGTGAAGCCCGGATGCTTGAGTAAACTGCGGATGCTGTAACGGATGTCCTTTAGGAATGTTTGCATCAAAGGGCATCTCCTGGCCCAGCGACAACTCTTTGGAGTGCGGTGACCTGACAAGCACCCCAGCCGGGCTGCCCGGCCGGGGACCCCGCTTCACCGCTTTTGGTCGGTCGCGACCTGTCGCGACCGCCGTCGGACTGAAAAATTATGAAGGACCTGGGCGTCAAGCCGCCCAGGACCAAAGCGGTGACAGGTCACCGCACTCCAAAAATCATTCGTACCTCAGCGCCACCAACGGATCGACTCTGGTGGCGCGTCTCGCCGGGATGTAACAAGCGAGAAACGCAACCGCAAGCAAACCAAAAGTCACGATCGAAAAGGTGACGAAGTCGGTTGGCTTCACTCCAAACAACAGGCTCGCCAACACTCGCGTTAGGCCGTAAGCCCCGGCCAACCCTACAACCACACCCAGCAGCGCTTGTGACATTCCGTTCCGGAGCATGAGCTTCAAGACATCTCCCGCTCGGGCGCCAAGCGCCATCCGGATACCGATCTCGTGCGTGCGCTGAGTGACGGTGAAAGCCATGACGCCGTAGATACCGATCGCTGCAAGCAACAACGCAACGCCGGCAAACACGCTAAGCATCACGGAAGAGAAACTGTGAAGAGCCAACGAGATGGCCCTCACTTCTTCCATCGTGTGGACATCAAAGACCGGCTGGTCCTTGTCGATTGCCCATACCTGCTCTCTTATCGGAGCGGCCATGCTTGCCGGATCGACTTTGGTCTTCGCGACCAGCACCATTGACTGCCACGCGTCCTGTGCGTGCGGAACGTAGTAGTCCGAAGTAACCGGGAGATTCATTTCGTGCTTTACGTCCTGGACTACGCCGACCACCTGCATCCAGGGGTTCTCCTCGGGCGGGCCCGTGTAACGCATACGCTTGCCTATAGGATCCGTGTTGGGCCAGTACTTTCGTGCCAGAGTTTGGTTAACGATAATGACCGGCGTCGCGCCTGCCCTGTCTTGTTCAGTGAAGAAGCGACCTTGTAGCAGGGCAATGCCCATCGTTTGAAAGTAGTTTGGCGAACAAACTCGATAGCGTCCGTCAAATGGCTGTCCAGGCGGCGGCTCGGGTATGCCCTCAACCAGAAAACTGGTTGACGAATTACTGCCTCCAAGTGGCAGGTGATTCACAACGGCAGCCGAGGTTACGCCAGGGAGTTCTCCAACGCGCTGCACCAGGTCAGCAAAAAAGGCAACGCGCTGCGGGTCCTCTTTGTACTTCGCTATCGGCAGTACCAGGTTCATCGTCATCAGGTTTTCGGAGTCGAACCCTGGATCCGCCTTCACTAGCTGCAAGAAGCTGCGAATCAACAATCCGGCGCTTACGAGCAGCATTAGTGACAGGGCCACCTCGCCGACGACCAGCAAACCGCGCAGTCGATGCGAGCTTGAGGTAGCTTGTTGACTGCCTTCCTTCAACGCATTGTTTAGGTCAGGTTTCGAAAGCTGCCACGCCGGCGCCAAACCAAAGAGGACACCACTCAATATCGAAAGCAGCAGCGCAAATCCCAGGACCGGCAAGTTAATTCCCAGCTGACTCCATCCGGACACGAAGCGCGCGGCTTCACCGGGATTGGCAGTACGAATAAGATCGATCCCCCAGTAGGCGACCAGTATTCCCAGCGCGCCGCCGGCGATGCCGAGCATCACGCTCTCAGTCAGTAACTGGCGAATGATGCGCAGGCGGCTCGCCCCAAGCGCCGCACGCAACGCAATCTCTCGCTGGCGTCCCGCGGCGCGGGCGAGCATCAGGTTGGCGACGTTGGCACAACCGATGAGAAGGACGAACCCAACCGCGGCCATCATTACCCACAGCGCAGTTGCGTACATGCGAACCGTGTCCTGCAGAATCGGATAAATGACAACACCGCGACCGGTGTTAGTTTCGGCATATTGCTTTTCCAACTGACCCGCGATTATGTCGAGTTCAGCCTGGGCGCTCTGTATCGTCGTGCCAGGCTTCAGCCGGCCAATTCCCAGGTAGCTGTGGTTGCCGCGGCTGCGCGATAGTTCAGGCGTGAAAGCCAGCGGCGCATAAATCTCGCCGCCTTTGGGATAATTGAAGCCGGGCGGCAGCACGCCTATCACGGTGCGCTGAACGCCATTGGTCGCGATGACCTTGTTGACTATGTTGGGATCGCCGCCGAAGCGACGTTGCCAGAGGTTGTAAGTAAGCAGGGCGACTGTGTCTTTGCCGGGCTCGTTTTCTTCAGCGGAAAAACCACGGCCCAAAATTGGTTTGACACCCACGATGTCGAGGAAGTTCGCGGTGACCTGAAAACCCTGAACACGTTCCGGCGATTCGCCTCCCGTGAGATTCGTGCTCCACCAACGATAAATCCCCAGATGTTCGAACGACTTACTCTGAGCGCGCCAATCGAGATAGTTCGCCACCGCAACTTCGTTTCGTTCGACGCCACGGCTCGGTACCTTGTCCCACAGCGCCACAATACGATCGGGATCCGGAAACGGCAGTGGCTTCAGTAAGAGGGCGTTGATGGTGCTGAAGATAGCGGTGTTGGCGACGATCCCAAGTGCCAACGTGATCACAGCTATGACCGTAAAGGCAGGCCGTTTCAACAGACTTCGAAATCCATAACGGACGTCTTTTGAAAGAGTGTCCATCGCTGTCCCTCCTTCGAAACGTGAACGCTACCTACAGGTCTGCCTTGAGAGCCGCTCAATTGCACTGTCGGAAACGGGGAGAACTCAGTTATTCGCTATCCAGCCATCCTCGAGACGCACGATCCGATTGCCATAGGCTGCATTCGTTTCGGAGTGCGTGACTTGAACGATGGTGGTGCCCTCATCATTAAGGCGCTTAAACATGTCCATGATCTCTTTGCCCTGGCTGGAATGGAGATTCCCGGTCGGTTCGTCGGCGAGAATGATGCGCGGATTGGCTACTACTGCGCGCGCGATGCCGACAAGTTGTTGTTGACCGCCGGAGAGTTGGCTGGGAAAGAGGTCCTTCTTGCCTACGATCTGAAATTTATCGAGCGTATCGCAGACAATCGATTGCCGATCTTTCTTGTTAACGTCGCGATAGGAGAGCGGCAATTCGAGATTTTCGAAGACCGTCTGATCGTCGAGCAGGTGATAACTCTGAAAGACGAAGCCGATGTTGCTATTGCGCAGGGCCGCCCGCTTTTTGGTGTCCAACTTATGCACGGCCACATCGTCAAAGAAATATTCCCCGGCCCATGACTGATCGTGCATGCCGAGGATGTGCAGCAATGTCGACTTGCCCGCGCCTGACGGCCCCATGATCGAAACAAACTCACCCGGCTTTATGTCAAAGTCGATGCGACGAAGGACATACGTCTTCGCCGGGCCGTAAGAGAAAGCTTTTTCTACATTTCGCAGGCTAATCATCCTATCGCTCCAAGACCATTCTCCCTGGCGTCGCGCCGAGCATCTTCAATCTCGCGCCGGTTAGCGCCCGCTTCTTCTTCAACGATCAAGCCGTCAAACAAGTGGACAATCCGGTCGGCGTGCTGTGCGTAACGCGCATCGTGTGTGACCATGCAGATCGTGGCGCCGCCTCGATGCAAGTCGCGCAGAAGTTCCATCACCGCTTCGCCGTTAGTTGAATCCAGGTTTCCGGTCGGCTCGTCAGCGAGCAGGATGCTCGGCTGGCCGCCCACCGCGCGGGCCACGGCAACGCGCTGCTGTTGACCGCCCGAAAGTTGACTGGGCAAGTGCTTGGCGCGATGTCCCATGCCCACGCTTTCCAGTGCTTCAGTGACACGTTTTTTACGGTCAGCTGAGTTCATGCCCCGATAGGTGAGCGGCAATTCGACGTTCTCATAAACCGTGAGGTCACCGATCAGGTTAAAACTCTGAAAGATAAAACCCACTTCACGGTTGCGAATCCGCGCCCGTTCAGACATCGAAAGATTCTCGACAGGCTTATCGTTAAGCACGTACTGGCCGTCGCTCGGCGTATCGAGCAAGCCGAGAATCGACAGCAACGTCGACTTACCACAACCTGATGGACCGGCGATGGAAACGTATTCGCCCTTCTGGATATCAAGCTGTATTCCGGAAAGGGCGTGCGTCTCAACTTCGTCGGTATAGAAAACCTTCTTGACGTCCGCCAGGTGGATAAGGGGATCAGATGCGCTCATTTTTGTCTCCTTGAATTGTTTGAATCTTTGGACGCGTTCTTGCGGCTCAGCCGCCTTCCGTGCGGTAAGGCTATGCCTTACTTTTAGTAAGAATATTCGTTCGAGGCTCCGCCTCGGCTTAGCACTTAGGAGGCATAGACTCGAAAGACTCTTAAGCATCTCCGTCGGTAAGGCTGAGCCTTACCGCACGGAAAGCGGCCAAGCCGCAGCCCCCTAGTTACCCGTCAGTTCAGCGCACGCGGATGCGATCGTAACTATCCATCGCCGACGTGTCCGACAGGATGACCTGATCGCCTTCCTTAAGTCCGTTCACTATCTCGATTGTGCTGACTGAACTGCGCCCGAGGGTGACAGGAGTATGTGTAGCTTCCTGTCCATCCGGGCTCAGGCGAAACAGTTTGACTGTTGTTTGCCCTTGCCCAAATGCCGGACGGCCCACGTATAAAACGTCACTTAAGCGCTCGAGCTCGATTGTTCCGTCGACGCTTAGGTCAGGCCGGGCGCTTCCCGGCAAGGGGCCGGTCAGTGCTACGTCAACTACAAACGTGCCCTCGCGTGCAGCTGGGTCTATGCGCATAACCTGGCCCTGAATAATGCCGTTGCGCGTGTCCACCGCCACCGGCTGACCGAGCCTCACGTCTTTAATCTGAGTTTCCGCAATTTTCAATTCGGCTTTTAGCGACGCCGGATCAGCCACTCGCGCGATGTTGACTCCCGGCGTGAGCTGCTGCCCAACCTGCACAGAAACTTCCTGCAGCACGCCGCTGGTGCCGGCGCGAACTTTTAGCAACGCAGCCTGATCTCTTTTCAGTGTCGCTAAGGCCCGCAACTGTGAAATTCGGGATTCCGACGCGTTAATCTGCGCCTTGACGGATTTAGCGTTTACCGACAAGCGCTGTTGTTCAACCTTCAGCCTGTTTCCGAGGTCCACAACATTCATGCGGGAAATCTTGAGGAGCAAGTCGGGCACAAGACCCTGTTTGCCGAGCACTTCGTCAGTGTCGAGCTGCAACTTCGCCTGGCTGTATTGAGAGTTAATACTGGCGATCGTTGACTGCTGCGTCATCGATTCGCTTTCAAGCCGCGTGCGCAGACTTTCCTTGTCAGCTTCCGCGGCCTTTACCTGAAAGTCCGCATCCATCGCCTCTTGTTCCAGCTTGGGATTCGAAAGCTCGACAATTATTGTGTCAGCTCCCACTTCGACGCCGGCCTGGAGCAGAATTTTTTCCACTCGTCCTTCCGATGGCGCCGGGACATAGCGGACCAATTGGGGAACCAGGGTGCCAATGCCACGGACCTCGCGGAGCATCTGTCCACGCTTGACGGTATCGATGACCGCGGTGGAGCGATCGAGTGTCGGGGCAGCCCGCTCGAGTCGGGACAATCCAAAGGTTATTCCGCCAATAGCGGCCACACCCACGACAATCAAAACGATGCTGCGAATGCGCTTCTTGAGTTTAGATTTTCCGGTACGCTTTATATCAACCATGAAGTTTATTGCTTGCCGACTGCAACCGCAGCGCGACCTTGTTAAGGAAGTGTCTTCTAAAAATTACAGTTCGGGCCGAACGCACTGTATTCAATGGCCGTGCCAGCAATATGGTTGACGTTTTGAAAGGCTAATAAGTTAGCAAACTATGCTTTATCGCCCCCAGCCATCAGCTTTGACAGGAAGGCAAGGCCGCGGTGGCCCGGATCGCCGCGTAAGAAAAAAAGGGGAAAACGTATCGCTATCGGGATGGCTCAGTCCCATTTTTGAGAAATATCCGGATTATCGGAGAGATGGGTTCTTATTTGGAGCTGACGATTGAGGGCTCTTGAAGACGATTATTTTGTTCTAAAGCCGAAACACTCCGGTTTCTTCTCCACCACGCTCGACCAAACTGAACCAGCACCAAACCAAAAGTTCTTGACTGTCAATTCCAACGAGTGTATATGTGGCGACACCACATATGGAGATGACTCATGCTTGATCGCGAAGTAAAAAGAGGCAGTGCCGAGATGCTGATTCTGGCCCTGGTGGAAGATCGTCCCCGCCACGGCTATGAGATAGCCAAGTTAATCGAACAGCGCTCTGATGGCGTGCTGCAGTTTCATGTGGCGTCACTTTATCCGCTGCTCTATCGCCTGGAAAAGCGAGGCTTAATTGGCGGGCGCTGGGTAGAGAAAGCGGGACAACGCCGGCGGCGTTTTTACAAGTTGACTGCGGCGGGACAGAAAATACTGAATGAGCAGCGACGGACCTGGAAAAAAATTTTTGCAGCGCTGGATAGAGTCGCGGGAATTAATCCTGTGTGAGGAGAGAATAGTGCCTGAGTGGAAAGAAGAACTTAGAAAGCGCTTGGCCAGCTTGAAGCTTCCGCCCACGCGGGAGGCGGAGATTCTCGAGGAGTTGGCGCAGCATCTGGAGGATCGCTACGAGGAGCTGGTAGGTAGTGGCGTCCCTGAAGAAGAAGCCGCTCGCGCAGCACTCTCGGAACTAAGTGACAGCGATTTATTGGTCGGCGAACTGCGGCGGATTGAACGACAGTGTCCGGAAGTTCTGATTCCCGGAAGGCGCGCCAGTGGAAACATGCTCGCAAATCTCCGGCAGGACATTTGCTACGGCATTCGAATGCTCTTAAAGAAGCCCGGGTTCACTTTAATTGCTTTCTTCACCCTGGCACTGAGCATCGGCGCCAACACAGCGATCTTTAGCGTAGTGAATTCTGTATTGTTACGTCAGCTTCCCTTCAAGAATCCAGATCAGGTGGTGTGGGTCTGGTCGAGCCGAACCGACAGGGAGAATGCTCCCTTCACGCTTCCCGATTTTCTCGACTACCGCGATCAGAATCAGACACTTGAGCATATTGCCGCGTTTAGCAACATTGGTTTGAGTCTGTCCGGCAATGAACGGACCGAGCGGATACAGGGATTGCGGGCCTCGGCCAACTTGTTTCAGCTCCTCGGCGTTGACGCAAGCGCCGGTCGCACGCTCGTGGCGGAGGATGACGCGCCGGCTCGCAGGCACGTCGTGGTGTTGAGTTATGAATGCTGGCAACGGCGGTTTGGCGGTGATCCGCGAATGGTCGGCAGGGCCTTAACTCTGAACGGCGAGAGCTATGCGGTCGTAGGCGTATTGCCAATGCGTTACGCTCTGCCAGTCAGAGATGCTGAACTCGTAATACCCCTGGCTCCCGACGTTGATCCGTTACGGAACGTGCGCACTTCTGTAAATTTTCTGCGGGCAGTGGCCCGGTTGAAACCAGGCGTTACGCGGCAACAAGCCGAAGCAGACCTCACGGCAATTGTGAAGCGTGAACGGCAGGAGTACGGTGATGTCTATCTCAAGAAAACCGGCGTCAGGCTGAAGCCAGTGTATGAAGAAATGGTGGGTGGAGTGCGCACCGCGCTCTGGGTGCTGCTGGGGGCTGTGGGACTCGTCCTTTTAATAGGATGCTCGAATTTGGCGGCCCTATCACTGGCGCGGGCGTCAACGCGGCATCGGGAAATGGCAATACGCAAGGCGCTGGGAGCGACGTCTGCGAGATTGGTGGCGCAGATGTTAACCGAGAGCTTGATGCTCGCCTTGTTGGGAGGCGGCGCAGGATTGCTGCTCGCGACTTGGGGCGTTCGATTTCTGCTGGCACTTAGTCCAACCAGATTGCCGCGAGAACAAGAGATCGGAATTGATCTAAGGGTATTCACCTTTGCAGCAACTGCGTCTGTTCTAGCCGCTGTGATATGTGGGATTCTTCCCGCGTTGCAGGCAGCGAGAGCGGAAATGAAAGGTGAGCTGAGTTCCGGCGGACGTGGAGCAGGCGAGGGTTCCAGACGCAATCGCTCGCGCAACCTGCTCGTGGTTGCCGAAGTCGCGCTTTCATTTCTGCTTCTGATCGGCGCGGGACTGTTGATACAAAGTTTCAGGCGCGTGCAGGCAATCGAACCAGGATTCGATCCAACGAATACCCTGGCAATCCAGCTATCGTTGCCAAAGGCAAGATATCAGGATCGCGCTGCGGTGGCCCTCTTTTGCGACAAGCTTCTCTCGAGACTTCAGGCTTTACCGGGCGTAGAAGCGGTAGGTGCGGTTTCGCTTCTGCCTATGAGTAGCGGGATCAGAAGCGTTGATTTTAGTTTCGCCGGACAATCCCTGGCACCCGGTGATGCTCATACATCTCAGTATCGAATTGCCACTCCAGACTACTTTCGGGCCATGAAAATCCCGCAGTTGCAGGGCCGACCATTTGATGGACACGACAACGCCGGCAGCGTATCGGTGGTTCTTATAAATGAGACGATGGCCCGGCGATTCTGGCCAAACGGCGACGCGATGGGCGCTCACATCAATATTGACGATAACAATACCGGACCTCGTCCTGTCGAAATTGTAGGTGTGGTCGGAGACGTAAAGCATCTTGGTTTGGAAAGCGCGCCAACTTTTGACATCTACACGCCGATTGCCCAGACACACGAAGACCAGGTTGGACTGACCACCAACAGTCATTACTGGGTTGCGCGCTTAACTACGAACAGCCAGGGGTTCGAAGCCGACTTCCGACGGGAACTGCAGGAAGTAGATAGCGACGCGGCCACGTCAAACATCAGAACGCTGGACGACTACATATCAGATTCCGTTGCGCCGCGCAGATTCAATTTACGGGTACTGACAATTTTCGCGATCGCAGCGCTGTTGCTCGCAGCGACAGGCGTTTATGGCATCGTTTCTTACACAGTAACTCAGCGCATTCCGGAAATCGGCATCCGACTCGCTCTGGGCGCAGGGCGCACGCGTGTCTTTCGCTTGATACTCGGTCAGGGTCTGAAGGTGGTATTTGCCGGGGTAGTGTTGGGTCTTGTCGGAGCACTCGCTCTTACCCGATTGATCCGTAGTCTGCTCTTTGGCGTCACGCCGAGCGATCCCCTCACCTTCGCAATTGTGTCGTCACTCTTGATTCTGGTGGCATTGATTGCGGGTAGTGTTCCCGCACGCCGCGCCGCGAAAGTAGATCCACTCGTGGCACTGCGGAATGAGTGAAAATAATATCTCCGATTGAGAAGCAGTTGCCGTACGGAAGCGGTGTGGCAGAAGAAAATGATTTCGGTTTCGGGAAAGCCGAATCCCATTAGCGAAAAATATTCAAAATCTCGAAGGAGTCGAGATTTCCGGATGGCTAGCCGTTAAGCCAGGCACATGACGCCAGCCAGGGCGCCGGCGCGTGGCGGTTCCGAGAAACCGTTGGAAGGGATTCAACCTCAGATTTGACCTCGAACACAGAGTCAAGGCGCGTGAGCTCCAATACATGTCGTACCCACTTGTTGAGGTTCATTAGTTCGAAGCGGATCCCCTTTGAATTAGCCTGTTGCCGCAATTCCAGCATTGCACCCAGACCCCCAGCGTCAACAATACTTACGCCCGCCAAATCTAAGATAACTGCACTAACGTTGGGCTGAAAAGCCACGGCATTCCTTAAGACATCTGTTTCACCATTCACTATTTGCCCTTGCAGGTAAAAAATGACGGCAGTACCTGAATTCCTGGGTTGTACTTTCAACATAACGATCTCCCTTGGCGCTTCGTGCGAATTTCTTGCGACCGCCTTTGCATTTATCGTTCCCTTGTTACTGATAAGACGGTTGAGTCCCGTAAGTTGTTTACAAACTGTTCAAAAACTTCCTCGGAAGGCATAGTATTCGTTAGTTTGTCAGCAAGTGATCTGTCGAAGCACACTGGCAAACTCGGGACCACTAGAGGTGGAACGGGAGCTAATGCCAGCCGAAACGTTCGACAGCGTCGACAGATTGGACCGCCTCGAAAACAGAATCGCGAGGCTAAAACGTCGTAGTGAACAACTCGAGAGACTGAGCAATAAGTATTGGAAGGCACGGCGAGTCCTCTTCGTTTGTGGTGTATTGCTGGCTCTTCTCTCTTGCAAGTATTCCGGGCAGATAGTCGGCTGGTCTTTGGCCGGTTCTTCGCTGGCGCTCTTTTGCACGGTAGCTGTCTATCATCGAAGGGTTCGAGATAGCATTACCACCAACTCTCTCATGCTCGACATCAAGCGGATCCAGGTGGCTCGAATCCATCTGGATTGGGAACGGCTGCCGCTCTCAGATCAATCACCGTCGGAGGCAACACATCCGTTTGAAACGGACTTGGACATCACCGGAGAAAGGTCGCTGCACAGACTCCTGGACAGCGCGGTTACCAGGGAAGGCAGCCGCAGGTTGAAGTCATGGTTGTTGGGCATCAGGCCCGACGCTCTTACTATTAAGAAGA
>Ga0180074_1000214_pt1 | contig 12034 bp, 8 predicted proteins | sample EasRiv366_16_10D_FD_121773 | JGI IMG/M metagenome (GOLD analysis project Ga0180074, IMG submission 121773) | Soil microbial communities from meander-bound floodplain in the East River, Colorado, USA - East River metaG ERMLT366_16_10D | ecosystem: Environmental > Terrestrial > Soil > Floodplain ...
AGCGCCAGATGGCGTGCCGAGTATTCCAGGACCATCGCCTCGTGGATCATGGTGAGCTCGAGATGCGTGGACGGATTGTCGATCGGCACGCGCGCGTTCTCAGCGAGCAACACCATCAGGAATGCGACCGCCGCGAACGCCAAGCTCGGGTAAATCACGAGTTCGCGATGGCCCAGCGTCTCGACGATGGTTGCGAGCGAGGTGGATTGGCTGATGAGCGACGCGGTAAACAGCGTCATCAGCATCGCCGGCTCCGCCAGAAAACCGATCATCATCTCGCGGCGCGCGCCGAGCGTGCCGAACGAGGTGCCGATGTCCATGCCGGCAAGCGACACGAACACGCGCGCGAGCGCGAACAGCCCGACCAGCGCGATCACGTCCGCGGCCGGCGCGAAAGGCAGTGACGTTGCCACCACCGGCACGATGCCGACCGCGAGCCACATGCAGCCGAACAGGATGTAAGGCGTGGATCGAAACAAGGGAGACGCGTTGTGCGCGAGCACCGCATCCTTGTGAAACAGCTTGTTCAGCACCCGGTACGGCTGCCAGACTCCCGCGCCGCTCCTGTTCTGCAGCCAGGCGCGGCACTGATTGACCCAGCCCAGCACCAGCGGCGCGATCAGCACCACCAGCACCGACTGCAACACCTGGAATACGATGTCGCTCGCCTGTTTCATTGTGCGAATACCAGCAACGCGATCAGCGTCAGGAAACTGAACAGCAGGTACACCGAGATACGCCCCTGCTGCAGTTTGCCGATGTGGCCGGAAAGGAATTCGGTGAAACGCGCGATGGGCAGATACATAGAGTGCCAATGCCGGTCCTCGATCTCCTGCTTGAACACCGGCCGCGGGTCGTCGGCGCGCGGAATCTCGCGGTGGATCAGGAAAACCGGCGCAAAGATCTGGCGGATCGGCTGGCCGAATCCGTCGGCCGTGTCCTCCATGCGCGAAGTCTGCGCGGGAAAGCCGCAATCCCACGGATCGGAGCGGCGCAGCCGGCCGTGGTAAACCAGTCGTACCACGAGAAATGTCAGCGCGAATACCGCGGCGATCACCAGCAGAAACACGATCGGGCTGTAGCTTGCCTGCGCGCTCGAGGTGGGCACCAACCACAGCCAACCTGAAGCCATTGCCTCATTGGAAAGACCCGCTTTGATCAGCGCCTCGCTGACATTGTTCAGCTGCCCGATCATGAACACCGGCAGCAATCCGAGCGCGAAGCAGGCGAGCGCGAGCCATAACATTCCGGCCTGTTCCCATCGGCTCACCTCCTGCGGCTTCTCGGCGAGCTCGTGCCGGTGCTGGCCGAGGAAGGCGACCCCGTACACCTTGACGAAGCACATGCCGGTCAGTGCTCCCGAAAGCGCGAGCACGGCGGCGACTATCGGCACCAGGCTCCGCACCACGCTGCTCTCCAATAGAGGCGCCTGCAGCGATGCCTGGAAGGTGAGCCACTCGGAGACAAAGCCGTTCAGTGGCGGCAGCGCCGAGATCGCAAGCGCGCCAACCAGGAAATAAAGCGCGGTGTGCGGCAGGTAACGGATCAGCCCACCCATCTCGTTGAGGTTTCTCAGCCCGGTCGACTTCAGGATCGCGCCGGCGCCGAGGAACAGCAGGCCCTTGAACACCGCGTGATTGAGCGTGTGATAAAGCCCTGCGATCAGCGCCAGCGCGGCGGCGACCGGATGGCCGCTGCCGAGGAACACCATCGACAGCCCGATGCCGATCAGGATGATGCCGATGTTCTCGACCGAGTGGTAAGCGAGCAGGCGCTTGAGATCGTGCTGCATCAGCGCGAACAACACGCCGAAGAGCGACGTCGCCGCGCCGAACAGCAGCACGGTCAAGCCCCATTCCCAGCGGATGCCGCCGATGAGATCGTAGATCACGCGCACCATGCCGTAGATCGCAGTCTTCAGCATCACTCCCGACATCAGCGCGGACACCGGTGACGGCGCTGCCGGATGCGCTTCCGGCAACCACACATGCAGCGGCAGCATGCCGGCCTTGGCGCCGAAGCCGAAAAACGCGAGGAGGAATGCCACGGTGGCCCAGAAGCCGTTCAAGTCCGCCGCGCGCAGTGCCTCGAAGGTGTAGTCGCCATGGCCGCCGTGCAGCACGCCAAAGCACAACAGGATGCTGATCGCACCGATATGCGCGACCAGAAGATAGATGAAGCCGGCCTTGCGGTTCTGCTCGCTGTGGTGCTCTGCGGTAACGAGGAAATATGAGGAGAGCGCCATCGATTCCCAGACGACCATGAACAGGTACGCGTCATCGGCGATCAGCACGAAACCCATGCTGGCGAGGAACACGTGGTACTGCAAAGACAGCAACCCGACCGAACTATCCTCGGTGCCGCGGAAGTAGCCGGCGGAGAACAGCGAAATGCCGAACGAGACGCCACCCAGCAGCAGCAGGAAGAATCCGGACAGCGGATCGACGCGCACGTGGAACGGCAGGTCGGGCAGCCCCGCCGGCAGGACGGCTGTGCTCACCGGCGCGTTCATCGCCCAGAGCCCGGTGAGCGCGAGCGCCAGCGCGACTGCGGCACCCGCCGGGTACAACCAATCGGTGATGACGCGCGGGGCGCGCGAGAGCGCGAGCCCGGCGCCGCCGAGGCCGATCCAGATCACCGATAAGGTGACTGCCGCCTCGACCGGCCGGAACGAAGAGAAATCCATCTGAGATTATCGGCGCCTATGCGTATGGAACGCCGATGACAGTTACCAGGTGGGACGCGGTAGAAGCGGGCATCGGTTGAGTGCTGGTGCCGGCAGGCCAATCATCCGCCTGGCGGAGAAAAAACTGATTTTATGCGCTCGGCTGCCCCTTACGCAAACCGCTCACCGCGGGGAACGCGGAGAAATATGAGGTCAGGTCAAATCACGATCGTCGAGCCGCGAGTCACGATGCGCGTCGTTCAACCAAGTCGAATCACAACTCACGACTCACGAATCACGCATTTTCCTTCATCAGGGCCTGAGGTAGGCGTAACCCTCGCGCTGCTGCAAGCGCGTGATCTCCGCGACGCCGGATGGCACGAAGGTGGCTTCGGGAATGAACTGGCTTCTCGTCATCTTGCGGTTGCGCAGGGTGATCTCGCATACATCGAACCTGATGCCCTGCGCCTTCAACTCCTCGACACGGATGTTGTAGGGGTTGCCGCCGCGGTCCTTGGCGCCCTCCATGAGAAAGTCCACGCCCTGCGCGTGCGTGACCACCACGATCTTCGCCTTGGGATTGACTTCCAGGTGATTGCCGATGTTGCGCAACGCGTTCACCGCCTGCGCGCCCGTGTCGTTGATGTGATAGACGACCTTGTCGGGCGCGATGTTGGCTTTCGCGTCCCCGCCGCCGGTGGACGCGCATCCTGTCATGGCCAGCACAAACGCCGTCCCCAGCACGATTTCAAGCCGAGTCATATCCACAAACCCCTCCTGTGTTGGTTAAGCCGCACTGCGGCGCAAATTACGGTAGAACAATGCTCGGAACACTGCAATACCCCGCCATTTGTGGCATAAAGACTCCTGATCGCTCGATAAGAAATCGCGCAACACCGCGGCGGTCAGAACGCCGATGGACAGGATCACGAAACAACTGATCATCACCGGCCGCGTGCAGGGCGTGGGTTTCCGTTTCTACACGCAGCGCAAGGCGCGCGAGCTGGGTATCACCGGCTGGGTGCGTAACTGCCGCGATGGCAGCGTGGAAGCGGTCATCCAAGGCGCTCCCGGGTCGGTGGAAACGATGATCGCCTGGGCGCGGCGCGGGCCACCCAGCGCCGTCGTTTCCGAGGTGCGGGTTACCGAGGCAAGCGGAGAATTCGTGACGTTCGAGGCGCGACCGACTGAATGACCGTGAATCGTGATTCGTGGGTCGTGATTCGACCTGATCTTGTTTCTCTTGGCGTCTTGGCGGTTCAATATTTGGTCCTTGTTCTCCTCTGCGTCCTTGGCGGTAAGAGGTTTGTCCTGACTCAGCTCGCCTTGCGCCGAATCCCCTCCGCCCGGCGGCGGTGCTTGTCCGCCTCGATCTGCCGGCCCTGCGCCTCGAGCACCGCGGCGAGGTTATCCAGGGTGTGCGCGATGCTAAGGTGACCGGGCTTCAATGCCTGCTCCTTCGCCGCCAGCGCGCGGCGCAGGTACTTCTCGGCTTCGCCGTATTTATCCTGCTTGAGCAGGATCGCGCCCATGTTGTGCAGGCCGGTGGCGGTGTTGACGTGCTTCGCTCCCAACTTGCGCTCGAACACCGCCAGCGCCCTCGCCTGCAGTTGCCCCGCCTCCTCGAACCGGTTCTGCGCGATCAGGATCTCGGCGTTGTTGTGCAGCGCGATAGCCGTCGCCGGATCCTCCGGGCCGTACTGCTTGGTCCTGACGGCGACGAGCCGCTGGGCGACGGGCAGCGCCTCATCGGCCTTGCCGCCCAGGCGCAAGGCCAGCGAGAGCGTGGAGAGGCTGGTCTCCGTAGCGCGGTGATCGGGTCCGAGCGATGTCTCGGCCTCCTTGAGCGCCTGGCGCGCGAATAGCCCGGCCTGCTCGAAATCGCCGCGCTGGAGGTGCGCGGCGGCCTGGTCGTGCAGGAGCTTCCACTCCGCCTCACCTGCGCTTGCCGGCGCAGCGGCAGACAGCAGCAGGAGTGCCGCTGCCGCCATAAGAGCGTGATTCGTGGTTCGTGATTTGTGAGTCGAGTAAGGCTTTCTTCCGAAAGCGCGTAGCGTGCGCTGGGTCGAATTACGATTCACGATTCACGACTCACGGTCTCGTTATAAACGATGCGGACGTTTTCGGGCCTGAACGACTCCGCCAGCGACTTGATCAGGTCCTCGTGCAGGCTGACCCGCCAGGTCTCGCCCAGGTCGATCTCGCAGGTCGCGTCGCGGTTGGAATAGACGATGGACACCGGGCAGCGGCCGCTGCGATACGGCGCCAGCACCTCGCGCAGCCGGTTGCCGGAGGAGGCCCCGTTGCAGGTGATCTGCACGCCGCGCGCGAAGCGGTTGCGCGCCTCCGCGAGATCGAGCACGTTGAGCGCCTCGATGCGCATTCCGAAGTCCGGCGCGGGCTCGCCCTCGCCGTTGAGGGCGGCGCGCGCGCGCGCCGCCCTCAATCTCACTTCCAGCACCAGCAGCTCGTCTTCCTTCAGCTTCTGGCGGAACTTCTCGAACACTTCGCGGAACGCAACGATCTCGAATCGCCCGGAATCATCCGCGAGCTGGATCACGCCCATGCGGCCGCTCGCCGTGGTCTGCACCCGCGTGCCGAGCACGACGCCCGCGATCCAGCTTGCGCGACCCGCGTAGTCGCCGCCTCCCGAGGCGCCGAGGTCGGCGAGGCGCGTGCGGACAAAGCGGCGCACCTCGTCGCGGTAGATGTTGAAGAGGTGCCCGCTGAAGTAGAACCCGAGCGCCGCCTTCTCGTTCTGCAAGCGCTCTTTTTCGCCCCAGCGCGGCGCGTCGACCAATGCCACCCGCTGCGCGCCCTCCGCGAGGTCCCCGAACAGGCTTACCTGGTGCGCGGCACGGCTTGCCTGCTCCGCGCTCTCCAGCGCCACTCCGACGCTGGCGAGCAGGCTCGCGCGGTGGTCGTTGAGCGAATCAAAGGCGCCGGCGCGGATCAGCGATTCCACCACGCGCCGATTGACCAGGCGCTTGTCCACGCGGTGGCAGAAGTCGAACAGGTCCGTGAACGGCCCCTGTTTGCGCGCCTCGACGATCGAGGCGATCGCCGCCTCGCCCGTGCCCTTGATCGCGCCCAGCCCGTAGCGGATCACCCCCCTCTCCTTCTCCCCCCCCGACGAGGGGGGAGATTGAGTGGGGGGTACCGGCTCGAAGCGGTAATTCGACCGGTTGACGTCGGGGACCCGCAGCTCGATGCCGTGGGCGCGCGCGTCCTCGGCGAACAATTCCACCTTGTCGGTGTCGTTCATCACCGCCGACATGTTGGCGGCGATGAAAGCCGCGGCATGGTGGGCCTTCATATAGGCGGTCTGATACGCGACCAGCGCGTAGGCGGCGGCGTGGGAGCGGTTGAAGCCATAGCCCGCGAACTTCTCCATCAGGTCGAACAGCTCGTTCGCGCGCCGCTCGCTGATGCCATTCTTCGCCGCGCCGCTGACGAAGCTGCTGCGGTGCTGGGCCATCTCCTCGGGCAGTTTCTTGCCCATCGCGCGCCGCAGCAGGTCGGCGCTGCCCAGCGTGTAGCCGCCGATGATCTGCGCGATCTGCATCACCTGCTCCTGATACACCATGATGCCGTAGGTGGGTTTCAGTATCGGCTCCACCCGCGGGTCCGGGTAATCGACGCGGCCCCCGTGCTTGCGGCGCACGAACTCCGGGATCAGCTCCATCGGACCCGGACGGTAGAGCGCGACCAGCGCGACGATGTCCTCGAACCGGTCCGGCCTGGCGCGCACGAGCAGGTCGCGCATGCCGCGCGATTCAAACTGGAACACGCCGGTCGTATCGGCGGCAGCGAATAACCGGTAGGTCGCCGCGTCATCCAGCGGGAGGGCGCTCAAGTCGAGGGATGAGGGATGAGGGATGAGGGATGAGGAAGAATTCCCGGCCGTGTTTTCCTTCTTCTCTGCGTCCACCGCTGTCATCCCTCGGATGTACCTCAGCGTCCAGTCGAGGATCGTGAGCGTGGTGAGTCCGAGAAAGTCGAATTTGACCAGCCCCACCGCCTCGACGTCCTTCATGTCGAACTGGGAGACCATGCTGTCCGAGCCGTCCGCCGCGTAGAGCGGGCAGAAATCGGTGAGCTTGCCCGGCGCGATCAGCACGCCGCCCGCATGCATGCCGACGTTGCGCGTGAGCCCCTCCAGCTGCTCGGCGAGCGCCAGCAGTTCCCGCACCTCCTCCTCCTTCTGCTCGCGCTCCTTCAGCTGCGGCTCGATTTCGCGGGCGTCCGCCAGCGTGAGATGGCGGCCGGGCTGGAACGGGATCAGCTTCGCGAGCTGGTCGCAGAAGGTGTAGGAAAAGTCGAGCACCCTGCCCACGTCGCGCACCACCGCCCGCGCCGCCATGGTGCCGAAGGTGACGATCTGCGAGACGCTGTCGGCCCCGTACCGGCTCTTCACGTACTCGATCACCCGGTCGCGCCCGTCCTGGCAGAAATCGATGTCGAAGTCGGGCATCGAGACGCGCTCCGGATTGAGGAAGCGCTCGAACAGCAGGTCGTAGCGCAAGGGATCGAGATCGGTGATGCCGAGCGAATAGGCGACGAGCGATCCGGCCCCCGAGCCGCGCCCCGGTCCCACCGGCACGCCGTTCCTCTTCGCCCAGTTGATGAAATCGGCGACGATCAGGAAATAGCCGGAGAAGCCCATCTGCTGGATGGTGTGGATCTCGAAATCGAGCCGTTCGCGGTAGCGCGGCGTGTGCCGGGCGGAGGCCGCGGCGTCGGGATAGAGCTGCGGCAGCCGCTCCTCCAGCCCGTCCGCCGCGCGGCTGCGCAGGTAACCGTCGAGACCGACGTTTCCCGGAGTCTCGAACTGCGGCAGCCGGTTCTTGCCGAGCTCGATCGCCAGGTTGCAGCGCCGCGCGATCTCCACGCTGTTGGCGAGCGCCTGCGGCACGTCGCGGAACGCCTGCGCCATTTCCGCCTGCGACCTGAAGTACTGTTCCTGGCTGTAGAGGCGCGGCCGGCGCCGGTCGGACAGCGTGTAGCCTTGCGCGATGCACACCCGCGCCTCGTGGGCGCGGAAATCGTTGCGCCTCACGAACTGCACCGGGTGCGTCGCCACCACCGGCAGCTTCATGGCCGAAGCGAGCGCGAGCGCGCGCTGCACGTAATTCTCGACCGGCACGCTCGCCGCGCCCACCACGGTGGCGCCCTTGCCCAGCCGCTGCAACTCGACGTAGAAACGGTCCGGGAAGAGCTCGTGCCATTCACGGGCGAGCCGCTGCGCCTGCTTCGGATTGTCCACCACCAGCGCCTGGCCGATATCGCCGTGGTGGGCGCCGGACAGCGCAATCAGGCCCTCGCTTCCCGCTTCCCCGAACCAGTCCTTCTTCAGCTCGGCGCGACCGCGGTACTGGTTCGCCCGGTAGGCGCGGGTCAACAGCTCGGACAACCGCAGGTAGCCCGCCCGCGACTGGCAAAGCAGCAGCATGCGGTAGGGCTTGTCGCGGTCGGACTCGTTCTCGAGCCAGACGTCGCAGCCGATGACGGGCTTGATGCCCGCCGCGCGCGCCGCCTGGTAGAACTTGACCATGCCGAAAACGTTGGCAAGATCGGTCAACGCCAGCGCCGGCATTCCGTCAGCCGCCGCCGCCTCGACCGCCTCATCGAGGCGGACGATGCCATCCACGATCGAGTACTCGCTGTGCAATCGCAGATGAACAAACGACGGCGCTGGCATATGCTTATTTTACGGCGCGCTGCCCGCGCCTGAAAGGCGTGAATCGTGATTCGTGAATCGTGAATCGAGCCAGATTCCCTTTTCCCCGGCCCGGGGCAGAGATTAAGGCAAGGGGGGTCGAATCACGAATCACCAATCACCAATCACGAATCACGCTTCTCCCGTCACGGGCTACCGTGACGGGAGCACTCCGGATCGGTCAGTAAACGCGCGTGACGCGCCAGCCCCGCCGTTCGAGCAGCGACAGCACTCCGCCGCTGCCGTACAGGTGCAGCGCGCCCACGGCGATGAAAGCGCCCCCTTCCCTGAGCCGCGGCTCCGCGCGCTCGGCCATGCGCACGTTGCGCTCGCTGAGCAGGCGGCGGGTGAAGACGTCGTTCAACCGCCGCTCTTCAACTCCTTTGCCGGCGCTCTCCTGGCTGATGCGCCAGAGGCCGGCCAGATCGCGCGCGAGATAGGCGTCGACCACGCGGCCGATCAGGTGCGGCATGCGCTCGTGCTCGTCCACCGCCTGCCTGAGCAGCGCGACCTGGTCCGGCTGGGACATCCCCTCGAAGACGGAAATCTGCTCGTCCAAGCTCTCCAGCTCGTGCACCGGCTTGCCCTGCTCCGTGGCGAGGCGCGCCAGCACGAGGTCGAGCACGTTCGAAGGGTCCTGCGGCGGTGCGCTCAGCAACAAGGCGACCGCCCACGGCCTGAACATCCGCAGCATCGGCTCCGGCAGTCCCATTCCCGCAGTCAGCCTCGCCGCGCGGTCGAAAAGCTCGGCGCCCGCCACCCCGGGAAGATCGCGGCCGTCGTCGAATACCATGCGGCCGGCGAGCACGAGCATGCCGGCCGGATCGAGTCCCGATTCGAGCGTGAGGCTGCGCGCCTGGTTGAGCTCCCGCGCCACCGCGGGCGGCAGGCTGATCACCCGCGGGTCGGCGAGGTGCACGGTCCCGAAAACGTGACTGGCCGGCGCACCGGCTCCTTCGATGCGCCACAGCAACCCGTGCTCGTAGCGCTCCGCCGCGGGTGACTGCAGCGCAACGCCCGAGAGCGCGGCAAACAGGGCGAACACCGCCACCGCGCGCGGCGGGCGAGTCAGCACGGCGAAAGCCGTCTTGGCAAGGATATACATATGGCTGGTCGACGCAGGATCCGGCGCGGTGCCGGGAATTATGAGCCTATTATTGAGATAGGCTCACAGCAAACGGGGTTTGACGTTTCAGGTCTCGCGCTTCCCGCTTTCAGTGTCACCATTTATCATTCGCGATTCTCCGTTGATTGGACAACGTATTGATGAAACCGAGTCAATCGCATTTTCATGATATCCGCGGCCTGCGATATCACATCCGTACATGGGGGCCTCCCGATGGGCCGCGGATATTCCTGCTGCACGGCTGGATGGACGTCTCCGCGTCGTTCCAGTTCCTGGTGGACGGTTTCGCGCGCGAGTGGTGCGCCATCGCCCCGGACTGGCGCGGCTTCGGCCTCACCGAGTGGCCGCGCGAGGGCTACTGGTTCCCCGACTATTATGCCGACCTGGAGGCGCTCCTGGACCACTACCAGCCGGATGAGCCGGTCCGCCTCGTAGGCCACAGCATGGGAGGCGTCGTCGGTTCCATCTACGCCGGCATCCGCCCGGACCGCGTATCGCGCCTGGTGTCGCTCGAAGGCCTGGGGCTGGCGCGGCACCCGCCCGACCAGGCGCCCCTGCGCTACCTGCACTGGCTGGGCCAGTTGAAGGATGCACCGGGCTTCAAGCCGTACCGCTCCTTCGAACAGGTCGCCGCCCGGCTCCGGAAAAAAAATCCCAGGCTGTCGGAGGGGCAGGCGGCGTTCCTCGCGCGGCACTGGGCGAAACGGCTCGACAACGGAGAAGTCGTGCTCGCGAGCGATCCGCGGCACAAGCTCGTCAATCCCTACCTGTTCCGGGTCGAGGAAGCGATCGCGTGCTGGCGGCGGATCAGCGCGCCCGTGCTGCTGGTATCAGGAAAGCAGTCGGACATTCCCTCCCGCATGAAGTACACGCCGCAGGAGCTCGCCGAGCGCCAGGGCGCCTTCCGCAACCGCCGCGAGATCGAGCTCGACGACGCCGGCCACATGATGCATCACGACCAGCCGCAGCGGCTGGCGCGCATCATCGAGGATTTCCTCGATACGGCGTGAATCGTGATTCGTGAGTCGTGATTCGACCTGCCCTGCCTTCCGCCTTTCCCTCATCCCTCATCCCTGCCTTGTTGGCGGAACGTAACGCGGCCGGGTCAGCGCCTCGGGCCGCAGGATCTCGTCCAGCTGCTCCCGGCTGAGCAGCCCCTTCTCCAGCACCAGCGCGTAGACGCTCCTGCCTGTCGCGTGCGCTTCCTGCGCCACCTGCGTCGCATGTGCGTAACCGATGTACGGATTGAGAGCGGTGACGATGCCGATCGAATTCTCCACCGTGCGGCGCAAGTGCTCGCGATTGGCGCTGATGCCGGTGACGCAGCGGGCACGCAGGGTATCGCAGCCGTTGCGGAGATGGGTGATGCTCTTGAACAGGCTGTGGGCGATGATCGGCTCGAAAGCGTTCAACTGCAGCTGGCCCGCTTCGGCGGCGAACGATACCGTCACGTCGTTGCCGATCACCTCGAACGCAATCTGGTTGACCACTTCCGGGATCACCGGGTTCACCTTGCCCGGCATGATCGAGGACCCCGCCTGCATCGCCGGCAGGTTGATCTCGTTCAAGCCCGCGCGCGGGCCGGAGGACAGCAGGCGCAGATCGTTGCAGGTCTTGGACAGCTTCACCGCCACGCGCTTCAGCACGCCAGAGAGCTGGACGAAGGCGCCTGCGTCCTGGGTCGCTTCCACCAGATTGGCCGCGGTCACGAGGGCGATCCCGGTGATGTCGGCGAGCTTCCGGCAGGCGAGCGGCGCATAGTCGGGATGCGCGGTGATGCCGGTGCCGATCGCGGTGGCGCCGAGGTTGATCTCGTGAATGAGCAGTGCCGCCTCCTTGAGGCGCTGCTCGTCCTCTTCCAGCATCACGGCGTAGGTGGAGAATTCCTGGCCGAGCGTCATCGGCACCGCCTCCTGGAGCTGGGTGCGGCCCATCTTGAGCACGTCGGCGAACTCGGCCGCCTTAGCGGCAAATGCGCCGCGCAATTCCGCCATCGCCGCCGTCAGCCGCTGGATCCCGACGTGCAGCGCGACATTCACGGCCGTGGGGTAGACATCGTTCGTGCTCTGGCTCATGTTGACGTGGTCGAGCGGATGCAGGAAGGCGTAGTCGCCGCGCTCGCGGCCCATCAGCTCGAGCGCGCGGTTGGCAATCACCTCGTTTGCATTCATGTTGGTCGAGGTGCCGGCGCCGCCCTGTATCACGTCCACGACGAATTCCTCGAGCAGGTTGCCGTCGCGGATTTCCTGGCACGCTTTCACGATGGCTTGCGCCTTCTCGTCGTCCAGCAGGCCGAGCTCGTTGTTCGCGAGCGCCGCCGCCTGTTTCACGCAGGCGAGCGCGGTCACCAGCTCGGGATAGATGGAGATGGCGGTGCCGGTGATCGGGAAATTTTCAAGCGCCCTCAGGGTGTGCACCCCGTAGTAGGCGTGGGCCGGGACGGCCCGGTCGCCGAGCAGGTCGTGCTCGTAACGCACCGCATCGCTGGACATGGTGTCTCCTCCGGTAGACCAATCGGGAGCCG